>Ga0207752_1001217_pt1 | contig 11965 bp, 6 predicted proteins | sample Pon2CUnioCityCA_6_FD_187272 | JGI IMG/M metagenome (GOLD analysis project Ga0207752, IMG submission 187272) | Marine sediment microbial community from Union City, CA, USA - Pond 2C Sediment 2 (SPAdes) | ecosystem: Environmental > Aquatic > Marine > Intertidal zone > Salt pond sediment ... | reverse complement strand
AGCGGGCCAGGAAAATGCCATAGAGGCCAAAGGCAATCAAGCCCATCGCCACAGCACCCAAGAGCCAGGGGCCAAACCGCTGTGCAGCCAGGGTTGCCAGCGCCTCGCCCAGACCCGCCGCCTGCTCCGGATCTTGCAGCCAGGCTGCCCGCGTCAGGAACAAGCCGATAACGGCATACACGACAGCCCGCGCGAGATAGCCGATTTTCCCGGCCGTCACCCCCGGATGCTTCCTTGTGGCCAGCGGTTCCACGAGGGCCTCCCGAAAGCTCGCCGTGTATCCCTTATGAAACGCGTAGATGGCGTAAGCAAGGATCCCCAGGCCCGCCGTGGCCACCAACGCACGCCCGAAAGGAACAGCCATTATCTGTGTCGTCCAGTCGTCAGGGGCATTGCCCGGCTCGAGAAAGCCGGTGAACAACAGCTCGGAGGCAGCCAACGCCAGGCTAAAGTGAATCACAGCGGTTGTGGCGTGAGCCAGCCGGTTGACCAGCGCAGCGACCCCTTGCCTCCGCTCTTGGGACGGAAGGCGGGCAGCCATCAGGAGGTGGCCAAGAGCATAGCCAACAAGGCCAACCGCAATCACGCCCAATAAGAGGTGGCCGAAGGGACCGGTCAAGATCTGTAATAGCGCCTCGCGCCTGTCAACCGCTGCACCACGGCCTCCGCGCAAGGCGGCCTGAAAGGCCAGCAGCCCCACAGCCACGTACATCAGCCCGTTGGCTGCATAACCCATGCGGGCGAGCAGTTCCAGGGGTATGGTAGGTATAACCTGCCGTTCGCTCTGATTGTTCGACGTCACAGTCCGCTTTCTCCGGTTCCGGTGCGTAAGCGCTGGCTATCCTGCAGTGAGGCAGTGAGATAAGTTCTGCCCGGCCAACATAAAAATGGGCGAACAGGATGTTCGCCCATTGTCCCCAGCCGGCAAACTGAAGCAGTTGTTACACGTCCAAGTTCCGCACATCGGCGGCGTGAGTGGTGATGAAGCGGCGGCGGGGAGCAACCTGGCTACCCATAAGCATATCGAAGGTCTTGTCCGCCTGCATGGCATCTTCGATGGTTACCTGGAGCAGGGTCCGCTCGTCGGGATCCATGGTGGTATCCCACAACTGGTCGGGGTTCATCTCGCCCAGACCCTTGTAGCGCTGGAGGCCGAATTTTTTGCCGTCCAAACTCTTGAGCAGTCTCTGGGTTTCTTTCTCCGTGTAGGTGTAGTGGATCTCCCGCCCAACCTTGATCTGATAAAGCGGAGGCTGGGCAATGTAGAGATGGCCATCTTCGATCAGGGGGGTCATGTAGCGGAAGAAGAAGGTAAGCAGCAGTGTCCGGATGTGGCTACCGTCTACGTCAGCATCGGTCATGACGATCACCCGCCCATAACGCAAGTTGTCCATGTCAAAGCTTTCACCGACGCCGATGCCGAGGGCGGCGATGAGCGCTTTCACTTCGTTATTTTGAAGGATGCGATCGAGACGGGCACGCTCGGTGTTGAGGATCTTGCCGCGTAGCGGCAGGATCGCCTGGAAATGGCGATCGCGCCCTTGCTTGGCACTGCCCCCGGCAGAGTCACCCTCGACGATATACAATTCGCACTTGGCTGGATCTCGCTCAGAGCAGTCGGCCAGTTTGCCCGGTAGGGTCAGGCTCTCCAACGCGCTCTTGCGCATGACCAGTTCGCGTGCCTTGCGCGCCGCGCGCCGGGCCCGGCTACTCATGAGGCAGCGCTCCATGATCTTTCTTGCCTCGCGGGGATGCTCTTCGAGATAGGTACTGAAGGCATCGTGTACAACGGACGAGACGATACCAGAGACCTCATTGTTCATCAGCTTCACTTTAGTCTGGCTCTCGAACTGAGGATCCGGATGCTTGATGCTGACGACGGCCGTCATCCCCTCGCGGGTGTCATCGCTGGTGAAGTTGGGATCCTTTTCCTTGAGGAAATTGTTATCCCGGGCATACTTATTGATAACGCGCGTGACGGCAGAGCGGATGCCGGTGAGATGAGTCCCACCATCGGGTGTGTGGATGGTGTTGGCAAAAGCGTACTCAGAGGTAGCAACGCTATCCGTATACTGGATGGCAACCTCCACGTCGACATCCTCAACCTCTTTGTGAACGTAAATCGGGTCATGGATGACGTTCCGGTTCTGATTGACGTAGCGGACGAAGGATTTGATGCCTCCTTCGAAGTAGAAGCTCATCTCGCGGGGCACGGCCGGGCGCTCGTCACGCACGGTCATAAAGACGCCACGCGTAACAAAGGACATCTCACGGAAACGGTTTACCAGTGTCTCAAAGCGGTAGTTGACATCCTCTTCAGAGAAGATGGTCTCGTCGTAGCGGAACGTGGTTTCCGTGCCCGTATCGGCGCTGGGCGCAAGGTCGGCAATCCGTTCTACGGGAGTGACGGGCAACCCTCGCTCGTAGCGCTGCCGCCAGACGGCGCCATCGCGGCGGACGGTCACTTCCATCCACTCTGAAAGGGCATTGACGGCAGCAGCGCCGACCCCATGCAGTCCACCAGACACCTTGTAAACGCTGGCGTCGAATTTACCGCCGGAGTGGAGCGTGGTATGGACCAGCTGCAGCGCCGACACCTTTTCGGTGGGGTGTTCGTCCACGGGAATTCCGATACCGTTATCGACGATGGTGACGCTGGAATCACTGTGGATGGTAACCTGGATGTAATCACAACGGCCCGCAAGTGCCTCATCCACCGAGTTGTCTACGATCTCGTAAACAAGATGGTGGAGGGCCTTTGTGTCAGTGCCGCCGACATACATACCCGGCCGGCGACGGACCGCCTCCAGGCCCTTCAGAACCTGGATCCGATCGGCACCATAGTTAATATCGTCCCGTTTCACTCGATTGTTTTTGACCATCAAGCACCTCAATTAAGTAGTAGGTAGTAGGTAGTCCGTAGCAAGTGGCAGTAGGTGGCAAGCGAGCCAGCCTACGCTACTGACCGTTCTCTGAGCCCGAATTCCGGATCACGGAGAACCCGGTCCCGGTAGAAGATGAAGGTGGCAGCAACAAAGCCGGTGCTGACGAAGGTGTGACCGGCAATGCTGGCAAGGGTGAACCAGTTACCCTGATCAACGCCCAACCACAGCCAGGTAAGCAGGGTGCGCAAACCAAAGGTTAACAGAAATAGCGTCAGCGCTGGGACCAGGTATCTTTGGACCAGGCGCACGCTCGCCAGCAAAGACCAGAAGACAGGCCGGCCGGCGAGGACAATACCCTGTACACTGAAGCTAAGGTAGAAGAAGAGCCAAAAGATCATGACCATGCCGAACATCACCAACAACGAGCCAAGGCCTGGGCTGAAAAGGGCAAAGATAGTAGCCACGATCAGCAAAGGGATGTAAAGGGCAACGGCCACCAGTAGCAGTGCTCCGGCTAATACAAAGAGTCGGATAACGTACACAGGCAGGCGACGATTGACGAAGATGCCCGCCGTCCCGGCATTGTCGCCATGGAGTACGCGGGCAATGAGCCCATAATAAACGGCTGCCAGGAGCAGACCAGCCGCACTCAACAGCAGCAACAGCCCGGCCACCAGGAATATATTCTCCAGACCGAAGACGGCCGGGGAAAGCGGCGTGGCAGCAGGGGCTACCAGCCCGGCCATCAGGCCGGGCACGCCCAGAAAGGGCAGGCTGAGGACGGTGAATAGATTGGTCTGCGGAGCCAGCGTCAGAATCTGCTCGCTCATGCTCTGGAGCATCGCCACAGACTCGGTCGGGGCCTCAGGGCCCAGGCCAGCCTGCATCGCTCCAACCAGATCCGCCAGGAGCGGGCCCAGACTCAGGCGCGGTCCCAGCCAGTAGAAGAGGTCCAGGAGGAAGGGAAGCACGAGCAGCCACCAGTGCGTGCTTACCAGTTCAAACCCCGCCGCCACAGTGGCCCAGATGCCCGCTTTTTGCTCTGTTTTTTCCGTATTTTCTTTCATCATCACAATCACTCTATTCTACCACATCCCCCACTTCTTCACACCTTTCTATAGCTGATTCTAACGCCACGTTACGGCGTTCCTGTGCACTGACATATGTTCGGTCGGCAATGCCTTCAAAAAGGCAAAGAGGCCCCCTCTGAAGGGGGCCTCTACGTAAAACTATTCAGTTATGCCGGTGGCGCTTCTACATATGCTCTTCCCGAATGCGCCGTTCCCGGTCGCTCTCGGGCACAGTCTCTTCGCTGCTTAACCTTCAGGCGGAAGCAGAACGGAGTCGATAACGTGAATCACACCGTTGCTGGCCAGGATATCGGTGACGGTCACCTGGGCATCATCGATGAATACGTTGCCGGCATCATCTACAGAGATGGATAGTGGGTCACCGTTCAGCGTCGCGGCACTCTCCAGAGCGACCACGTCGCCGGCAAAGACAGCGCCGTCCACGGCATGATAGAGGATCACGTTGCTTAACGCCTCGGGATCGGCCAGGAGAGCGTCCAGCGCACCGTCAGGGAGGGCGGCGAAGGCCTCGTCGGTGGGAGCAAAGACGGTGAACGGCCCCTCGGCACGGAGGGCTTCTACCAGCCCGGCGGCATCTACGGCGGCAGCCAGGGTACTGAAGTTCTCATCGGCGAGGACAATGTCGACAATGTCGCCATCCGGTGGGAGGAGCACGCTGTCGATGACGTGAATGACGCCATTGGCTGCCTCCACATCAGTAGCCACCACGGTAGCATCGTTGACCTGCACATTGTCATCCATGGTCGTGATGGCAATAGGGGCCCCGGCGGCCGTGATAGCACCATTCACTTCGATGACGTCGGCGGCCATTACTTTGCCCGGAACGACGTGATAAAGAAGAATCTCGGCTAGCAACTCTGGTTGGGCCAGCAGGCTGTCAATAGTCTCCTGGCCAAGGGCAGCGAACGCCTCGTCAGTCGGAGCGAAGACGGTGAATGGGCCCTCACCCTGGAGCGTTTCTACCAACCCGGCGGCCTCGGCAGCAGCCAGCAGCGTCTCAAACTGGCCGGCTGCGGCTGCGGTAGCGACCAAGTCGGGCTGAGACTCGGCTTCAGCAGCTGGCGGCAGGAGAACACTGTCGATGACGTGAATCACGCCGTTACTGGCTTCGACATCGGTTGCGACAACGGTCGCATCGTCGACCATGACGGTACCATTGCTCACACTGACCGTCAGGTCTGACCCCTGAACAGTCGTCGCGCTATCGATGGCGGCCACGTCTTCAGCATACACAGCACCCTCGACGACATGATAAAGCAGAATCTCGCTGAGCTGTTCGGGATTGGCAAGAAGGCTGTCGATGGTATCCTGGCCCAGAGCAGCGAACGCTTCATCGGTCGGCGCGAAGACGGTAAATGGCCCCTCGCTCGCAAGCGTTTCGGCCAGACCGGCAGCCTGGGCGGCAGCCAGCAAGGTCTCAAACTGGCCGGCCTCGGCGGCGACGGTCACAATGTCGCCCGGCTCGTTATCAGCCTGCACTGTAGGTGGGAGCAGCACACTGTCAATAACGTGGATAACGCCGTTACTGGCCTCAATATCCACCGTAACAACCTGTGCGTCGTTGATCATCACAGAGTCATCCTCCGTCGAAATCTCCAGCATCTCACCACTCACAGCGGTCGCACTGCTCAGTTCGACGACATCGGCAGCGTATACTTCACCCGCGACAACGTGGTACAGAAGCACTTCGCTTAAGGCATCTGGGTCAGCCAGAAGTGCCTCAAGAGCGCCTTCTGGGAGGGCTGCAAAGGCATCATTAGTTGGGGCAAAAACGGTAAACGGACCTTCTCCCTGCAGCGTCTCAACGAGGCCGGCAGACTCGAGCGCGGTTACCAGCGTGGAAAAATTCTCGTCAGCCACAGCGATATCGACGATGGTCGGCTCCGGTGTAGCTGAAGGCGTTGGTTCTTCCGGTGCTTCGGTTGCCGTGGGCTCTGGTTCGACCTCTGCAGCGGGATCTTCGCCACCGCATGCAACCAAGACCAGGCTAACAACAAGCAATAGTGTCAGAATAAGCAACTTAGGGGAACGCTTCATCTCTTCATCTCCTTATTTGTCAAAACATTTACAAAATCTGTACAACTACTCATACACGAAAGTATCGCATAATTGCACAGGTAATGTCAAGATATTATCTAATAGCTTATCTGCGCTTAATCTTTGGCAAACGCCCCTTGGCTCCGACCACCTGACCGTACAAACTACCAATCAGAAAAAAGAGACATGGCTTAAGCCATGCCTCAAGTAAGATTGGGCGCCAGAACTAGAGTACCCCCGGACGGACTCGAACCATCATCGATCGCTTAGGAGGCGATTGTTCTATCCATTGAACTACGGGGGCATTCTCCCGGACAATTATAACAAGCGGTCCAAGGGGCGTCGAACCTGCTAAAGGCAGACTCAGGAAGGTGGTAGACGGTGAACAAGGACGAGGAGAAGGAGCGATAATTTGCTTGCAAGTGGAGGGAAATGGAATACAGTATAGACGATTCAACGTGCTGCTATCCGGCCGGGCAGACACGACCAGCTTACAGACCGCAGGCAGCGGGGAAGGTCTGCCGGGCATTGCTTAAACAAACGTTACCAGGAACAGACTTATGGAAAGAATCGGCGTACTCACCAGCGGCGGAGATGCACAGGGGATGAATGCTGCTGTCCGGGCCGTAACTCGCACCGCACTTGACCAGGGAGTAGAGGTCTATGCGATTTATGAGGGATACCAGGGGATGGTGGATGGCGGCGATAGCATTCGCCCCCTAAGCTGGAACGACGTTGGCGGCATCCTGCACCGGGGAGGTACGGCAATTGGCACTGCCCGCTCCGAGGATTTTCGCAGACGAGAAGGGCGCCGCGAAGCAGCATACAATCTACTTCTGAACCGGATCGAGGGCGTGGTCATTATCGGCGGCGATGGGAGTCTGACAGGCGCCAGCATCTTCCGCGATGAGTGGCAAGGATTGGTGCAAGAACTGGTGGACGCCGGCCGGATCACCAAGACAACTGCAGAGAAGTACCGCCACCTGGCGATTGTGGGCCTGGTTGGATCGATTGACAACGATATGTTTGGCACCGATGTGACCATCGGCGCCGACACGGCGCTCCATCGTATTACGGAGGCCATCGACGCCATCTCCAGCACCGCAGCGAGCCACCAACGGAGTTTTGTGGTGGAAGTGATGGGTCGCCATTGTGGTTATCTGGCCCTGATGGGGGCCCTGGCGAGCGGAGCCGATTGGGTCTTGATCCCAGAAATGCCCCCCCAGCTTGAGGAATGGGAAGATAGGATGTGCGAGATTCTGAAGCGCGGGCGGGAGCTCGGCCGGCGGGACAGTATTGTCGTCGTTGCCGAGGGTGCCCGGGACTGGCATGGCAACCCAATTAGCAGCCAGTACGTCAAGCAGGTATTGGAAGAGCGGTTGGGCTGGGACACCCGGCTCACCATCCTGGGACACGTGCAGCGTGGAGGCGCACCGACCGCTTTCGACCGCAACCTGGCCACCCTGCTGGGGGCAGAGGCCGTCAACGTAATCCTCAGTATGGCACCCGGCGATCCGGTGCCTGTGATTGGAATGATGGGCAACAAGATTAGCCAGACGCCACTGGACGTCTGCCTGACCAAGAATGAAGCGGTAGAGCGAGCGCTGGCGGCCAAGAATTATGAGACGGCAGCGGAATTGCGCGGGAAAAGCTTCCTGGACTCCTTCCGCACGTTCCGCACCCTGATCCGGGCAGAGCCCCACGCGCGTGATCCGGAAAAGCGACAATTACGTCTGGCAGTTCTGAATGCCGGGGCTCCGGCGCCCGGCATGAATACGGCCGTGCGCGCGGCCGTCCGCCTGGGGCTCGACGCGGGCCATCTCATGTATGGCGTCTCCAACGGCTTCCGTGGCCTGATCAACGGTGATATCGAAGCATATGAATGGATGACGGTCAACGGCTGGGCAATCCGCGGCGGCTCGGAGCTGGGAACCAATCGCAAAATCCCAACCGGCAGCGACTTTTACGCTATTGCCCGCAACCTGGAGAATTTCGAGATAGACGGCCTCCTGGTCATTGGTGGCTGGTCCGGGTATGAAGCCGCCCTGGAGATGTACCACCGGCGGACCCAATACCCGGCCTTCAACATTCCTATCGTTTGCCTGCCGACGACGATTGACAATGACCTGCCCGGGACAGAATTGAGTGTCGGTGCAGACACAGCGCTCAACAGCATTGTCTCGGCCGTGGACAAGATCAAACAGTCGGCCGTCGCTTCCCGCCGCGCTTTTGTGGTGGAAGTAATGGGCGGCAAATGTGGCTACCTGGCGCTGATGAGTGCCCTGGCGACCGGAGCCGAACGCGTCTACCTCCACGAGGAAGGGGTAACCCTGGAAGACCTCGTGGAAGACGTCAACCAGTTGATTGAAGGGTTCAGCCGGGGCAAACGGTTGGGAGTGATGATCCGGAACGAAATGGCAAACCCTACCTATGGCACCGGCTTCATGACCGCCCTTTTTGAAGAAGAAGGAGGCGATCTCTTCGACGTGCGCCAGGCGATCCTGGGTCACATCCAGCAAGGTGGTACGCCGACCCCATTCGACCGTATCCTGGCCAGCCGGTTGGTAGCCGATTGTATCGATTATTTTGAAGCGCAATTGCCCGGGGATGAACCACAAAGCGCGGTCATTGGCCTCCTCAAAAGTTCGATCCGCTTCACCGATTTTGAAGACGTGCCTCGTCTGCTGGATCGGGAGGAGCGGCGACCGAAGGAGCAATGGTGGCTGGCCCTGCGTCCGATTGCTCGAGTGCTGGCCCAGCCGCGCCCCCACTCGCGGGACGAAGAGATAGTGCCGGGCACGATGCTGCGCAGTTAACGGTTTTCGTGGCCGGCACGCGGATGCGTTAGCATTGAGTAAGAAGCAAAAGTGCCTCTTGACAGAGTCATTCGCCGGGGCATACAATGCAATTACAATGGATCAGCGTAACGAGATTGCGGTGAACAATTCCCCAACGAAGGCGCGTTCGAACGGCGCCGAAAGCAACCCAGACAATAGATGGAATTTAATGATTTCTATACGATTCTTGATGCCAGGCAAAATGCAGACGACAGCCAGATTAGACCAGCGTATCGGAGCCTAACAGGACAGAACCACCCTGAGACAAATCCGGGTGGTGGCCGTGCAGGTCTCCGTTCAGGAAAGATATTTAGAGAGATTTGGAGACTTGTCGAGGGCTGGGAAACCAACAGGTCTGGGCGCCGTATAATTGGCCGGGGAGCAACCACCATCGTCACCGGCGGGCAGGTGGCAAACCAACCGGATTTGATTCATCATCGGCCAGCAGGAAGTGTAGCGCTTCCACATGGGATATCGTCCGAGTTTTCGACATGCGCTGGACGGACAGTACTGCGCCTGCAGACGTCTGACGTTCCGACGAACTGAAGCACGCCGGTCCGGTGGCAGTCGGAGTGATAACCAATAGTAAGGATAGCGGCATGAAAAAATCACCTCTCATTTTCTTCTCCCTTCTCCTATTTTTCACCAGCCTGGCCTGCAATGCCCTCTTGCCTACATCTGAGAGTGCCCCACCGGCAACGGTTGATACCGAGGCAATTGTTGAACAGGCTGTGGCCACGGTTCAGGCGCAGTTACCGGCGGAGATAGAGGTCCGGCAGCCGGCCGAGGGAACAGAAATAACGGTGAGCAGCGATCTGGAATCCCGCCTGATCGCCGTCTACGAACAGGTCAACACCTCGGTGGTCTATATTGTCAGCGAGCAGGAATCCTTTGACCTGGGTAGCGGGAGCGGCTTTGTCTATAATGAAGATGGGTATATCGTCACCAACAACCACGTAGTGGCCCAGGGAGATGCCTTTGAGGTTGTCTTTGCCGATGGGAGCCGCCGCCGGGCAGAACTGACCGGGACCGACGTAGATAGCGACCTGGCAGTGATCAAAGTCGACACCTTGCCGGATGGGATTGAACCGGTCACTCTCGGAGATTTCAACGAATTGGCGGTAGGTCAGTTTGTCGTGGCCATCGGTAATCCGTTTGGCGAACAGGGCTCTATTTCTCTGGGCATTATCAGCGGGCTTGGCCGGAGCCTCACCTCCCAGCGCATGGCGGAGGGGGGTGGCACCTACTCCCTGCCAGAAGTGATCCAAACAGATGCGCCCATCAATCCCGGTAATTCCGGTGGCCCCCTGCTAAACCTGGCTGGCGAAGTTGTTGGCGTGAACAGTGCCATCCGCTCGACGACCGGTTTCAACTCTGGTGTCGGCTTTTCCATTCCCGTGCAGGCGGTAAGGCGCGTGGCACCTGCTCTGATCGAAGCAGGTGACTACGTCTACCCTTACCTGGGTATCTCCACCTTCAGCGGGAATATCGACCTGGATCGACAGCAGATGTTGGATTTACCACAGGCTACTGGCGTTTACGTTACCAGCGTAACCCCTGAAGGACCAGCGGACGAAGCCGGCATTGTCGCGGCTCCCGGTGGCGAAGGCCCGGGCGGAGACCTGATTACCGCCATTGACGGCCAGGAGGTACGAGAATTTAACGACTTGATCAGTTATCTGGTGTTCGAGACAGAGGTAGGACAAACGGTGGAATTGACCGTGGTCCGTGACGGGGAGACGATAACCGTCCCACTGACATTAGGTGCCCGTCCCTGAGCACGGTTGGCTTCGCCTTAATTTCCCTGCACCGGGAGAGACGCGCTGCGTCAATGCTCCTGGTCGAGCCATCTTATCGAGGAGGAAATGATGTTCACTCAGGAAAATATGGAAGAGTTGTTGGCATTTGACACCGGCGAAACAGATGCAGACGTTATCAGCATCTACCTGAATGCCGATCCGTCAGAAACGCCGATTGAGACGATCAAGCTGCAACTACGAGCGATGTTAAAGGAGGTAGCACCAGGGCATGAAGACGACATCGGCCGAATAGAACAGCATTTCGATCTGGTCCACGATTGGGGCAAACCGGGAGTGGCTATCTTTTCTTGCGCTCTTGAAGATTTCTTCCGTGCCTACGAGGTAGCCGTACCGTTTCGCAACAGGATCCGGATTGGCAACAAACCTTACGTCAAGCCCTTGCTCCACTTCACAAAATATTACGCTAATTACGGCGTAATCCTGGTAGATCGAGTCGGCGCCCGCTTTTTCGAATTCCACCTGGGTGAGCTGCAGGATTCCAACGGCACCGTGGGCGAAGATGTGCGCAAGCTGAAACATGGGATGGGTTCCTCAGCCACAGGGATGCGCGGGGGCAGTGGCGGCGCCCGTGCCGAAGATGAGCAGGCACAACGGAACATGCGCGAGGCGGCCGATGAGGCGAGTCGTTTCTTCAGTGGTAAAGATGTCCGGCGCCTTTTCTTGGGTGGCACAAGCGAGAACGTGGCAGCGTTTCGGGAAATGTTACCGAAGCAGTTGCAGAGTTGCATTGCGGGCGCTTTCGCCATCGATATGGATGCTGGCAAAGAGGAAGTAAAACAGCGTTCCCTGGCTATGCTCCACCAGTTGAACGCGCAACGGGAACAGCAGCTAGTGGAGCGGATGGCTAGTGAGAGTGCACGCGGCGGGATGGCGGTTACAGGCCTGGCACCGACCCTGCGCATGATCTCCGACGGGCGCGTCGATACCCTCCTCCTCAGCGATGGCTATCGCACGCCCGGCTTTCGCCATACCGGCAGTGGCTACCTGACCGCATCCACCGACAGTGACCTTTTTGGTGAGGAAGAGTTTGAGCCGGTGTCCGACGTGATTGAGGCAGCCGTCAACCGTACGGTTGCCCAGGGTGGTCACGTGGAAGTGATTAGCGACAATCCGAAGCTGGAAAAGGCGGGACAGATTGGCGCGATTCTGCGCTACTAAGAGCCTATCCTAAAACTATTCGACGGAAGATGAGAAGAGAGCAGGCGAGCAACCAAAGTGCGAAATAGTTATCCGCTTTCTTTTCCCATCTGGTCCGCAATTTACGCATGTTGTTCAGCCAGGAGATAGTTCGTTCC
>Ga0207752_1001216_pt1 | contig 11968 bp, 6 predicted proteins | sample Pon2CUnioCityCA_6_FD_187272 | JGI IMG/M metagenome (GOLD analysis project Ga0207752, IMG submission 187272) | Marine sediment microbial community from Union City, CA, USA - Pond 2C Sediment 2 (SPAdes) | ecosystem: Environmental > Aquatic > Marine > Intertidal zone > Salt pond sediment ... | reverse complement strand
GGCTGGCCTTCCATCGCCGAGCGATACAGAAATTCCAGCCCCAAAACGGTCTTGCCGGTCCCCGCCGAACCCTTGATCAGCGCGGTTCGTTTTTCCGGTAATCCTCCGCGTAGAACCTCATCTAAACCGGTAATTCCCGTATGCACCTTAGCAATCTGGATCAATTGGGTTTCAATAAGAGTTTCAGTAGAAACGGCTTTCGACCTTTCTTTTTGTGTGACGTCCTTGTTCTTTTTCATTGACTTTTATCCGACTTTGATAAATTGAATTTCAAGCATGGCTCATTTTTTTCAGCCTGTTCTCATGTGCATTATAAATCATTTCCTATTTACTCAAAAGATTAAAAGCGTAATCTCTCTATTTTATCCGGCGATGTCCTCGATTGCCGGCAGAATGAGCGGAGCCTGCTCTGATTTTTGAAGTATACGCCGTGCATTGAGGACCATTTTCCTTTTGCCGATTTGGGGATACTCGTGCTCGGCCTCGAAATCCTCGAAAGAAACATTTTTCAGCAGCCATTTTTCCCTCCATTGGTGCCTGATAGAAAGCTATATCGGTCCCTGCCTGTACAATTAGTTTAGGGAATTAAAATCCGTTTGAACTTAAATATAAGGATTTATGTCAATTAATGCAAAAAAATTCGCTCCAATCAGCTAAATTCTATTACCCTGGCAGGCACTGTTTTAGCTCCTTAAGGATTTTTTCCGATACTAAACCGGACTATACATAAGCATTATTGGTTTACAAAACCCGGCGGCAGATATATTGTAATAGCAGAAGTTCAGGTAATTTTTAATGTTATATGGGTATTAAGAGTTAAAGAGTTAAGTTGAATAAACAAAGGTAAACATGGGTTTTGCTAATCAGGAGAAACACAATGGTAAACATGATAATTTCAAAACCAAAAGCTCATTGTAACCACTTTTTATTTACTTTGATGGTAATCTTCTCTCTTTTTGTCATGGCCGGCTTCGCCGGAGCAGTGGATTTCGAACGTGTGGTCATTGATGAAAGCATTGGCGGCAGGACCGCGATTGGTGATATTGACGGCGACGGCTGCAACGACATAGTCGTCCACACCTGGTCGAGCGACAGAGGCAAACAGAATGACGGCAAAATCGGCTGGTACAAGTATCCCGATTGGCGGCGTTACAGCATTATCGACAGCGGCCACATCTTCGGTGACGGCGTGCTGGCCGTCGATCTGGACAAGGACGGCGACAATGACGTCGTCACGGCCAAAGGCAGTGATAACGAGGCCAGCGTGGTCTGGTATGAGAACCCGGGCGGCAAAGCTGAATCCGGCTGGAAAGAGCATAAACTGGCCACTGTCGAAACGGCAAGTGAAGTAAAAGACCTCGAAGTGCACGATATGGACCACGACGGCAAGCCCGATGTGGTCGTCCGAACCAAGCATAAATTCGCCGTCTATTTCCAGCAGTCGCCCGTTTCCTGGATCGAAGTTAAATCAGACAACGCCGAACGAGAAGGGATGACTATCGGCGATATCGACGGAGACGGCGACTATGATGCAGTGATGAATGGTTTCTGGCTGGAGAATCCGCCGCATCCTCGCAGGGATAAATGGCAGCGGCATAATATCGACCCGGCCTGGTACGAGGACGTCACCGGCGGCTGGCAGGACCACAGCGTCATGGCCGATATCAAAGATTTTAATAATGACGGCAAAGTAGATGTGATTCTGTCGCATTCGGAAAAGACCGGCTTTACAATCGCATGGTACGAATCGGCTGATCCTAAAGGCGGTCCTGATGCCTGGACCAAACACGAGGTCGGAGTTATCGATTACTGTCATAGTCTTTGCGGCGACGATATTGACCTGGACGGGGATGTTGATGTTGTCGCGGCCACGCTGATAAGAAAGAAGAATCCTGAGATATGCGTATTTCTAAACGAAGGCAAGGGACTCACATGGCGAAAACAATCGCTGGCCGCTGCAAGCGCTTACAAAGCCAGGACCGGAGACATCGATAACGATGGTGACATCGACATAGTTACGGCGCGAAGCTGGGACATGGGGCCTCTGCAGCTTTGGCGCAATACCTATTCCAGCACAGCAGGAGAAATAGGTGTAGGAGCATCACCGCCGCCGGGAGCAGAAGTACTTATCGACGGAACTCGCGAAATGCTGGACGAAAAATGGACGTACTGGGAAGGCCCGCGATTTGCCTCGTCTTTGCCCATCAAGTGGGAAATCGTCGACGATCCCGTAGCTCCCGGCACTGTAGTCGCAAGCACCGATCCGGCCGGCGACGGAGGCAAGTACGGCGCCGCGGACATTGTAACGAAAAAGAAATACCGGGACTTCCGGCTGCATATCGAGTTTCTGGTTCCTCACAAGAAAGGCAACAGCGGGATTTATCTGCAGAACCGTTATGAGATACAAGTCCTGGACGGCGACGGCGGAAAGCACGGAATGGCCGCCGTGATTAACGAGGCGGCGGGACCATACCACGCTTACAACGGCACGGGAAAATGGAACGCTTATGATATAAAATTCCGTGCCGCCCGGTTCAGAAACGGAAAGCTCACAGAAAAAGCAATGGTTACTATTTTCTTCAACGCAGTCAGAGCGCACACCAACCACAAAATACAAAAGGTCTGGGGCGGCAAGAATTCCGGCATAGACGGCGGCAATCAGGGCGGAACAGGTATAACCGACGTGCCCGGCGGAGTTAAACTGCAGTGCGAGGGCCATAAAGTGCTGTTTCGCAACGCCTGGATAAAACAGCTCGACATAAAAGAACCAAACACCGACTGGGATTCCTGATTCATTTCTTGCAATATTGGACTGTTTAATATAAAGTTAGGGTAATTTGACTCGGAGAGGTGTCGGAGTGGCTTATCGAGCCGGTTTCGAAAACCGGTGTGCCCTTTGCGGGTACCGCGGGTTCGAATCCCGCCCTCTCCGTTGCTTTGAACAAAGACGCTGCAGGTTCCCGAACCTCAGGAGCTTGCTGCCAGATAGAATGTCTTTAAGCCGAGTCCTGTAGGGTGGGGCTTGCCCCACCGTCATAGAAGCGGTGGGCTAAAGCCCACCCTACGAATCAGTATAGGCCCAAATTCAAGCGTATCATTATGTTGTTGTCACCAAACCAGCTTATACTATTCAACGGCCTCTCTCGTACGATACAGTCGTATGTCATCAAAATACATCTTGCCTGAACCGCCGGGGGCTTCTCTGTTGCCCCGCGTACCAAGACCGATAGCAATACTGTCTACATTGGTCAGGTTTATGCCCTGGTCGGCGAAAGCCTGGAGCGGAATGACCCACTCGGTCCAGGTTTCAATCGTTGCTGCCGCCGGATCATCGTGGATCACGACCGCAGGGTTGCCGGCAGTGTTGGAAACCGCCGCGTACAACGGCTCTGGATCGTTGTTTCGGATACCAATGTCCTGATTCATCCACTGCGTGCCAACCGTGCCGGTCATCTTGACGTTCGAAAATTTGGCCTCGCATGTAGAATTGTTGTTGTGGCTGGTTACTGCCAAACCTATATAGACATTCGAGGTCATTGAGAGAGTCGGCCTCCAAACCATCATCTGCCAGTCGGTCCCGTTGCTGGAATAGTAACCTCTCATATTACCGGTGACCTCACGCTCTAATTTCACCCAGTATGGTGCTGTAATAGCTATCTGCTCGGCGGTCGATACGGACGTGTCGCTTGTGGCATCGATGTTTGTGTCCGTCCTTGCCTGGAACCGGCATCCGTTGCCGGGAGTGATGTAAACTGCCGCAAACTTCGATCCGGGTTCCAGCGTCTCGCGAATCATGATTCCGGCTTTAGCCCACGGGTCCGTATTATCGACGCTCAGTACCTGTGCTTCGATTGTACCGACGCCTGTGAGAGTCTTGAAGGCGTAATGGAATTCGTCCGCATCATCCCAGATGTCTGTGCCGGAACCGGTCATAGTATATGTACCGACCGGGTCCTCGACAAAACTTCCGGCGGCTTCCGGATAGCCTCGGAACCATAGCGATAACTCGGCAACGCCTTCTTCGGTCCAGTCGCGTATGTCGCTTAACGTCAACTCCACCTCCGAATATTTAGCATAGTCCTGCTTGTTGTTGTCGAAAACAACCGGCATGGATTGACTGCCGCCGTGAACGATTGTCTCTTCGGTATAAGAAGCAGTCGTCTCATCGCCAACTGCTGCACCGGTTCCATTACCGGCAAAGTATGTATCAGTTCCCAGCATACCGTAGCCAAGGCCATCGTGCCAGGCGTACCATATCTGGTTTTCGCCGGTATCGTAATCCTCGAAATCGTCAATGACAAAGAAGTCACCGGTCGTAAAGCTCCAAATCGGACCTTTCCAGGGACTGTCCGGATTAAGATCATTGACTTCGTCGATACGCCAGTAATATGTCGTGTTCCACTCAAGTCTTGCCGGAGCGAAGCTCATTTCCATCTGCCTGCCCTGATAGATGACTGCCGTGCTCGTATCCGCAGCAGCAACAGCATTAGCATCGGTACCGAGGTACACATCATGTTCGACGGCATCCTGACCCACGCTCCATGTAAGTTGCGGCGTCTGCTTTACGTCAATTGCACTATTCGACGGTTCGGGCCTGCTGGCGCGAACCGGAGGTGAATATGCCGCCGCCGGGATGGTATATCGTTCGAAGCGGTCGCTCTCCCAGTCCAGCCGTACGGTCCAGTCACCCCCAAAAGTGGTGCTTTGGAAGTACCACATCTCGATGGTCACAATATCGCCGGCTATCAATTCCAGTGGGCGGCCGGGCGCGCTTTCAGCGGGTTGGCCCCGCCACATGTTGGCGTTCTCGACGCCGTTGAGCCATAGAATTACACCGTCGGCCGTGCGCGGGATAAAGGTATACGTACCGGTCAAGGGGATTTCAATTTCCCCGGTCCAGCGCACTGCGAAGCCGTCGGCGCTGACCACATTGGGTTCAGGACTGGTGCCGGCGGCGCCTTCAAAATCGATACCAGGATCGATGCGTGTCAATACCGGCTGACCCGAGAAGGCCGACTCCGGCGGACTCGGTGTACCACCGGCGCTAATGTCATAGTACTCGGCTTGCAGTCCGCCGCCTTCGCGCCTGGTGGTGAAACTCCAGACCTCGCCCTTGGTCTCGATGAGGCCGGCTCTCTCGTCCACCCGCCAATAGTAGGTGGTTTCCAGTTCCAGAGGGCCGGGATCGAACGTGGTAGCGCCCTGAGTCGTGCCTCCGGTGGCATTGGCCACTTCATCTGCGTTCGTGCCGAAATACACCGTGTGCAAGGCGGCGTTCTCGCCAGCAGTCCATGTCAAAGTGGCGTCCGTGCCGACAAACTTCATGCCGTCCGGTGGAATTGGATTGTAAGCTGCTTTTGAGGGTACCCAGAAGCTCCAGATGTCGCCTTTCCACGGACTTTCGGGATTCAGGTCGTTGACCCCGTCCACACGCCAATAGTAGTTCGTTCCGGGCTGAAGGCCTTCTTCCAACGGGTATCCAGAGAAGCCGATAATTTGGAAGTCGTTGGTGGTATTGGTAATAAATGTACCTCCTGTCCCTTCGTTAACGTCGCCAAAGTCGGTGCCGACGTAGAGATCGCTTGAGACAGCAAAATCACCCGGTCTCCAGGCAAGAGTGACCCAAGTGTTATCCAGTGAAGCACCGTTCTGCGGGGTCGGCGCCGTTGCCTTGGCAAATCCCGGCGTGGCCCCGATAGTTATGTCGTCGACGTAAACCGTGCCATTGGCAAAGTTGCCCTGCCACGTCGTCGTCCGGATCATTATATACTCGAGGTTAGTGGGACGGAATCCGGAACGGAATGCCGCTCCTTTGAAGACGAGTTCCGCGTCCACGTATATATCGTATGTCCGGTTGGCGGTGTCATATTCCAGCACGACCTGGTACCACTGGAGGGGCTCGAAATCCTCGTACACAAGATCGCTGTAAGCACCGCCGTCACGCACATCCATGTCGGGCAGGTTTGCAGCATCGCCGTAGCTGTTGAAACGGGAGAGACCGTAGTAGTCGCCCCATTCCGTGTCGACCGGATCGGTCGCGCCAACGTGAAGATTTACTGTGCCACCCTCTGGTCCAGTCTCGTACATAAACCTGTAGTACAGTGTTTCCGTCTCACCTTCCGGCAAGCCCCAGGGAATCCGCATCCTGACCTCGCCGGGAGAAATCACCAGGCACCGATTGCTCGGATCCGTGGGATCCGGCCCCACGGCTACGGCATCCGGTCCCACCGGGATCTCCCACGCGTTCAGGTTGCCACTCTCGAAGTTATCAATGATTTGGCCAGCAGGGGCACTTGCCACCAGCCCCACGGTAAGTCCCAGCCAGGTCAGGCAATAGACTATTCTGTTCATGGTCTTCCTCCTTTTAAATTTAAATATAGTTGAGTTACTATGCTTCGGCCACGCTCCAAAGCAACTGATAATGTTCTTTATTACTATAAACCATTCATTTAATCAGTATTATCCATTTCCGTTCCTGAAAAGATCGCTACTGTCTGAAACACAATAGTATTCTTTGCGAGGTGCACTTTCCTCACCATTAATATAAAGTTCTACGGCTTGACCGGGTCGGAAAACGCCGGCCATGTGGAACCACTCATCGGGGCCGAAAGATAAAGGCTCGGAGTCCGCTCTCACTCTGTCAGTCGGATTTATACCTATGTCAAATCGGGCGAATCCCCCTCCGCTTTCGAGCTGAATCGACCATGACCGTCCGCTGCCGGGGCCTTGTTTGGCGATTACGCGCCCGTTTTGCATCATAGTGCCCGCCCGGACCCATGCTGCGACGGTCATTGCCCCTTTGATCAACAGCATTGGAGGCTGACCAGGTCGATGTAGTCACTCGTGCTGCCGGAAAAGTTCATGGCCGAATCCGCAGTGCCGAATCTATCCGCGACAGGCGTAACATTACCAGTAATCTCGCCGTGGTTTTCATTGCCGCTGATGTCCTGAGCGTCCCCATCCAGCGGCCAATATCCGACGAGACCTTCCGTCAAATCCGCCTTTGCATAATCTGTGGGCAAGATTAGGAAAAAAGAAAGAACGATTAAAACGACTATTTTTCCGAACATGACAATCCTCCTTTAAATCAACAATAACTCAACGAATTGATTAACTTTATTTATATCAATATCCTATCCGGCGGTCAAGAAAATTATGCGTTTTACTTGAGCATACTTTCCGAAAGTTATGCACAAAGGCAAATATCTCTTTCGAAATGCTGTAAATGGATTTGACACTAACAAGCAGTCGTATACAATTAATTTAATCAGAGAATACAACTTTTCTCATGAGACTTGCACGCTATCCGGTAACTAAAGGGGAACAAGGATGCATCCATTGTTGATTCTGGGAGTCGGAGTCGCCATCGTCATCGGCATGATTGTAGTGCTGCGAATCAACGCCTTTATCGCGCTTATCAGCGCTGCGCTCGTTGTCAGCATTCTCGCCCCGGGCCCATTGGCGGAGAAAGTCAGCCGGGTCGCTCAGGCCTTCGGCAAGACGGCGGGCGATATAGGCATCGTCATTGCGCTGGCCGTCGTGATTGGCCGGTGCATGATGGACAGCGGGGCCGCCGACCGTATCGTTAGAGGCTTCCTGTCGCTGCTGGGCGAAAAACGCAGCGCTACGGCCCTGATGGCCAGCGGCTATGTCCTGTCGGTGCCGGTTTTCTTCGATACCGTCTTTTACCTTCTTGTGCCGCTGGCTAGGTCGATGACTCGCCGGACGGGAAAGCATTATCTGAAATACGCCCTTGCAATTGCCGCCGGCGGCGTTATCACCCATTCCCTCGTTCCCCCTACGCCGGGACCTCTGTTCATGGCCGAGAACCTCGGCATAGATATCGGCGTTATGATAATCGCCGGAGCACTTGTGGCCCTGCCGGCCTCTTTTGTCGGGATATTGTTTGCCGGCTGGCGCGACCGGCGAATGAATATCCAGTTGCGTCCGATGGCGTCAGGCGAGCCGGAGCCTGAACCTTTCGCCGACAGCGAGCTGCCGGCCCTGTCTATCTCACTGCTGCCAATCCTGCTGCCGGTGGCTCTGGTCTCGGCTAATACCATCGTCTCGGTCTTCGCGAAGAGCGCAGCAGAAGGCTCTTCTTTACGATATTTTGCCGACGTTGTCGCCGTGCTGGGCAACGTCAATTTAGCGATGCTGCTGGCCGCGACGATTGCGATGTGGATGCTAAAGTCCAAACGAGCACTGTCGCTGAGCCAACTGAGCAGAATCGTCGAAGGCTCTCTGATGAGCGGCGGCATTGTGATTCTCATCACCGCCGGCGGCGGCGCTTTCGGCGCGATGCTCAAAGCCGCCGAGGTCGGCCCGGCTATCAAGCAGCTTTTCGGCCAGGGCAGCGCTGATGCGACCGGCGGGGTCATGCTGCTGATTCTCGGCGCGGTCATCGCCTCGGTGATGAAGATTTCCCAGGGTTCCGGCACGGTCGCCATGATCACGGCCTCATCGATGGTCGCGGCCATGATTCCTTCGATGGATTCGTTGGGCTACCATCCGGCCTACCTCGCTACGGCCATAGGAGCAGGCTCGATGATCTGCTCGTGGATGAACGACAGCGGTTTCTGGATTTTCGTTAAAATGACGGGCCTGACCGAAGCCGAAGGTCTAAAATCATGGACCATCCAACTGGCTGTTATGGGCCTGACAGCGGTGATAGTGTCGCTAATTCTGGCAATTGTTCTGCCTTTAGCGTAGTGCAAGGAGCATCAGATGTTCAATAATATAAACCGTAGGGTGTGCACTCCGTAAGGAGTCCCCAGGACTGCACACCATCCTCGCTAATATCAGTGTCATATTAATTAGTGCCGGGCTGGCCGGCGATGTAGGGAACTGTCTGAGGACCTTCGGGCAGGACGCAAATACGAGCATCTGGCCCGTATTTATGCAGAAGCTTTTCGACTGTGTCCTCAACTGTTGAACACGGCCTGAGAAAAGCGCGCTTGATTTGCTCATCACTGAGATTTCGGCTGTAGAAATACACATTCGCCTTTTGACAAATCAGAGCATGGATTTGAGCCTGCCACATATCCTGTCTTGCGAAATCATTTCGGCGGATTGTTCTCAGGAGCGAATCAGGATTGCCGGCCTCGTACAGCAGCTTGCAGTACTCGCTGTCGGCGGGGACTCCGTCCCGGCAATCGGCTGCAACCACAATGCTGCCGTCTTCCCTGATTATACGGATGGCCGCACTCATGCCTTTGACGGCTTGATACAGGTTTAAGTCCAGCGGATATCCGGAATTGCTGGTAATGACTATGTCGTATGGTCTCTCTACGGCAACCATTACATTTTTCTTCACATAGTCACAACATCGCTCGTAAGCCTTGTCAAAGCTGCCTGCAAAGACGGCGGTGATTTGTCTGTCTTTGTTCAGTGCGACGTTTAATAAAAAACTCGGTGCGGCCAGGGATGCTGCCTGTTGTATCTGCTCCCAGACGGGATTGCCGTAAGTCACTGCCCATGTTGACTTAGGGTGGTCTATATTTCTCACGCTATGGTTTGTCTGTATGGTCTTAAGTAAAGCCATACCCGGCATGACGGCTTTGCCGCCGCCGGAAAAACCGGCGAAAAAATGAGGCTCTATGAAACCGGTCAGAATTCGAATATCGCAGTCGAGGTAGGCCTTGTGAAGCCAGATATCATTTCCGCTCTCGGTGGTCCCGACGAATTTATGTGAAAGGCGATCTCCGGCGTCATTCTGGATTATCCGATATCTGCTTAATATGTCTTCTCCCAGCATCTCTGCAAGCTCGGCCTTCGAATTTGGCCTGTGAGTACCGGTGGCGTTGAGCAGCAGGATTCGCTCGTCGGATATATCGCCGAACTGCCGTAATAAGATCGGCAAAATGGTTTTATAAGGCATCGGGCGGGTGATATCATTTATGACGATGCCGACAGAGTCCGATTGCCCGACCATCTCTCGCAGCGGTTTTGAGTCTATGGGGTTCAGCAAAGCATCTTCAATCGCAGCGGTCTGGTCCGGCAGACCTTCGGCATACTCCGGCTCCAGAACATCGACATCCAGATAATCCGGCAGATTGATATCCAGCCCCTCCCTGCCGTAAGCTAACTTTATTCTCACCGGAGAAGATTCCTTATTTCACGTTCTTAATGAGGGAAAGATTTCCGTCTCGTGCCGCCTCTAATATCGGCGCCATATAGTCATCAATCATTTCGGTTGTAAGCGGAACGGGCATATTCCGGAGCTTCATTTTAAGCTGCGGGTTCTTCGCGGCATCCAGCGCCCGGTCAATATGCCGCCGGCTGAATCCTTCAACTTCATTCAAATGCGTCGGACAGCCTACTCGCCGGGCAAGCTCAAACATAGCCTCAGCTACGGCGATTCCGAGGTCTCTACCCTTTAGCGTTTCGATATCCGCTTGGGTCAGACCGGCCTGCTGATAAATTTTGCCGACAAAACGTAACGGCCGCTCGATGGCCGGGGCAAAAAAGACAGTGTAGTACGGATTAATAACAGCACAAGCCCGGCCGTGCGGCAGTATATCCACCAGGGAGAAACTGGTCAGATGTCCGCCGTTCGTTCCGCCCGTCATAATGGAATAGCCGCCCAGGTCTGTGGCCAGGCAGAGCGCTTCCCGCGCCTCGTTGTCGGTCGGATCGTCAATCGCCCGCGGCAGGTAATTTACCGCCAGGCGAATACAGGTACCGGCGATTTCTTCGAGCTTTTCGTAATCCGGCTTGCCCACCGCCCCGTACAGGACCTCCAGCGAGTGCGAGATGCCGTCCAGCGCCCCGTCGGCGGTCAGCCCCGGAGGGGCACTATATGTTACTCTATAATCGAAGACCGCAAGAGCAGGCACAATCGCCTCGTCCACTATCAGCTTCTTCTGGCCCGTCGATAGCTCTGTGATGTTGGAATACTTTGTCAGGTGTGCCGCCGAACCGGCTAATGTTTGAATAGCAGCGTGTGCGGTGAGAGACTTGCAGCCGTCCTGTAACGCTTTTGTGACCAGGCCCGTCCCGAAATACGAGTCGATCCGGCCGCCCAGAGAACGAAGGACTTCCGCGGCTTTAGCTGCGTCGATTGTGCTGCCGCCGCCAAAGCTAACCACAACGTCCGGGGCGGCGAGTTTCAACTCGTCGGTGATGCGATACAGGTCCTCTCGCGGGCTGTTAGGTCTGGCGCCTTTGATTACCGCTGTAAGGCTGACTCCTGATTCAGTCAGCGACTTGCGTATAATCTCGACATAATCATCGCTGCCGGCGAATGTGCCGCGAATCAGCGCAGCTTTCTTTGCCGCTGCAGCGACTTTCGGCCCCACGTGCGGCAGGATATCCGGACCGGACAGATATGAGTCCCCTTTGAACTCGTGCAACAATTGCCGTGCTTTTTTAAAATCTGCTTCCTGTGGCAGAGCCATTCTTTGCTTCTATTACTAAAAGGAGGACACAGGGCTGAGGTGCGGAGGGAGAGGAAAAAGCGAGTAACCTCAGCCCTGCGAATGTGCTTCTTTACCAAACCCAGTATACCAGAAACCTCAACGCAAAACAATATACTTTTTTTAAAAATATGATAATTGTGCCTTAGCTATAGGTATAGTAAATGTAAGCAATAAAAAATAAGTTATAAAAAAAGATGCGACCCTCAATTTACCCCGGCTTTTTTGTATCGGCCCAAAGGTTTGAGATAGTTTGCTGACGCCCATCGGAATTCGAATCTATTGCGTTTATCGTTTTGTTTGCTACCAGCAGAGTATCGAGCAAGTAGGATGGGCAAATTTTTGCCCATGCTGATAATCTGCCCCACTATTTTTATTCTCAGACACGGATTCACCCAGCGCGGCCTCGGGCTTCGCCCTTGGCCGCAACCAAACATCGAAGATCGGCTCTTGCGAATCCGGCGAATTGTTTTCCGCCTCCGCCTTTCTTTTCACCGCCTCAGTTTCTTGCGAAGGCGGCGAAAAGCGGACTACGGCGAAAAACAAAAGCC
>Ga0207752_1001215_pt1 | contig 11976 bp, 11 predicted proteins | sample Pon2CUnioCityCA_6_FD_187272 | JGI IMG/M metagenome (GOLD analysis project Ga0207752, IMG submission 187272) | Marine sediment microbial community from Union City, CA, USA - Pond 2C Sediment 2 (SPAdes) | ecosystem: Environmental > Aquatic > Marine > Intertidal zone > Salt pond sediment ... | reverse complement strand
TCAGATTTCCCGTCGAGAAGACGTTCGAGAGCTGCCAGCTGTGCCAGCGGGAGCGGTGTCCCGGCCGACGGGCGCCCTACGATGAAGAACTGTACGAGAGGCGCTATCAGCTTGAGCCAGCCCAGGCGTCGGCGCCGATGAGGTGAGCCGTAACAACTTGAGTCTTCTTGATCAGCGCCGCAAGGGCGGCGCTTGGCTCTTCTTCGGCCGATTCTATCTGGTTGGGTATGTCCCTCGACTAATATGCTCCGGCGATGACGGCGCTGACCGGCTCCGAAGCCTCCCGGGAGTCTGTGCTGCGCATCTCCAAGCGGATCTGGAATCTGGCGGGGCTGAAAGCGCGAGCGAGGGGGCGATCCTCAGGGTTTGAGCGCCCGCCTGGAACCGTCCAACGGTTCCCACGCTCCACCTCCCGGTTCCACGCGGCGCGATTGTAGGTTCGCACGTCCAGCTGTTTTCTCTCAGTCACCATCCACGCCCCTTGTGCATTGCGTTTCCCCTGGACGGACGCATCTCTTTCAGCTCGGCCGCATTGTACCATCGGGTTCGGCTGATTTCAATCTTTTGCTAGTCTTCTGCAGATTATGGTTCATTCTCTCCCGGCGGGGCTGTGGGTGGCGCCCCACAGCATGATAAGGCCCAGCAAGCCGAAGCCGACGGCCTGGATCGTGTGTGGGGTGGTGGTTCCTTCGACGGACATAATGCCTATGTAGATGCCTGACGCCAGCAGGGCACCCACCGCAACGAGGGCGAATAGCCACCACGGTACTCGGTTCTTCATTTCTCGTCGTACCTCCCTCATTATTCCCTCGCGGCTGAGGACCTGTGATCAGGTTTGACCATCTCGGCGAGGACTTCCTCGGGATACCAGCGGCCCGCTGCCGTAACGCCTAGCGGCTCCCGGATGGTCGCGACGTCCTTGAGCGGGTTGTCCCTCACCAGGATGAGGTCGGCTCGCTTTCCTTCCTCGATGGAGCCGAAATCGCCGTCTCCGGTCATGCGTTTGACGACAATGGCAGCGTTGATCGTGCCCGCAGCAATCGCTTCATAGGCGGAGAAGCCGTTTTCCACCAGGATCTGCAGTTCATCGTGGAGCGAGTATCCCGGGACGATCCCCATGCCGCCAGTTCCGGCGTCTGTACCGAGGAGGAGCATCACGTCGCCTTTCCGAAGCTCGGTTAGCAACCAGCGGTCGACGTCAACCTTGAAGGCTGCCAGGTCTTCCATGCCTCGAAACTGGACTTGATGCTTCTCTTCGCCACGTTGGAACCTTTCCAGGTATCCCCTCTCGAGATACACGTTTTCCGGACGTTCCAAGAAAGCTCCTGGTTTGAACAGTTTCGATTGGATGACGTCGTCGATGACCATGGTGGTGCAAACCGGGACCTCGGCCGATCGTAGCTGATCGGTAATGCGCACAAGGGCCTCAAGATAGTCCTCCTTGAAGTCGATCTGAGACACTCCTGAGGACAGATCCAGCTGGAGGAGCGCTGACTCGGCAACATAGGGTAACCATTCTTCTGGCGTTAGGTTCTGGTCTCTATCGAAGTTGATGAACTCGGGAAGCAGTTCCTCGACGTGGGCGATTTCATCCATGTCCTCAGCAAGAACTCCATCCAATCCCACGGCGTAGGGGACGTGTCCAGTGGTATACATGCCGAGTTCTTGGGCTGTCCTCATGGCGGCCTGGAAATCCTCCGGGGATAGGTAGGAGTAGATCTTGAGGAAGTCGAAACCAAGCTCGTGGTTCTGGCGTACAATGGCGTCAGGATCTCCCAAAGGGCTGGTGTAGAGCAGTTTGCCGGAGGCGTAGATGGTCGGCCCGATGCGCGTCCTGGCCTGTATCTCTTTGCGCCACTGGAGCGCATAGGTGAGGGGTGATCCTTGGGGAGCAAAGTCCCTGATGGTGGTCACACCGTTGGCGACGTATAAGTTCAGCGGGTGCACCGGCCAGATATCCCGATCCTCCCAATCTTGCCGGGTATGCATGTGCATGTCAGCCAGACCGGGCATCAGATAAGCTCCGTCCCCATCAATTACGTCCGCGCCTTCAGGGACGCGCAGGGCATCAGAATCGCCTATGAAGACGATTTGCGGCCCTTCGACCAGGACAGTCTGGTCTTCAATGATCATTTCACCGGTCATCGGGACGAGATTGACATGGATAAATGCTGTGATCTCTCCATGTTCATTCCTGCAACTCACAGAGAGAAGGGTAAGCAAGGCAACAGCGGTCAGGGATAGGAGCATTCTCTTCTTCATAGCAACACCTTTTCGCTTCCTCTCCGCGCTTCTGCTTCAGGATTGCTGCAGCTGACCTTAATCGTCAACTGCATTCTCGATGATAGTAAATACTTGTGCATCACAGTCGATCTCGGCTTGAACGCCGTAGGGCAGTACAAACATCGGGTCAGTGTGTCCAAAATCCATGTGTGTGATCACTGGTAAGTCTGTCAGTCCTTCCTCCTCGTGGATGACCTGGGAGATGGCCCGATCGTATGCATCGAATTGCTCTGGCGGTACCTGGCCCCCTGGTCGGCCAAACAGGATGCCCGCAAGTCCCTGGAGGATTCCCATCGCGGCGTAGACACGCAGTTCCCGGAGAACCGCGGTTGGCGGAGGTGCTTCCTCAGACGTCTCCAGGAAGAGGATTGCGCCGCGCCACAGCTCGGAGCCGGGCCAGACGTCTGTACCGCGCAGCCAACCCAGAACTTCAAGGCAGCCGCCGATCAAGCATCCGCGACGGATTCCACGCCCTTGCAGAAATCTCCATCCTGTGGATGGGGTGAGCTCCCGCCTGAGCGTCTGAAGCTCAGATTCGGCCCAATCGAGGAACTCGACGGTCCAGCCTGCGGCGTTGGGGGCAATGCGCCCGATGGGCGCCGATGAGAACAGGGTCTTGCGCACCGAATCGACCATGTAGGGGAACATGCCGCCGTGTTCTGCAAACCCCGCCATAATGGACGGCCCGTAGAAGGAGACCTGACCTGCTTCGAGGCATGCCAGGTGTATGACGGTTGTGTCAGAATACCCCAAGAAGATCTTGGGGTTTGAGCGGATTACATCCAAATCTATGAAAGGCAAGATTCGGATCGAGTCGTCGCCGCCGATGGTAGAGATGATGGCTCTGACAGAAGGGTCGGCGAAGGCCTGCATCAAGTCGTCAGCTCTTGCTTGAGGGTTGTGCTGCAGCCACATAGCATCACTCAAGGTATGGGGCATCTCAACCACGGTCACTCCGAATTCGTCCTGTAGCTGGTGTTTACCCGCTTCGTAACGCTCGGGGAATGCTCCAGGACCACCCCAGGACAGGGAGACTGTAGCGACTTTGTCGCCAGGTTGCAGCTTGTTAGGTTTCATCATATTGGCTATCACAGTCTAATACCTCAGTGCCCCGGTGTGCATCGTCATCTTCCATAGCCCACCTACTCGCGCATACACTTTGCACACTCGGCCCAGCCAGTGGTTCTCACGGCCTCTCGCATCTGCCCAAAGCGTATCGATATCTACGACAGCAAGGCCGCCGTCCCCATCCTCAGAGATCTCGATTTTCCTCGTCCTTCGCTCATTGTGAACGAGTTGGTGCTCCCGAAAGAACCGCTGGTAGAATCGTGCCCAGCGTTGGCGGTCAAACTTGCCCAGTATCATCACCCAATCGAGCGGATCATGATCATCATTGGTCCGTGGCCAGGGCCAGACCATGTGCGGATGGAATACGGATAGCAGTAAGGTGACGTCCTGCGTGTCCCAGGCTTGTGTTTCCCGGTCAACCATCTCCTGGATTTCTGCTCTTTTCCTTTCCACGGGTCACGCCTCCTACGAGCGCTCATGCTCTTCGATATTGGCAACTTCGGGGATGAACCGCATCGCGGCGACCATAACCGTAATGCCAATGCCAGCACTCAACATCCAGGTCTGCGTTCCGAACACCTCGGTGAACGGGCCTGCCAACGCCAATCCCAGCGGTGACATCAAGGAACGAAGCGCGCCGAGCATCGCGAAGACCCGGCCCTGCATATCGGGGAAGATCAACACCTGGAGCAACGCCTGGCCTACCCCGTTGCCAAGCGACAGGCCAACGCCTGCCAGGAACATTGCCCCAATCGCCAGGAAGATACGATTGGCAGGCACTGTCCCAATCACCACCATCATCAGCCCGAGTAGCCCCGTCCCGACGATCACTGTGTTCATGCGCCTCTCGAAGCCGCCCCACGTACTGAGCAATACGCCGCCCGCCAGCATACCGATGCCAAATGCGGCTTCCATCCAGCCCAGTTGCAATGCGCTGCCCTTGAAGTATTCAAAGACAATGAGTGACAGAAGCGAAAAGGCCGGGACGAGCATAAAGTTCACCATCGTCGAAATCCCGGTGACAATCGCCAGCCCGCGCCATGTCCAGACGTACTTGAAACTGTTCTTCACGTCCCGCCACGTGGACTCCTGATCTTCCGTCGTGCTCCGTTCCGGTTGCGGAACTTGAACAAAAAGGAGTGACGTCACCGCAATGATTGCCGTCGCCACATCAATTGTCAGAATGCTCTGGATAGGGAGTGTTTTAATCAACAACGCCCCGGCGGGTGGAGCCAGAATCCTGGTTGCCCCTTCGAGTACCTGGTTCAGACCGCCAATGCGCGTCAGGTGGTTTGAGGGGACCATCAACGTGGTGGAGGCGGTGAAGGCCGAGGCGTGCATCGTCTGCCCCAGCGCGGCGGCGAACAGCAGCACGTAGATGTGCCAGATCTGTACCAGGCCCAGGTGGAACAGCACGGCCAGCACAATGGTGACCGAAGCCGTCAGCGCGTCGGCGATCTGCATCACATAGCGGCGGTTCCAGCGGTCGATCCATGCACCCACAAACGGGCCGAGCACCGTCCGCGGCAGCATTTGGACGAGGGTGGCAAGCGTCAGCACCAGCGCCGAGCCACTCTGCACCGTCAGGTACCAGATGAGGGCGAACTGCACGAGCGCACTACCGAAGACCGAGATGGCCTGACCGGTCCAGATCGCGAGGAAGGCTCGCATCGAGTTGGTTTCCTTCATCTGTACGCTCTGAGAAACAGCAGATGTGTCAGTATCAGCCATGGCTAGTTCCACCTCACGTTCAATGCATCCCGTCGACCAGGGTGGAACCGAAGGCCCCCAGGACGATCCCGGCGACCAGGGCCAAGAAGCTCAACACAACCCAGAGATAGAGCCGGTGCCAGGGCGGCGAGGAGACTGCTGTCGCGCCACCGAGCTGCTTCGCCTCCCCGAACAGCGTCGACCAGGCACCGAAGCCCTGGCGCACAGCCCAGGCGTGATAGACGGTGAGCAGCAGCCCACCCCCAGCTGCCCCCAGGACGTTGATAGCCCACCACGGCAGGACGGTCCAGGTGCTGAAGCCACAGTAGTTGAGATGGGCCTTGACGAGTGGTGCGCTGACGGCCAACAGTCCCGCCAGCGCCAGGTTGGTCGAGACGAGCACGGTGGGTAGGCGCTCGAAAATAGTGCGCAGATAAGTGCGTCTTGTCGCCAGCGCGAGGATAGGTCCCTGATACCGGAACAGCCCAAGGACTAGCGGCAGGCTGTAGAACGCAAGGAGTTGGAGCACGGAAGTCTGACTGATTGCGGGTACGAGGGCGGCTGCCAGGAGCGCCGCCACCATCCCGACGACGCAGGGGACCAGGTCACCTGCGACCTCCACAAGGGCGCTGGCCCGCCGACCGCCTGCCGCGATCAACCAGACCAAGAGGCCGACCGGCCCGAGCACGGCCACCACGAGCACCCAGAAGGAGGCCTGACGCCTCGACCTCGCGAGAAGGAGCAGGGCGGCCAGGGACACACTAACCAGTCCGAGCCACGCCAGGCCGAGGGCGTTGCAGCGGGCCGACCGTGCCATCAGCCGCTGATAGGCCCGGTCGACGCGGCTCACCGTCTCCGGCGGGAAGAGGTCGCGCAAGGGGCCGGGGTTGGGGGCGCGGGCGATCTCCTCCGTCACGTCGAGGACGATGGGCGCGTCAAACTGGTGGAAGAGGTAGACATAGACGAGACCCTGGGGGAGGTCGCCGACCAGCGATAGGACGGTGAAGCCGCTGGGGGACGCGACGTGCACGGCGTCGAGAACGGAGGCCGCTCTCTCGGCTGTGAGTTCGCCCTGGTCGGCGATCTCTTCCAGGAGCGCTGTTGCCCGGTCGTAACGCCAGCATGGGTAAGACCCGTTGAGCGGGTTGGCAAGGTTGAAGTTGGTCGAAACGAGGAAGCCGACGCCGTCCGGCTTCCGGGTAAAGGCCACCCGGCCGTCGGGCCCAGCACTGATGACGACGGCGTCGCCGGTGGCGTCGGCGAAGTGCATCTGGTAGTGCATGGCCTCGTGCCACTGATGCTCCCGGACCCAGGTGATGACCTCCTCCACCGTCGCGCACTCCCGCAGGATCTGGATGAAATAGCTGCTGTGGCCGCCAGAGATAGGCCAGCGTCCCGCGTGGGACGTCACGGGAGCCTCGGGCAGCCCGTTGGAGTCGTACGCCAACCCCTTCTCGTTGAACCCCTGTTGAACGTTTTCCGGAACCCCGAAGTAGATGGCGCCATAGCGTCTGTCGCTGCCTGGATCGACCCAATAGTAGTTGCTGTCGAAGTTGATCCAGTCGCCGTTCCCGCCAAAGAAGACCCGATCGCCCTGGGAGACGGTGAAGATGGTGCACCCACGGGGCGACGAATCGGAGCGCGAGCACGATGTGGCGCGTGGTCTCGTCGTTGCACCTAAGAGCTCCCACGCGTCCAGGTCGATCTTCGATTCAAAGGGTCCCCGGAGGCCCGGAGAATACCGGTAGGTAATCAATGTGGCTAGCAGGTAGCCGAGTGGTGGGATCAGGGCGGCAATCGCGTAGATCCAGCGGCGGGGTCGTCTCTTCCGACGATTCATCTCTCCGATCCCCTTCGCAAACTGCTGCCGCAGGCGGGTGAGTGTTCTTCGCTCTCCAATCTTGCGATGGACAGCAGGGGCAGGCCCAGATCGCGGATTCTGCCCAGCAAGCCGTGCAAAGCGGCCTGATCAGCTACGGGGCCAGTCAGTTGGGTGGCACCGTCCGCTTGCGGGGTGATGGCGAATCCGTCAAACCAATCCGACCATCTCTGGTCGAGGTTTCCTTTCACCTTGATCTGGTAGATGGCTTGCTTGTCAAACTTGCGCCCATCGGTCACGGCGTGCATCTCCTTCACCCTATTCCTGGTAACATCGTACCAGCCTGGAGCGCAGGTGTCATGCCCCAAAGGGGGTATTCGAGAGGGGGTATTCGGGAGAAAGATGGAACTGAGAGGGGAGACAACTAGACTATTCTACAAGAGGCCCAAATCCCTAGCGCGGTGTGCAGCCTCGGTGCGACTGTGGACCCCGAGCTTTCCATAGATGCTCTTGAGGTGTTGCTTGACGGTGCCGACGGCGATGAACAGGGTTTCCGCGATCTCCTTATTGGAAAGGCCGGTGGCAAGAACCCGCAACACCTCCAACTCGCGCTCGCTCAACGGTTCGACCAGCGAGGGATGCGCACTCTTTGTCTTTCCATCGCTTTCCAATGCGGCCAGAAGCGTGCTCACATAGTCCAACCTGATCCCCTGGGCCGCGGCCTGCGGCAGCAGTTCGCCCATCGGCGCGCCTTCGTCTATGAACGTGCGCACGTACCCTTCGGGCTCGGCCAGAGAGAGGGCGCGTTCCAATGGAATCAGGGCTTGATCTCCCTTGCCGCGCGCCTGCAGGGCCATCGCTTGGAGAACCAGAATCTCAATGGTATAGCCCATCGCCCCTACTGTCTGTGCAAGGTCGAGGAGCCGCGCCAGGAGATTTGTGGCTTCATCCAACCTTCTCCGGGCGGTGAGGACCCGTGCCAGTGTAACGTACCGCAAAAGCTCCTGGAAACTGAGCTCATCATTGACGCTCAACCCGCTCCGTTCCTCCCAGTGGGATGCTGCTGCGACGTTCCCCTGGGCCAACCAGAGCAGCGTTTCGCGCGCTTCCACAAGGCCGACGAATCTGGTGGATAGACTGCTCGCAGCCTCCCTGGCCATTCGGATCGCGTCAAGCGCACCTTCTGTATCTCCACGCGCCTGGCGTATTTCCGCCAGGTAGATGCCGCCGTGGAACAGAAGCTCTGACCAGCCCCACTCCTGGCACAGCTCCACCCCATCCCTCGCCAGGCACGTTGCGGTCTCCAGGTCGTTCCACTCGCGCAGCACTCGACTGAGATGGGTGTATACGTGCCCGGTGACGGGCAATCGCCACCCACTCTGTCTCGCATAGTCATTGGCAAGGCGCAGCGCGCGCTGGCACGTGCCAGCCGCCTCGTGGAGTCTCCCCTGCACGATCTGCAATCTGGTCAGGTCACAGAGGTTCGTCACCGCGACGTGGCTATCGCCGGCCGCCTGGGCGATGGCGATGGCCCGGGTCAGAGCCTGGGCGGCTGCCAGGAGATCGCCGCTCTCTTTGAGTGCACCGCCGAGTACGGCCGCAGCAACACCGCGAGCTCTCAAGTCCTCTTCGGGTAACTGCTCCAGAGCCCTACGAGCAAGCTTGGCAGCACAAGACATGTCTCCCTTCAGAGCTGTGACGTAACCACGGATGGTGGCGATATGGCCCGCAACATGGTGACTCTCGGCACGTCCTTCGCGGTCGATCAGCGCTCTTTCCGCGTCTTTGAGTCGCGGCTCAATGGCGTCGAACTGACCGACGTAGGCCAGCACCCATGCATGGGCAACGGAGAGCCAGGCCCGGGAGCGCATCACCTCGTCGGGAAGGACATCCAGCGATTCTGCCAGGATGTTTAGTTCCCCACGGTCCATCATGGCCAGCGCATTCCCCTCAACCAGATCTGCGACCCGTTCGACGTCGCCAGCTAGTAGCATATGGCGCACCGCCTCGGCGATCAGCTCGTTCTGCGCGTACCACTCACTGGCGCGGCGGTGCAGAGCCGGTACCTGGTCGAGCTGGTTCTGCTCCAGACGGCTGCGCAGCAGATCGGCAAAGAGATGGTGATAACGATACCATCTCCGCTCATCGTCCAGGGGAATCAGAAACAAGTTGGCCCGGTCCAGCCGCATGAGAATGGTCTGACTGTCAGTTCCACCGGTCACAGCATCGCACAGGGGAGCGATCATTCGCTCCAGGATAGACGTCTTGAGCAGGAAATCCTGGATCAAGGGAGGTTGCTGGTCGAAGACCTCCTCCACCAGGTAATCCAGGATGAAACGGTGGCTGCCGCTGAAGGCCTTGATGAACTCGGTGACATCTCTGCGCCCGCGCATCGAGAGCGCCGCCATTTGAAGTCCCGCGATCCAGCCCTCCGTCCGGGTATCGAGAGTCGCGATGTCCTCTGCGGACAGCTCCAGCGCCATCACGTCGTTCAGGAACGCAGCCACCTCGTCGGGGGAAAAGCGCAGGTCGGCGGCGCGCAGTTCGGTCAGTTGGCCCTGGGCACGGAGGCGCGCCAGGGGGAGGGGCGGGTCGGCCCGACCGGCGATTGCCAGGTGTATCTGCGGCGGCAGGCGATCGAGCAGAAAGGTGAGGATCTGGTGAACGGGTCGGGCTGTGATGCGGTGGTAGTCGTCTAGGACGAGAACTGAGGGGGACCCTTCCTGGTTCCCCTGGGTGAGGGTGGCGAATTCGTTGATCAGGGTCGACAGGACTGTCTCGGCAGGCGGGGGTTGGAGGGACTGGAGCGTCGCCAGGGCTGGTATACCCAGGTCCATTTGCACCGTCTGCAGAGCAGCGATGAGGTAGGCCAGGAAGCGCGTGGGGTCGTTGTCGCTCTCGTCGAGCGAGAGCCAGGCAACGGCCGTGGACGGAGACGCGGCGTCCAGACCGGCTCTGGGCAGACCGGTTCTGCCCAGAGCTTGGGTCCATTCGCTCAGGAGCGTGGTTTTGCCGAAGCCGGCCGGGGCGGAGATGAGGCTCAGTTTGCGGCGAAGCCCTGCGTTCAGTCGCTCGATCAGGCGTGGACGAGAGACCACTTCTGGTCGGACACGGGGAGCATACAGTTTGGTTTTCAGGAAAGGCTTGGTCATTTGGCCCCCTGGCGACCTTTGGGCCCGACTTCCCTCACAGACCAGGAGTCATAGATGAGGCAATAGTACCACACCCGATCCGGTCTGGCAACGCCGTCAACGTCGGGATTGGCTGCCTCCTCGGTCCCGTTGGGCGTCTTGACGTTCTTCGACAGGTTGGGATGGATGCGGGATCCCAGCTCTGCTGTCAGCGCTTCTCTTCCTCGTCTCAGGGGTGTCTTGGAGCGATGGAGATGCTGCGTAGAGGTGCAATGCCCCTTCGACGTGCAATTCACCAGGGGGTACGCAGTGCGAGCACGGTCTCATCATTCTCGGTGTCGTTGTCAATCGAAAACAGGGCCACTTGTTTGCCGAAAAGAGGGCCATTTGATTGTCGAAAACCGGACCACCCGTCGTCGGGGCTGTGGGCAGGCGGGCGTGTTTGGGGCTGACAAGAGCGAAGCTGGTCGCGTTGGGGGCTCAAGGGAAGCGAGGTGACCGGCACTTTGACGACGCCTGCGGCAAGTGCCGGTCACCGAGTACGAGAATGAGAAAGCCTTGGAGTGCGAGTCGGTTTCTTGACGCCTTTCGGGTGTATGTTATACTTCCGCGCCTGAGTCGGATACCTGTACACCTATACCTACTACTGAAGGAGAGAACAAATGAAACGCGCAATCTGGTTGCCGATGGTCGCTCTGATGCTGGCATCGCTCGCTTGCTCGGGCTTTGGGGCCGCAGAAAGGGCCGTGGAGGTTGGTAAGGAGGCCGGCCAGACGGCCGCGACAAAGGCCTCTGAGGCGGCCACGGCGGTGGGCGAGGAGGTGATGAACACGCCGGAAGGGGAGGCGTCAGAGGAGACTACCGAAGAGACCGAGACGGGCGAATCGGATGAGGAGGCGGTGCCGGAGCTGGATCCGGATGCGCTGTCGGGGCTCGACAGCTACCGCACGCGGGTGCGGATGCAGTGGGTGCCGAACGAAGGGGACCCCGAGGGGATGACGATGGAGCAGGCGCACACCCGTGACCCTCAGGCCCAACGGTTCGTGGTCGAGGGTGGGACAGGAGATGATTTTGAGTTCGTCCAGATCGGGGAACAGGCCTGGTACTGCGCAGGAGGTGCCTGCAGCCAGGCGCAGGCGGATCCGGAGGACCTGGTCGCCGGTTTTGGGGAAGAGATGTTGTTCGATCCCGACGATCTGGCAGACGAGGCGAACGCCACGTTCGTGGGACGGGAGGAAGTGAACGGGGTTCAATCGCGGCATTACAGGCTCGATCTGTCGGCGATGGAGACGGCGCTCCTGGCTCAGGGCGAAGTGTCCGACGTCGAGAGCAACGTATGGATCGCCGACGAATCGGAGTTGCCGAGCTTCACGGTCCGGTTCGAGATGACGTGGAAGGAGACGCGAGAGGAGCGCTCGGGTAACGGAGAACTCTTCTACGAGGTCTTTGACGTCAATGAACCGATCAGCATCGAGCCCCCGGAGGGCGCCGAGAAGAGCGGGCTTCCTGAGGACGTCCCGGCGTACCCGAACGCCGAAGACAGCTTCAGCATGGAGGGGATGACCTCCTTCACCGCGTCGGACGACGTGTCAACCGTAGCGGACTTCTACGCCGAGGGACTGGAAGCGCAGGGCTGGACGATGGCGAATGAAGAGGACATGGGAGAAGACGCGGTTAACCAGCTCTGGCAGAAGGACGAGCGGGAGCTGATGCTGATGATCACGTCGGAGGAAGGCGGGAGCAACATCACAATCTTGATCGAGTAGGCACGCCAGGCGCGAGACGTTTGCGGACCCGGAAACCGGAGTGGTCGATGCTACTCCGGTTTCTGGTTTATGGTCGGAGATTCCTCGACTTCACTCCGCTGCGCTCCGTTACGCTCGGAATGACGGTGTTGGGGTTATGACGAGAAGAGGGGTGTGCGGTTTGGGCGTCCGAGCGGCCTGGACGTCCAAGCGGCTTGGG
>Ga0207752_1001214_pt1 | contig 11977 bp, 10 predicted proteins | sample Pon2CUnioCityCA_6_FD_187272 | JGI IMG/M metagenome (GOLD analysis project Ga0207752, IMG submission 187272) | Marine sediment microbial community from Union City, CA, USA - Pond 2C Sediment 2 (SPAdes) | ecosystem: Environmental > Aquatic > Marine > Intertidal zone > Salt pond sediment ... | reverse complement strand
AAGACGGCGAAGTAGTCAGAGGATACCTCGGGGTTCTGCCTCAGGATATGACCAAACAGATGGCTGAAGCATTCGGTTTGGATGATGCCAAAGGAGTGCTGATTCCCCAGGTGACGGAAGGTTCGGCAGCGGACAAAGCCGGGCTAAAGCATAACGACATCATCCTTGAGGTCGAAGGCGAGACGGTGGACTCGGCGGCAAAATTGCGAAATCTTATCGCCAGGTATAAACCGGCTACCAGAGTCGACATAGTCATATTGAGAGACGGCGACCGCAAAACTTTAGCGGTCACTCTGGACAAGCGACCGGCTCCCGAAGAAGCAGTAAGTCGCGAACGTGACGAGACAACCACCAGGTTGGGTTTTTCAGTTCGAAATCTAACCGAACAACTCGCTCAGCGCTACGGATTCGAGGGCGACAGCGGTGTTATTGTCGATCGTGTGGTCAGTCGGTCACAGGCGGCGCAGAAAGGCATCACGCCGGGTACGTTGATCAAAGAGGTCAACAGAGAACCGGTAGAAAACGTCACTGAATTCAAAACGGCTATAAGAAAGGCCCTAAAAGAAGGACAGGCCCTCTTACTTGTCGACAACGGACAGGTCAGTCAATATGTCCTGTTGGAATTCGAGAATGAAAACGATTAACAGTTTCAGACAATAATTTTATGAAAGGAGCAAAAAATGGTAGTTACAAAAACAAGTAGATTCAAGATGAAAATGTTGGCCGTAGTGGGCTGTATGATGCTTTTGTTGTTTACAGTTGCATCAGAACGGCTGTGGGCGCAAACAAAAGACATAGACGATCCGGATATAACTTCGGCCATAGAGACGGAATACTGGGAAGATGAGGCTGTCTCTTCCAATCAGATCGACGTGGAGACTAACAAAGGGATTGTTATATTAAGCGGCTCGGCCAACAATATATTGGCCAAAGAGCGAGCAGAAAAAATTGCCGAGTCGGTCGTTGGAGTGCGTTCGGTGATTAATCGTATCGAAGTCAAACCAGGCGGCGACCGAACAGACAGAGACCTGCGCAGCGCGGTAATTAGTGCTTTGATCAATGATCCTGCAACGGAGTCTTATGAAATCCAGACCAAGGTCAATAACGGCGTGGTAACACTGACCGGCACAGTCGATTCCTGGCAGGAAAAACAACTGTGCGAACATGCTGTCAAAGGCGTTAAGGGCGTTATCGACATTAAGAATCAGATCAAAGTGGACTATGAAGTTAACAGGTCTGATTCCGAAATCAAGCAGGAAGTCATAGAGCGTCTGGCTAACGACGTCAGAGTGGACGATGCTTTGGTTGATGTCAATGTAAAGGACGGAAAAGTTACTCTCTCCGGTATTGTCGGAAGTGCGCAGGAGAAGTCTCAGGCACGGGTAGATGCCTGGGTCGGCGGCGTCTCTGCTGTAAATACAGAAGATCTGACGGTCCAATGGTGGGCACGTGATAAGATGCGCCGCACGGGACTATACACGTCCCGTACCGATGAAGAAATCAAGGAAGCCATTGAGGATGCCTTTGTCTATGATCCGCGCGTCTATTCTTTCCACGTAGATGTCGATGTGACCGGCGGAGTAGCTGTTTTGAGTGGTATTGTGAATAATCTTGAAGCGAAGATGGCCGCCGAACGAGATGTGAATAATACAGTCGGTGTCAGATATGTCCGCAACAACATCAAAGTCCGGCCGAAGGTTGTGCCTTTGAATGAAGAACTTGAAAACCGGGTGGCCGAGGCGCTGCTCGAAAATCCGTATGTCGAACGGTTCGATCTGGATATATCGGCCTCTTACGGCACCGTTTATCTCTCCGGCGAGGTCAACACATCCTGGGAAAAGACTCTCGCCGAGAGAGTGGCTGAAGGTGTAAAAGGCACTGTTGCCGTTGTCAATAATATCGACTACGAGCACGAATGGGTATGGAAGCCCGATTACCAAATCCGGCAGGAGGTAAACGACCAGATCTGGTGGAGTCCCTTCGTTGACAGCGATGATATTAACGTCAGTGTGAATAACGGTATTGTTACGTTGACCGGCACTGCTGATACATTTGGTGAGCGTCAAAGTGCCGAAGACAATGCTTTCGAAGGCGGCGCCAAAGAAGTGGTGAACAACATCCAGGTTACTTATCCTTACCGAAGCCCGTACGATTACGGGATGTTCGATGTGCCGTATTATTACGGGCCGTAGAAAATAGGATAAAAAACTTAGTGGTTTGTAACATGATAAATGTTGATTTGTCATTCTGAATGAAGTGAAGAATCTCGACGATTGCTCTTGGTCAAATCGTTACGTTTGGGATTCTTCGGCTTCGCCTCAGACGCTGTCCTGAGCTTGCCGAAGGAATGACATTCCTTCAAATAATGTATTGTAAACCACTAAAATTTAAAACAAGCGGTAAGAATCGTAAGAGTTGAAAATGTTATTTAGAAAGGAGTATGATTATGGCATTACCGAGTTTAAGAAGACCACGATACAGAGGCATGAGACGCCGGGGCGATTTGCTTTCGCCGTTTGAAAGAGAAATGAACCGTCTGTTCGATGACTTCTGGCTGAGTCCCTTCCGAGAGATGGAACAGTGGACAGGCGGCTATCTGCCCCCTGTGAACGTCAGAGAAACCAACGGTGAGGTAGTCGCCGAGGTCGAACTGCCCGGCATGTCGGAAAAAGAAATTGATATCACCGTGAACAGGGACACCATGCGAATTTCCGGCGAGAAAAAGCAGAAGGAAGAGACTAAAGAAGAGAACTATTACTGCGTGGAGAGCTCTTACGGCAGCTTCGACCGCCTTGTCGATCTGCCTGCAGAGGTAGACGAAGAAAAGGCCGAAGCAGAATTCAAGAACGGCGTCTTGACTGTCAAAATGCCGAAAAGCCAGGAAGCGAAAAACCAAAACCAAGAAGATTCCCGTCAAGACCGGATAGTAATTCGGCAGCAGGGGCTTGACGTGAATAAAAACCATGCGCCGCGATCAAATAAATTTTCATAAAGTATTCGCGGTGCTTGGTTTTATAGATATGTTTGATTCAAATTTATAGTATAACAGGAGAGTAGCAAATGCCCACTTATGAGTATAAATGCAAGAAATGCGGCAAGAAATTCGAGCATTTTCAGCCGGTTGAAGACTGGGACCAAAAGCAAACGTGCCCCGAATGTGACAGCAAGGAAACAAAAAAGCTCGTTTCAGATTTCGTACAGAAGACAAGCGACAAGAGCTAACTTTCATAGATAAGTTTGATCTTAGGAGAAAAAGTAATGTTTTTAGCCGAACTGTTATTTGCGCTGTGTATGGCAATCCTGTTTACACTGATTTTTGCAATCGGGCTTCGTCGAACAGGGCCGTGGGCCAATGTATGGATATTCTTTTTGGTAATCTTTCTTGCAGCATGGGCTGGGGGGTTGTGGATTAGTCCCGCCGGGCCGGTGTTTTTGGGTATATACTGGTTGCCGATTTTGTTCTTTTCGTTCATATTCGCCGTTCTTTTAGCCTCTGCTGTTCCGCCTGAGAGGCCTGAGCCAAAGGTCGAAACAATTTCCCAGGTCAAGCGTAAGGAAGCAATGGCAAAAGCTTACGATGTTTTTTTATGGATACTGCTGATTAGTCTAGTTATGATGATTATTCTGGGATATTTGGTAGTAAGAGTTGCATAGAAACATTACAGTTTGATGATGGATATCGAGCAGGCCAAAAGGCTGGCGGCGCAAACCGCAGCAAAGGCGATACCTGACCATTCGACAATTGGATTGGGCACCGGCTCTACACTTCAATACGCCATTAAGGAACTTGGACGCCGCATACGCGACGAAGGTCTGGATATATCAGCCGTAACTACTTCATTCCAGGGCGAACTTCTGGCCAGGAAATATGGAATTGTGACTCTGAATTCCATGAATGTGTCCGTTCTGGATGCAGCTATCGACGGCGCCGATGAGGTGGATCCAGATGGTAATCTAATAAAGGGATTAGGTGCCGCACTGACCAAAGAAAAGATCGTGGCGGCCATGGCCGAGCATTACATCATCGTTGTCGATGAGACAAAAATGGTAACTCAGCTCGGGGAAAAAACACCGGTACCGGTTGAGGTAATCCCAGAAGCACTGGCTCTGGTAGAACGTTTATTGAAGGATTTGGGTGGCCGGATAAAGGTTCGGCCGGATCGCAGCAAAGACGGGCCAGTCGTGACGGACTTGGGGAACCTTATCGTTGACGTCGAATTCGGAGTCATAGCAGACGCCAACTCTATTGAGCAACAGATAAACGACATACCGGGAGTCGTAAGCAACGGATTATTTCTGGGCGCGGCGGACGAGGTTATTATCGGTTCGGTCGCCGACGGACAAGTTCGTGTTGACAGACGAAGCTTTAATAAAAGCTCGGGACGATAAAATGTTTCCGGCTAATCTTGTGCTAAATAGCCCTGCGCCAATTGAGACTTTGCAACGCCGATAATTTTTTTTGAGAAGGAGCGTATGCCCTCAGGGTTGTTCATCCGGCGTTTTGGGTGGACCGGGCGCTTCGGGAGGCGGCGGCGCGGGAGAAATAAGCCGGCCCTCTTGGGCGGCGGCAAATCTGTGCAGTGCCTTTGCCATTTCCTCCAGGCGCTGATCTATGAGCCAGTGCATCGTGCCCTTTTCGCGGGTCGAGCCGGCTTTCTTACCCGTCAGCAGTTCCAGCCCCTGATCCACAGTCTCAATCGGATAGATGTGGAATTGACCTTCGGCAACGGCCTGCCGGACATCGTGGCGGAGCACCAGGTTCCGAACGTTACTGACCGGAATGCAGACCCCTTGCTTCGAATTGAGCCCAACCACGCGACACACATCGAAAAATCCCTCAATTTTTTCGTTGACGCCGCCTACCGCCTGTATTTGGCCCCATTGATTGACCGAGCCGGTAACTGCAATATCTTGCCGCAGCGGTACCTGTGCCAGGTTCGAAAGCAGCGCAAAAAGCTCTGTAGAACTTGCACTGTCGCCTTCGACGCCGCCGTAACTTTGCTCGAGACAAATGCTCGCCGACAGTGCAAGAGGTCTTTGCCGGCCGTACATGTTCCGAAGGAATCCGGAAAGTATAAGTATCCCTTTGTCATGCGTGCTGCCTGAAAGTTTTGCTTCTCTCTCTATATTTATTAGGCCGTCGGCTCCCAATCCGACCGAGGTCGTCACGCGGTTGGGTTTGCCGAAGGCATAGTCACCGAGGTTTACGATCGCCAAACCGTTAACCTGCCCGATTTTACTTCCCTCAGTGTCTACCAATAGGGTCCCCTCGTCAATGAGTTCGCGTATCTTTTCGGCGATTCGGTCGGAGCGATAGATGCGATTCTCGAGAGCCTTGCGAATGTGCACCAATTGTACGATGTCCGATCCTTCTATTTTTGCAAAGTAATCCGACTCGCGAAGCAGATCCGCCACCTCAGAAAAACGGGTCAGCAGCTTGTTCTTGCCGGCGACCTGTTTGGAGCTGAACCGTATCACTTCTTCGACCGCCTCGCGGCTCAGGGCCCGCAAACCTTCGTCTTTGCAGAGCGTAGCGACGAATCGTGCATATTGGAGCTCTTGTTTGCTGCCGCGGTTCATCTCCGTACCGAAATCCGCTTTGATCTTGAAGATGGAGGCAAATTCATCGTCGTAAAATCGCAGCAGGTAATAAAGAAGAGGTTTACCGACGACGACCACCTTCGTATTGATTGGGATTGGCTCGGGACGGAGCCCTCCCGTGCTGAACGGCAGCCAGGGATTGTAGCTTTCGAGCTGGACATAGCCGCTCTTGAGCGCTCGTTTGAGATTTTTATAGACAAAAGGTTCGCTCAAGGCGTCTTCAAGATTGAACACCAGATAGCCGCCGTTGGCTCGAAGCACGCTTCCCGGTTTTATCTGGGTAAAGTTAGTGACGAGTCTGCCCCAGCGGTCTACAGTTCTGTCGATACTGCCGAACAAATTCCGGTAAGTCGGGGCATCTTCGATAATAATAGGCGCTGTTTTGGATTCGCTGTGGTCGATAACCACATTTACCTGATATTCCAGAAACTTGGGATCACCGTCGGCGCCCATCATTGCCTGAACGGGATTAATGCCGCGCTGACCTTTTGGTTTTTCTTTGAAATCGGAAAGGTTATCAAGGATATGTTCGGCCACACGATCAAAATATTTCTGGAGTCGGTCGTTATCCTTATAAGATGACTTTATCGCTTCGATCATGGGTTTGACGAGATAAGAAGCGAACTGGCGTTCTATATCACGTACCTCTTCTCCCAGATTTTCCATCATTTCTCGCTGCTGTTGCGTTATCCGGGCGATTTCCTTTGAGAGCTCCTTTTCACCCGCGGTGATTCTTTGTTTTTCCTCTTCCGGGAGCTCTTCAATCTGCTCTTTCTTTTCTGCGGGCTTTCCTTCAATGAGCGGCACGAAACCGACGCCTCCGGCCTCAGAAAAGACCGCCTTAAAGCCGTGTTCTTTTGCCCGCGACTTGATTTTTTCTGCCTGCTCCTCTATACGGCTCTGATATTTTTCGCTGAGCTGTTCCTTTTCTCTGCCGAAATCCTGCTGATGAAAAGCCTTAGGCAACGCCTCTTTGAGGCGTTCAACAAAGCGATTCATATCTTTCTGGAGGCGCTTGGCTTTGCCCGCCGGCAGCTTGACGGCCCAGGGTTCATCCGAATTATCAAAGTTATGCAGATATACCCAGTCGTCCGGAACCGTGGAGCCGTCCAGCCGTCGCCGGAGGCTTTTTCGGATGGTGCCCATCTTGCCCGTTCCGGTAAGTCCGGCGACGAATATATTATACCCGTCCCGGGATATTCCCAGTCCAACCTCAATGGCTGCCATTGCACGATCCTGACCTATGATTTCGTCCAGCGGCTCCAAATGGCCGGTGTTATCGAATTCAAGTGCTTCAACAGGACCGATATCTACCTCTTCGACAGTCAGTTCCCTTGGCACGGAAGCACTCTCCAGTTTGTTCGAGTTCATATTTGTTGAAGAATTTATTGATGTTTCCATGATCGCCTTTCTATTTGTCCTGAACCTTAGTTAAAACCAGAGTTAGAACGCCGTTTTCCAAGCTGTGTTTGATCCGATCTTCATTAAGTTCTTCCTCGAATTCAAAGATGCGCACAAAATCCCCTCGTGGGCGTTCCCGAAGGTGGATTTGAATGATCTTTTCATCCGGCCGAGTTTCTCTTGTTCCATGTACGATTAAAGTCGTTTCCTGAATTTCGATGTTGACGCTGTCGGCTTTGATTCCCGGCAGATCAACTTTTATGATGAAAGCATCTTCTGTTTCCAGAACATCTACCCGCGGCTGACTTCGAGAGTATCCCCAGGGCTTGTGAATCAATTCGTCAAAAAGTGAATATACTTCAGACTGATAGAATGACAGATAAGAATTGGTCATTCGCCAGTTCGCCGTGATATGCACTCGACGTTTTTGTTCTCCGGGATTGTTCATGTTTTTCTTTTGCATTGAATCAACCTCTATTTCAAAATCTCGAGCCATCGGGGAATTGCTTTTTTCAGAACGATTGGCGGTATAATACAAGTGGCCAGGCATGTTATCACCATAGCAGTAAAGACCCGGTCCGGCATGACATTATCGGCCAGGTTTGTACTTCTTTGTGTAATAATCATGGCTACTTCTGCGCGTGGAACCATGCTAAGACCAAGCAGCAAGGCGGGCTTAAAGTGCTGACAATAGAGCGCCGGCCCGGCCGAGCCCAGAAACTTGCCGGTGAAAGCAGCCGCGACAAGGACCGCCGCAGGCAACAGAGCCGGCGTCAAGCTTTCCAGACGTACGTTAAGACCGATACCGATAAAGAAGAAAGGAGCGAAAAGGTCGTAAATTACGTCGAATGCCGTTTTGCTTTTGATCGACGATGGATCCCGGCTGAATATCAAACCGGCGAAGAATGCACCTATCGCTAATGAAAATCCCATAAGGCCCGCCAGCGCTGCAATAACGAAACCAATGCTGACAACCACCAACGTAAACTCAGGGGGCTTTTCTATTCGTTGGAAGAATTTTGTCAGCGGCTTCTCTATGTACATAGCAAACATAATACAAAGCAAGCTAAAGACAATAAGTTTGATTGCGAATATTGCTCCGGTTTTGAGAAGAGTACCGCCTATCGCCTCTACATTGCGGGCTGCAATAATCGGAGCGATATTAAACAGCAGAACCATCAGTACCACACCCATGATGTCATCGAATTCCGCTATGTCGAGAAGCAGCTGACCTTCGGAGGTTTTAATCGCTCCTGAATCTTCCCATACAGCCGCTACCATTCCCACACTTGTAGCCGTCAGGGCTGTACCTATGACAAGACTGGTTAGCAGTTCTAAGTGGATAAACCAGTAAGCGCAAATAAAGCCTGTTGCCCCGCTGACAGCGATGCAAACCAGACCAATGGCAGATGCTTTTCCGAGCTGTTGGAGAAGCTTGTGAAGCTTGCTTTCCAGACCGACCCTGAACAGTAGAACCGTCACTCCGGCATAGGCAAGGAAATCGATAGTCTGTTCCACCTGTTCTGTTAGAAAACCAAGCTCCGCATCGAACAGTCTGATGCAGAAGCCAAGGATAATATATCCCACTATTGCAGGCAAACTCAGACGTTCCAGGAGCACCTTAATCAGCGCTGCGGAAATTATGGCCCCGCCAACCAGTAGTATAAGCAGGATTATTTGTGTCGTCATAAAGGCTGCTATACCTTTCGCATAGGCTCATATATTCTTTTCAAAGCTCGATAAGCTTACGGTGCCTGTCACAATTTATTTTAATTTATTTTAAAGTTACACCTTATAGACTGATGCTGAAATCGGGAATTTACCTAATTTGGATTCCCCAAATACTTAAAGCTCGATATCAGATATAAGCTTTTTCCTGTATCAAATTCAGCTAATTCCCGATATAATTACAAGCAGAGCAAGGCTATCATAAGACAAAGTTATAAAAAATTGAGGAGATTGGTATAAATGAGCAAGCATAACGACCAATACGAAGTGATAGAATTACAGGACTATGAACCTTTGATTGGATCTGAAGCTGTAGAAAGAATCCAAGCCAAAGCCGAAAAACTGCAAGGCATGCATATAGCCCATGTCAACTCGACTTACTATGGAGGAGGCGTCGCCGAACTGCTTTCATCTTTGACGCTGTTAATGAACAGTGTCGGGATAAAAACCGGCTGGAGAGTAATACAGGGTTCACCGGACTTTTTCGGCATTACTAAGAAAATTCACAATGCTCTTCACGGGGCACATATCAATCTCAGCTCACGCAAAAAAAAGATATACGAGCAGGTTGTTTTCGAAAATTCCATACGCAATCATTTAGACCACGACATGGTTATAATACATGATCCTCAGCCGCTTTCCATTATACACCACTATCAAAAGCACGGTCCCTGGATATGGAGATGTCATGTAGATATGTCTGAACCGAACAGTGAATTATGGAATTATCTGTCTCCCTTTGTGGAAAAATATGACGCCGTAATATTCAGCATAGAACAGTACAGAAGGAAACTTGAAACACCCCAATTGTTTTTCATGCCCGCCATCAATCCTTTTTCAATTAAAAACAAACAACTCAGTGATGAAGAAATAGACGAACGACTGAATCACTATGAGATACCAACGGATTTACCTCTCGTAGTTCAGATATCCCGTTTTGATCGCTGGAAGGATCCGGAAGGCGTAATCGAGGCCTTTAAGATTGCTCGAAAAGAGATTGATGCTACTCTTGTGCTTCTGGGGAATATCGCGGTTGACGATCCCGAAGGACCGAAGGTGTATGAATCTCTTATGGCCTCGCGAGATGAGCGAATCATCATTTTAAGCAAAGAAGATACCGCCCTGGTCAACGCTTTACAGTCTCGAGCGTGTGTGGTATTGCAAAAATCCATCCGGGAAGGCTTTGGCCTCACCGTTGCCGAAGCTATGTGGAAAGGAACCCCGGTTATCGGCGGCAATGTTGGCGGCATTCGCTATCAGATCGAGGATGGTGTGGATGGATTTCTTGTATCATCAGTGGAAGAAGCGGCAGAAAGGATCGTGAATCTTATCAAAGACCAAAGGCTCTGCCGTGAGTTTGGACAAAAAGCCAGACAGAAGGTAAAGAATAATTTTTTGCTGACGCGACTGCTGGAGCAATATCTCGATTTATTTAATTCCTTTGAAACGGTTTATTGTCTTAGAGATAATCACAATGCTTGAACCGATAGGATCGATGCAAGTTAATTCATACATGAGCACTGGATTATTGGATGTATCTAAGGCCGCAGGTTAACGATTATTATATTTCGCCTGCGTTTTCCCATTTCGATATTTTTCAGCCCCCAAAACTAGTTATTTATAATTCATCCAATCCTGAGGTCAGAAAAACTCAGTAATTACCGTACTACGAAATAAGGAAATTCCCGATTTCAACGGTTTCGCAGGGGTCGTATCCTATGATTAGAAGACACATAAACAAAAATTTATTGCTCAGAAAGGAGAGTATTATCATGTTGCGCAGTGTAAAAAGTATGATAGGTTATAAAATTGGAGCCACAGATGATACGATAGGGAAGGTGGATAACTTCCTTTTTCATGACTCCTCGTGGATTATACGATATCTTGTGGTTGAAACCGGCAAATGGCTTTCCGGGCGTAAGGTGCTGATATCTCCGGTATCCGTTGAACAACCGGTTACGGAAATCAAGATGTTGCCCGTGAACCTGACAAGAGAACAAGTCAAGAACAGTCCTGATATAGATACGGACAAGCCCATTTCCCGTCAGGCTGAGATAGAACTGTATAAGCACTATGACTGGACACCGTATTGGAACGCAGGCGGTTTCGCTGCACCCGTTATGGAACCGTCCAGTGAACAGAAGGAACAAGCCGCCGTAGCAGCCAAAGAAAAGGTGGATTCACTCCTTAGAAGTACGAACGAAGTGGTCGGCTATCGCATACACGCGATCGACGGCGATATCGGTCATGTCGAAGACTTCGTGCTCGAAGATGAGAGCTGGATAATCCGTTATCTGGTGGTTGATACGAGAAACTGGCTGCCCGGAAGGAGTGTACTGATATCTCCGCAATGGATAGAGAAGATAAGCTGGTCCGACTCAAAGGTTTGGATTGACCTGCTTAAGGACCAAATCAAGAACAGTCCCAGGTATGACCCGGCAGCTCCTATAAACCAGGAGTATGAGACCCGGTTATATGATTTCTACGGCCGGCCCAAATATTGGGCCTAATCAAGATATGTGATGCCGTTGAGTATTGTGGTTTCTCACAAATAATACGATAGACTGTTTTTTAGCAGGCTGATCATATTCAATTTGAAGATCGAGTCTAAAAGGACAGGAGATATCTTGATGCTTAAAAGTGTGAAAAGTCTTACAGGCTATGTTGTGAAGGCCACGGATGGAGATATAGGAACAGTGAATCAATTTTTGTTCAGCAGTGGAACATGGATAATTCGATATATCGTCGTGGATATGGGAAGATGGCTACCGGGGCGTAAGGTTCTCATTGCGCCCGAAACAGTACCACTTCCACCGGACTCGAACAATTGTGTTATTAAACTTGACTTGACGAAAAAACAGGTTAAAGACAGCCCGGAGATTGATGACAGAAAGCCCGTATCCCGTCAGAAAGAATTTGAGCTGCATAAATACTTCAATTGGGTGCCGTATTGGTCGCTTAGCCAGGAGGAATACCTCAATCCGCCTATTCCAGCAATACAAATTCCAAACCAAGAGCCATCTGCCGAAAAAGAAACGGGCGATCCTGAATTGAGAAGTACAAAAGAAGTTCTTGGTTATCGAATCGCAGCTAGCGACGGTGAAATAGGCCATGCCGAAGACTTTATAATCGATGACCTGGATTGGATCATTCGTTATATGGTAGTCGATACCAGAAACTGGCCCCTTAGGGGGAAGGTTCTTGTCTCGCCGGAGTGGATTGAGAATGTAATATGGGCTGATTTGGA
>Ga0207752_1001213_pt1 | contig 11990 bp, 12 predicted proteins | sample Pon2CUnioCityCA_6_FD_187272 | JGI IMG/M metagenome (GOLD analysis project Ga0207752, IMG submission 187272) | Marine sediment microbial community from Union City, CA, USA - Pond 2C Sediment 2 (SPAdes) | ecosystem: Environmental > Aquatic > Marine > Intertidal zone > Salt pond sediment ... | reverse complement strand
AGTCGGTTGGCAGATTGTTGCGCTTTCATATTTGACCTCCTTGGTCTATTTTGTTAGAGTATATCACCTAGAGGTCATTTGTCCCAATCCACAGTCCGCTTAGGCTTGTAGTGCGCGCTTCAGCGCGCTATGCGGCGACAAATCGCCGACTACGAACGAAACACGACATTGTCGAACCAGCAAGTAATTCGTGAGAGGTTGTTATGGAACTGACACATGTAGATGACGAAGGACGTGTCCGCATGGTAGACGTTGGCGGGAAGCCGGACACGGAGCGGGTGGCGGTCGCCAAAGGGGAGGTGGCCATGCGTCCGGAGACACTGCGGCTCATCGCCGAGAAGGGGGTGCCCAAGGGCGACGTGCTGGCCGTGGCACAGGTGGCCGGCATCATAGCCGCCAAGCGCACGCCGGACCTAATACCGCTGTGCCACACGCTGCTTCTGACCAGGGTGAGCGTCGATTTTCGTATTGATGAAGAGGCGTCGCGTATCGAGATCACCGCCACCGTGCGCAGCCGGGGGAAGACCGGGGTGGAGATGGAGGCACTCACCGCCGTCAGCGTCGCAGCGCTCACCATCTACGACATGGCGAAGGCGGTGGAGAAGACCATGCGCATCGGCAATATCCACCTGGTGCGCAAGAGTGGGGGGAAGAGTGGAGAATGGCGAATGGACGAATGAACGAATGGACGAATGAGCAAATGGCGAATGAACAAATTGCGGTCAAGGTGAGGTTTTTTGCTGCCCCGCGGGAAGCGATCGGGACTGGGGAGATTGAGGTGGAGATTCCGGCGGGTTCGACGGTGGGGGATCTGATCGACCTCCTGACGAAGGAGTATCCGGCCCTACGGCCCTACACGCGCTTCATCAGCGTCGCCGTGAACCGGGCGTACGTCGGTATGCAGAGCGTACTGCACGATGGCGACGAGGTGGCCTGCCTGCCGCCGGTCGGGGGAGGCTAGCATGGTCGAGAGAGCGTTCGAGATCACCGAAGAGGACATCTCTGTCGATGAGGTCGTCGCCCGGCTGGCCGACCCGGCCATCGGGGCGGTGATCACCTTCGTCGGCGTCGTGCGGAGCGTAACAGAGGGCCGCGAGGTGCGCTACCTGGAGTACGAGGCCTACCCGGAGATGGCCGAGAAAGTGCTGCGCCAGATCGGCGACGAGATCCGCGCCCGCTGGAAGACGATCCGCGAGGTCGCCATCGTCCACCGCGTGGGACGGCTGCAGGTGGGGGAGACCGCCGTCGTCATCGCCCTCTCCGCGGCCCACCGGCACGAGGTCTTCGACGCCGTTCACTACGCCATCGACCGGCTCAAGGAGGTTGTCCCCATCTGGAAGAAAGAAGTGTGGGCGGATGGGGCGGGATGGAGGAGTGAGGGCGGCTGAGGGGACCGGCTCTTCGGCGATATGGGCCAGACGGGCTCACACGTGATACCCCCGCTCACCCACCAGGTGAGGGGGGTGTTTGTTGTGTGGTTCTTGTTGCCATCCGGCGATGGCTGAAGTGTCACAGACAAAGCACCGCTTACCGATCGCGCTGAAAGTATTCATCCAGAGCTTCAGCGACCAGCCGTGACATCGGCTTCTTGGTGCGCTTTTTCTCCCGCTACAGGCGGCGCAGGTGGCGTGGTAAGATACGAGGGTCCCGCTTGACCTCCTCGGCGTCCACGCGACCGATGAGTGGCCTGTCGACTTGGCGAAGTACTCCGCATCACGACAGCCAATCCCGAAGATGACATTGGTCTGGACGTTCGAAAGCGCCCCCAGCATCCGGGGCGTAAGCTGGGACAGATCCTGGCGGGCCACGGTCGTGCTCATCCGGAACTTGCGTCCCTCGGAAAAGACGGGCCTGTCCTGAGCGGAGTCGAAGGACCAAGGTCTTGATCGATCCCTCGTTGGCCACGTACCCGGCGAACTCGTCAATGGTCAGGTTCCACAGCTTGCGGTTCCGTCTCCGTCGCATCGCCATCTCCGACCCGGTGCCCACCAGGCTGCCGATCAGCCGGTTGGTCTCCCCATCCGAGCGCCCGAGGTCGAGCAGCGGGACCTTGCCCTCGCGGATAATCGCCCGGAAGTCCAGGTGGTTGGCCTTTTGGCCCAGCATCGGGCGCCGATCTTGTTCAGCGCGCTCTCCCGCAGCAAGGACGCTTCCCTCCCCCAGTGGTCGTAGCGGTCGCGGAGCGACTCCGCTGAGGAGCTCCACGATACTGGCGTCGGTCACCCGTTCAAGACAGTGGTCCCGGAACTCGGTGTTTGTGAGCAGGCGCGGCATGTGAATCAGTGTCAGGCCATTTTTGATCGACAAGAACATTGATCAGCATGATCAAGACCGCGGTCACCACGTTGGAGAAGTGGGGTGCTTCTTTCAAGCACTCCGACCAAGTCCTGCGGAAGGCCTCCAGAACCACAGCCGCGATGTCGTAGGGATGTTCGGCCTGCGTTGCCAGCACGTTGAAGGGGACAACGTAGTCGATGCGGGCGGGGTCAACTTAGATCAACCAGAGGCGGATGTCGGGATCAGCCAGCACACCTCGGGTGATGAGCAATCGGAGCAGATCATCCACCAGGAGGGAGTGCGGATCGATCAAGCCGCAGCCTCGTCCGACGGCAATGTCATGATATAAGCACCACTCCAGCAGCTTAGATTTGCCCTTGCCCGACATGCCAATGACATACAGGTGGGCGGTGTGGGCTGAAGCAGTCACGCGAACGAGCGGCGAGATGGGAAATCGCCAAAGGCGACCCAAGACCAGGTCGCCATGATTCTGGTGCGGCAAGAAGGGTGGGTATAGCACTACCCTCTACGGTATCAGAAATGAGGGGATGGCTCAAGTGAGATACTGATGGGCGCAACTTGCCAAGTGGCACAACTTATGATAGTGTCACCTGGCACTATCCCGTTTGCTCGGTGCCGCTTTGCTTCCCTCACTAATGGATGGAGACGCTTCGCTTCCCTCAATAATGGATGGAGACAGGGGTTTCTAGCCAATATCTCACGTTTCTGTGACGCACCGTGAACAGAAATTCGCTACGATGGACAGGTGGCTTGGTTGGGTACAGCAAGATCGCATACCCCCAGCCAAGTCACCATCAACGCAACAGGAGGCCAGATGACAGAATCGAAGCAATATCCCATGGCCGAGGCCGTGCGGGCAGCCTACCGCGCTGGAGAGGAAGACGAGGCGCTGGAGCCGCTGGTGCAGGTGGATGGCACCGGCCGGCCGGTGGGCCGCATTGGCGATGGCGATTACGTGATCTTTTACGACATCCGGGGCGAGCGGGAGATCGAATTGACCAGCGCCTTCGTGGCATCGGAGTTCCCCTACTTCCCGCGCACGCCCATCCGTGTACATTTCGCTACGATGATCGAGTACGCCCGGGATCTGCCGGTGCGGGTGGCATTTCCCCCGATCCACGAGATCCGCCACACGCTCAGCGAGGTCGTCAGCGCCCACGGCCTGCGGCAGGTCAAGATCGCGGAATCGGAGAAGGCCATCCACGTGCAGTACTTTCTCAACGGCAAGCGCGAGCAGCCTTTCGAGGGGGAGAGCCACGTCACGATTCCCTCCCCAGAAGTACAGAATTACGCCGAGGTGCCGGAGATGTCCGCCGGGGAGGTCGCCCAGGCGACCATCCGGGCGCTGGACGATCCAGAAGCGGACCTGATCGTAGTCAACTTCTGCAACGTGGACGTGGTGGGGCACATCGAGGACCGGGCGGCCATCCTGCAGGCCGTGGCCGAGGTCGACCGGCGCATCGGCCAGGTCATGGCGGCAGCCCAGGCCCGCGGCGTGACCGCCGTGGTCACCGCGGATCACGGCACGGTCGAGCGTTGGCTCTACCCCGAGGGTACGGTCGACACCGGCCACACCGATAGCCCCGTGCCGTTCATCGTCGTCGACCCGGCACTGAGGGGCACCGCCTTGCGCCAAGGGGGCGCGCTGACCGACGTGGCCCCGACAGTGCTGCACCTCCTGGGCCTGCCGCAGCCCGGGGAGATGACGAGCAGGAGCCTCCTGCCGGACGGCGTGCCCCGGCAGCGGCGGCGGACCTTGCTCGTCATCGCCGACGGCTGGGGAGCGCGCGACGATGCCTGGGGAAACTTGATCCTGGAGGCGGAGACACCGGTGATGGATCAGCTACAGCGGGAGTGGCCGACGACGCGGCTGGAGGCGGCCGGCGAGGCCGTCGGGATGCCCGCCGGCACGGTGGGCAACTCCGAGGCCGGGCACCTGCACATCGGGGCTGGACGGTGCGTGCTCTCAGACCGTGTGCGGATCGACCGGGCCATCGCCGACGGCTCATTCTTCGCCAATGACGCGTTCCTGTGGGCCATGCGAGGAGCCAAGCAGAACGGCACCCGGCTGCATCTGCTGGGCATCATCTCCTTCTACAGCTCCCACGGCTCGGTGAACCACCTGAAGGCGCTGATGCAGATGGCGCACCGGGAGGGCGTACCCGAGGTATACGTCCACGGCATGCTGGGCCGGCGGGGCGAGCGCCCGGAAAGCGGCGCGATTTACACCGAGGAGATCGAGCGAGAGGCGGAGCGGCTGGGGCAGGGGATGACGATGGCGTCGATCATCGGGCGCTTCTGGAGCCTGGACCGGGAGGAGAACTGGGACCGCATCGAGAAGACGTATCGCTGGCTGGTGGAGGGGAAGGGGAAGCCGGTGCCAGACTCACCTTGACCGCCAGGCCCACGGCCTATCGGCCAACCTCGGGACAAAGCCGTCGCGACGTCAAAGACCCGTCGCTCAAACTTGGCCAGGGTCACAGCAAGCTCCCCGGCATTTCGCTCAACTGCTCTTCGTCGGTTACTGCTGCCTCACATTCCCGGTAGTCGCGCTCAACACGGTAAAGACAGAAACACTCATGCCGACCACACGCCAGCCACCGCCGCCTCCACGCACCGCTCGACCGTCCCATAGCGCACCCGGAGCCCGGCGTGGGAGGGCAGGTAGGTCGCACCCTTTGCCGACGGGGTCGCCACCGTGCGAAAGCCCAGCTCCTGCATCGGGGCGACGACCGCGCACATGTCGGCCACCACGCTCCCGCCGCTGGCCTCAAGGGCGGACACCAGCCCCTCAGTTTCGGCCCGCTCGCGTACCTCCCGCGCCGTCGTGATCCACAGCGCCGTCCTCACCCGGCGCCCACCCAGCAACCGCACCACCTGCGCAATCTCCTCTATCCCCGCGTGCGGGCAGCCGAACCAGACCAGGTCGATCTGGCGCACATCGGCGTTGAGCGCAGCGTAGGCAGGCTGCAGGTCGTCCACGACGAGCGTCTCGGGGCTGGAGACCAGCACGTTCGGCCGGTTGGCCTCGGGCGTGCACCCGGCGACGTGGTACAGCGCGACGGCACCGCTGGCCGCCATCGCCGCTCCCAGTGTCTTCAGCGTGACATCGGAGCAGGCATCATCCTGGCTCTCGAAGATGAGATACGGCACGCGATTACGGGCCGCCCGGCCGACCAGGTATCCCAGCGCGCCGAAGTCGGAGAGTGTGCGCACCGGACAGCGCACGACCACCCGCAGCGAGGCGCGGCGATTCTCGTCCAGATGCAGCCCATAGGCAGCAGTGCGCCCGGTGATCGCAGCGGCCAGCGCGCTCGGTCCGCCCTCCCGATTGGTGCGCGCCCCCAACACCGAGTTGGCGTAGCTCACCGCCGAGGATTCGGCCCAGGCCACGTGCTCACCGGCACGGGGCAGGTTGCCCACCAGGTAGGGCGTGCACGTGCACGTCGTGCGCACACCCAACCGCCGGTAGGCCTCGATCACCGCCTGCTGGCGGCGGGCGAACGATTCCGAAAAGCCCAGCTCCCTCCAGGCGTGCAGGTCCATCCCTGCCGGGTTCAGCGTCGTAGGGACCCGCACCCGTGCGTCCTGGTCAGCCCACTCGCGCAGGAACCCCAGACCCGCCTGGCCCAGGTTGCGGTAGCTGACCCCCGCCACCTGCACCGAACTGACCGGCACCAGCCGTCGGGCACCGTAGATCCGTCCCAGCGCGACGACGATCTCCATCGCCTTGCACACGCCGGGGCCGCAGTCACCGGCCAGCCAGGCCTGCTCCTCAACCGAAAGCGCCAACATTTCCACTATAAAGAGAAGCGAAGCGGCTCATCTTACGCGCTCTTCAACACCGCGCGCCGGCACGTTCTGTGCATGGTGAGGATCTCCTTGACCAAGATCTTCCGGTTGCGCAGGTGCAAGTGGCGGCTCTGGTTGCTGACCGAGAAGTAGTAATGGTCGCCCAGCACGACGCGCACCTGATTGCTGGCAAAGCCCAGCTCCTCCAGGAGGTCCAACATCGGCTTGATCCCCACCAGCCGGTCCTTGTGGCCCAGCACGGCGCGGAAATGGCGCCACCGGCGGGGTTTGACCTCGTGGGGTGTAGCCCCCATGGCGAAGAAGGTCTGCGCTATCACGCCTTTGGGCGTGGCGTTGAATATGCGCACGTGCTCGTCTTTTACCGCTCGGCTCGATGCCCCGATAAGCATCTCGACGATCGACGGTGCCAGCCTCTCCTTGAGCCATCCCAGCGTTTCGGCGGCCGATCCGGCCCAGATACCCACGCCGAGTGCCTTGTAGAAGCCCTTGCGCATGCCATCGTTCAGCAGCAGCGCAGGGGCGACCGCCAGGCGACCGACCTCGTGCTCGCGCCAGCGGGATTCGTCCAGATAGAACAACGCCGCGCCGCTCATCGAATGACCGACGAGTGTGATGATACGCAGACGGCGCGTCGCCCGTGAGCTGGAGCGCAGCCCCAGCAAGTCGATCCAGCGTTCGACGGCGGCCATGTCAGCAGCCGGATCGCAGGCATTGATGGGGGGCAACTCATAGACAAAAGGAGAGCCACCGAAACCGTTCACGTCGGCAGCCAGTGCGATCACGCGAGGGTTGGCAGCGCACACCATCGCTGGAATCTGCTCCCAGATGGCGTGGCTGCCGTCCCAACCGTGCATGAACACGACGACGCCGCGCGCGCGAGCCATCGCCTGCTCGTAACGCCTCCCTTCAATGGCCTCCTCCGGCCAGAAGACCCGCCACGCGAAATCCGCCAGGCCGGTCTGGTCGCGGAAATCGGCCGCGTCCTTCTGCTTGATCAGTCCAGCCTGGACGACGTCGCTGAGGGTGTAACTGGTACTGACGACTCCCCCCGTCGACTCGTGACGGGTCGTCCTGTGCTCTCTGGTCCAATCCCACCTGCCCACGATGTATCTCCTTGATCTGTGCTGTTGCGAAAATCTCTTGTTTGTAGTAGGACTTCAAGGGAAGCGAAGCGGCTCCTTACTTGAATCAGCCCTGCTCGCTCCCAAGGCCTAGGGCGTAGACATCCCGCCGGGCCCAACCAGATATCTTGGCGATACGTCTTGCAGCAGTCGAGCGGGACAAGCCCTCCCCCAGCAATTCGTCCAATGCAGCACGCACCTGATCTTCGTCCCAGCGCTCCTGCCCCTGCGGTGCGCCCCCGATCACGAGCGTAAACTCGCCCCGGGGCTCGACCGCGCCGAAGTGGCCCTGGGCCTCCCGCACGCTTCCTCGCCACAGCTCCTCGTGCAGCTTGGTCATCTCGCGGCAGACGACGAGTGGCCGGTCACCGAGAACGGCCTCAATGTCAGCCAGGCTCTTGCACAGTCGATGCGGCACCTCAAAGACGATCAGCGTGCGTCGCTCGTGCGCCACTTCGGCCAACAGCCTGCGTCGGCTGCGCCGGCGCCGAGGCAAGAAGCCCAGATAGAGAAAGCTGTCGCTGGGCAAGCCAGAGACGACCAGCGCAGTCACGGGAGCTGAGGGACCAGGTACAGGCACGACCGGGATGCCACGCTCGATGGCCGCTCGAACGAGCTTGTATCCAGGGTCAGAAAGCCCCGGCATCCCAGCCTCGGAGATCAGAGCCACGTCACCGGTGTCCAGTTCACGCAGCACAGTCTCCAGCTTCGCCAGCTTGTTGCCCTCGAAATAACTGGTGATAGGGGTCTCGATCTCGTAGCGTTGGGCGAGGACGCGCGCACGCCGGGTGTCCTCCGCAGCAATCAACGCCGCTTCCTTGAGGATCCGCAGCGCGCGGAGAGTGATATCCTCCAGGTTGCCGATCGGAGTACCGACGAGATACAATGTACCCACGGGTCGAGGACGAAAGCCCTTTGGCCTTGAAAATCAAAGCAACATCAAAGCTTGGAAGTCGTTTTCGAACAACTTCTTTGCTACCCAATCAATGGTTCTTGGTGAACGTAACGTAGCCCAAGCCTGCGCCGCAGAACCCCGGAAAGTCAATCACAATCTCCTCCGAAATGGGAGGATGGTCGTCTCGATAGGGATCGTGGAGCTGCACCCGCACTTCCATTGGCTTGGGCTTACCATCGAAGAACTGCTCCCACGCAGCCTGACTCCCGTATATCGTGTTGAAACGCGCATCAGAGCCAGAGGTAACGACCACGTCGATACCCGCTCCCCAGACGCGGACCGGATAGCCAATCAGCGGGTTGTCGTCTAGATCCTGTACTTGACCCGCCATGCCCGTCCATTGGCAGCCGTACTGGGGCGAGGTCAGATCCAGTTCGTAGGTGAAGGGCCACGGAGAGCGCGTGGCTCGGGGAGTGGGCGTGACTGTCGGAGGAAAGGTGGGGGTGGGCGGAAAGGTGGGAGTGACCGATGGTGTCAGCGTGGGCGTACGCGTGGGTCTGGGAGGTGTCGCCGTCGAAGTGCTGGTTGGCGTCCAAGTGGGAACGTCCGTCGGACCGCTAGGAGTGGGCGTCTCAACCGGCGATTCAGCCAAAACCGCGACCGTGGGCGGCGGGAAAGGGTTGTAGATGTTCAATCCCATGGATGTGTAGAAGCACAGCAGACACACCGTGGCTACGAGCACCGCGATGGTCAGTACATTGAAGAGCCTAGCTCTCCGGTCGTTTCCCATCGTCTGATCTCCTTGAAGCGCTAGTTCTCTTGCATCAGGGGCCCGTCTCGACAAAGCGCTGCACCGTAGCCTGTGACCACAACCCCTCAATCCATTCCTGCACCGCCCGATCCTGCAAGAGCCGCAAGTTTTCCGGACCGACAGAGCGAGCCGGGTCACGTTCGACGACCTGTACGATGTGATATCCCAGCGGGCTTGCCACCACCCCGCTGAACTGACCAGGCTGTAAGTTAAAGGCAGCCTGCTCTACCTCGGAGGCGACCAGGATACCCCTTGGGAAGAAACCCAGATCCCCCCCGCTCTCGCGGGTGCTGGTATCCTGAGAATAGGCCCTGGCAAGCGCGGCAAAGTCGGCGCCAGCCTGAAGTTGAGATAGGATTCGCTCGGCCTCCGCAGCGGTATCCACCAGTATGTGGCGGGCGTGGACGTGTTCTGAGGTCGTCGGCACGCTCTCGACGACACGCTGCGTCATCGCCATACCGATTAGTTGCGCGCGCACCTCTTGCCAGGCGTTTTCAGGCGTCTCACCCCACTCGGCCAGTTTGGCCCGAAACGCCTCCTCTCCACCGTTCTCGTCGATCATCACCTGCATGTAGGCGTCTACCTCCTCGTCGGAGACAACGACGCCCGCTTCCGCCGCCGCTTGCTCGGTCAACACCTGCTCGATCATTACATTGAGGACCCAGGCACGGGCCTGAGCCAGGTTCTCCTGACCTTCCGGCGTATTGGGATCGATCCCTCGGGATTCCAGCGAGGCCTCGTATCGTCCCAGCTCACGTTCGTAATCGCTCAGGTAAATAGGCTGGCCGTTGACCCGCGCAGCCAGGGGAGGCTCCGGGGTAGGCGTAGGCAGCACGACGGCCGTAACTGTGGCGGTAGGTTCTGCTGGCGCCACATCAGTAGCGGCCGGTACAGAGGTAGGGATGGATGTGGCGAACGTCGGCATACAGGCAGTGGAGGCACACAGCAACGTCAATGCCGCCACTCTCACTGCAGCTTTGAAACCCATAGTAAACTCCCTTCCAATCATCCGACTGAACCACAGGCTACGACGAACGCCGCTTCGCCCAGGGCATTCTGAATATTCGCGCCACCAAGTAACCGGCACTTGAGAACTGACATACGAGGACGTTTGCGATGGCTCAAGTAGGCCAAAAGGGGTCCGCAAAGTGCCGGTATCTCATGGTCGTCGAGCCATTATACCCACAGCGGGTGTTTTATGCAACCCGAGCCCCTTGCCAAAGCCACCACCGTCTGATACAATCTAGCGCTCGACAATCGTAGATCAAATTACAGAAAGCCACATGACACGACTACGCCTGATTCTTCGCGGTCGCTCACGGTCGGCAAGCGAGTCTTCAAGCAAACCTTCGCCCACAAGTTGCGGGCCCGACGACGGGCCTGAGGGCCATGGAAACGGCCCTCCGTTGCCTCGCCCCGAGCCTGACCTGGGGCGAACGTTCCGTTCGAAGTCGAAGGAACCGATCCGGCGTCTCCGTAGCCTCCTGAGTTGGACCATCCAACGCTGGCAACTGGGGTTGCTGCTGGCCACGCTGCTGGTGGGCCTGACCGGCGAGGGCCCCCCGCCGGGCAGTATGGAGACCCAGGTCAAGCGCCTGCTGGCCGGCAAGCGGTTTGATTTCGTTGGCTGGGAATCAGGAGCGCTGCTGAGCAAACTAGCCCACAACCTGGCTGCGCCACAGCGCTTCATGGACGAACCTGCCCGCCGCGAATTCTTCCTCGACTATCTGGCGCTGGTGGCGGACATCCAGCGTTTGGACTGGGAGATCCAACAGACCTACACCGATCCCGAAGTGGAGGACCCCGAGGGAGCAACGGCCGGGCTGCGGGCTCAACTGGCGGCGCTGCGCGCAGCAGAGGAAGCCCGCCAGCCCCTCGCTGAAGCGATCCTGGAGGAGCAGACTGCCTCCATTCTGGCGAGTGAGGGATTTGGTACACTGGGCCAAGAGCTTCCGCCTGTCGGCACCCACTTCACCCCGCTCCCGCTGCTCCTCGTTATCTCTCCCCGCGACCACATCGAGAACGTCCTCAGCCTGGACTTGCGCCACGGGTTGGATGTGGCCCAGCGGGAAGATGTCGAGGCGGACGTGGACTCCGCCCACGACGTGTCGTCGCTGGTGACCGGCATCGGAGGGCTTGCTGCCTACCCGGCGATGCTGTTGGAGAGCAGTTCGCTCAACTGGGTGGCCGAGGTGACTGCACACGAGTGGACGCACCACTATCTCACCCCGCGACCGTTGGGCTGGCATTACCTGGACGATCCCGAAACGCGCACGATCAACGAGACCGTGGCCTCAATCGTGGGGGCGGAAGCAGGACGACAGATGGTGGCGCGCTATTATCCCGAGCTTCTGCCGCCAGAGCCAGAGCCTGTGCCCGAGGAGCCGGAGGATCTGGAGGAGGTACCCCCATCGCCCGAGCCCACCGCATTCGATTTCCGAGTGGAGATGCGGGAGACGCGCATCCAGGTGGACGAACTGTTGGCTCAGGGGCAGATCGAGGAGGCAGAGGCCTACATGGAGCAGCAGCGGCAGGAATTCGTCGCCAATGGCTACCCAATCCGCAAGCTGAACCAGGCATATTTCGCCTTCCACGGAGCCTACGCCGACGAACCTGGCGCGGCAGGAGCGGATCCAATCGGGCCGGCGGTTCGAGAACTGCGCGCCCGCAGCCCTGATCTCCACACGTTCGTGTCTCGGGCCGCCCGGGTCACCACACTGGCCGAACTACGGGCGCTGCTGAATGAAATAGCACGGTAAGCCTCCCCAGTCAGAACCTCCCAGCATCCTGGTCACCACGGGTGCAACGTGATGCGTGACCTGGCTTTGGTGAGTAGCTCACGCCTGGCTGAAGACGCGCAGGGTCTTCAGGTAGTACTCCGGCAAGCCGATGTCGTAGCGCTGGCCATCGATGATCAGACCCAGGAACCCATCCTCCTGCCGCAGGCGATCCAGCGCCGAGGTGAGCTGATACTCGCCCCGTTCCCGGACGTTGTTCGCGATGTGCTCCTCCAGGTAGTCGAATATCTGGGGCTTGATGACGTACTGCCCAA
>Ga0207752_1001212_pt1 | contig 11990 bp, 10 predicted proteins | sample Pon2CUnioCityCA_6_FD_187272 | JGI IMG/M metagenome (GOLD analysis project Ga0207752, IMG submission 187272) | Marine sediment microbial community from Union City, CA, USA - Pond 2C Sediment 2 (SPAdes) | ecosystem: Environmental > Aquatic > Marine > Intertidal zone > Salt pond sediment ... | reverse complement strand
TCCCAGACAAATGAGGACTGTCAGGCTTAACGGGAAAACACAGAAGCAGATGAACAAAAAAACAAAATATGGCGTTACCTTCTTAGCTTTTCTGTTATTGGCTTCTCCTTTGCCGGCTCAAAACCCTCAAGGCAGTGTGCATGTAAACGGAGGGCTTTCCTGGTTTTTAAAAGAAAACATCGATTCGGGGTTTGAGACCGGGTTTGGATTTTCCGTTCCCTTTTTTAACAAAACCTCTCTTGTTTTCAACTTCGGATACTGGAAAAGCAGTGTGCACGAAGAGGCAGGCGGCCTTTACAGCGGCACCTTAAGCATGGCTCCGTTCCAGGCATCCCTGTACTATCATATTTTAGAGAGCAAGGGATTTATTCCCTATGTGTTCGGAGGGGCCGGCATGATTTTCAATCACTTTGAAATGGAGGACTTGGTAACCATACCCGAAGTATCCATTGACCAGAATGTAAATAATGGAGTGGGTTTTCACGCAGGAGCAGGTTCTCATCTAAAAATAAACAAACATTTGGCTCTTTATGGTGAGATCTGCTTTTTATACAGAAAAGCAGAGGGTACGACCACCACCACAGATATGAATAAGGGGATTTCTACTGAAAAATTCCCCCTGAATCTAAACTCCTTCGCTCTCCGATTTGGGATCAGATATTATTTATAATAAATAAATCTAAAAAAGGAGATTTCAATGAAAAAAATACTTATTCTATGGACTATCTGCCTTCTGTTATCATCTATTGGCTGGACAGAGGCAGGAGATGTCCTGCGTGTCATAGAAACCCCTGGCCCCTGCCCTACAGGGCTTGCATGGGACGGCAGTCACTTATGGATCGCCGATTCCTATGAAGACAAAATCTTTGAAATCGAACCAACAACAGGAAAGATTATAAAAAGCTTTGATTCTCCCGGCTACAATCCGGAAGGCCTGGCGTGGGACGGAAAAGCCCTCTGGCACGTGGACTCAGGAGAAAAATACATGTACAAAATAGATCCTGAAACAGGAACGGCCACAGCTGTTTTAGAATCAAACAGTTCCTATCCCAGAGACCTGGCATGGGACGGCGAGTTCCTTTGGATGACCGATTACAGCCGCGACATCATCCTGAAGGTATCACCTGTTGACGGGATGATGGTCCAGAACTTCCCTTCCCCTGCAGGAGAACCGGCAGGCCTGACATTCGACGGGAAGTATCTCTGGGTTACGGACAGAATTGCAGACAGAATCTACCTTGTCAATCCCTCTGACGGGCTCTGCCTTTCCTCCTTCCGGAGCCACGGGCCTTTTCCTTACGGCCTTGCATGGGGCGAAGACGGGTTCTGGAATGTCGATTATGAAAACAGGGAAATATATAAAATCAAAGTCTTCTGCCAGGATTTCCTGTCTAAATGGGATGAACGCCATATGAACCTCCATTTTATCAAAGAATTTCGAAACTACGGTCCGGGAAATGTCAAAACTCTCGACATCTATCTTCCGGTACCCGGAAGCAGGGATAACCAGGAATTAGTGGAGCCCCTTCAGTTCGATCGGGAACCGGATGAAATCATCACTGATGATTGGGGACAAAAAATCGCTCATTTCCACTACGAAAATCTGGAGAAAAATTCCGTGGTAAAACCGGGATGGAGTATCAAAGCAAAAATTTTCTCTACAGAGTACTTTATATATCCTGACAGAGTAGGGACATTACAGAATATTCCCGTAGACATAAGAAAAAAATACACCTCAGACGGAGATAAATACAGAATAAACGACCCGTTCATCCAGAACCTGGCGCACAAAATCGCCGGAGAAGAAACAAATCCCTACTGGATAGCGCTTCGTATTTTTGATTATCTGGGAAAAAACTTAAGCTACAACCTTAAACCTTTGGGAGGATGGAATCCTGCCCCCACAGTACTGCGGAGGGGCACAGCTTCATGTTCTGAATATTCTTACTGCATGATCGCCTTATGCCGGGCTTCAGGCGTTCCTATAAGATATGTAGGAGCTGTAAGCCGCAGAGGCGATGACGCAGGTATCGATGATGTGTTCCACCGCTGGACAGAAGTCTATCTGCCAAACTACGGATGGATCCCTTTTGATGCAAACAAAGGTGATTCCGCTTCCCCCGGAGGGAAAATACTTGGGATCGGGAATGTGTCTGCACGCTATATCATCACAACTGAAAACGGGGGAGGAGACGATTACCTGTGGTTCGGATACAATTACGGATTAAAATGGACCTCTGAAGGAAAATGCAGGATCGATGAGAAAAGTTACGGGCTGTGGTCGCCCTGGGGAGAAAAAAAACACAATAAATCCTTGAAAGAGGAAAAATAAAATCTCAGGTTTTTACAAAAAAAAGAAGAATACCTGCCGTTATGGTAAGGACAAGAGAAAAATAGAAAGGCACTGTCATTCCAAAGCTTTCCCATAAGATCCCGGCAATAAAAGAAGCGGGCAGAGTGCAAAGACCTGTTATCATCTGAAACCCTCCCAATCCGCTGGCACGGAATTTTGCAGGGGCAAGTTCGCTTACAAAGGCGGTCTGCACCGGTTCAAGCGCCCCTTTGTGGGCGCCGTATAAGATAAAACTAAGAATAACGGTCAGACGGCTTTTTCCAATGATCAGAAAGACAAGCACTGATGCCCATAAAACAAAAGAGAGAAACAGCACAGGTTTTCTTCCGATTCTGTCAGCAAGTCTTCCCATGGGAATGGACAATAAAAATGCTGCCGCAGAAAATATGAGATACAATACTGGTATAAAAGAAGTGTTAAAACCATGTTCTTTTCCGTATATCAATAAAAAAGAATAACTGAAAGCACCCAAAGTAAATATCGAGCTCAATAAAAGAAAAAGTTTGTAATTTCTGTCTAAATCTTTTATAGAAATTCCTTTATAAAGCTTTAACTTCCCTGGTTTTTTCTCTTTAATAAACAATACTATCAGTATCACACTGAGGAGAGTCGGAATGGCCGCAAGAAAAAAAAGCATTTTATATCCCAGAAGTTTAAAAAAGACAATGCACAGGATGATCCCGCATACAGCGCCTAGATGATCCATGGCGCGAATATAACCAAAACTCTTTCCTCTGTTTTTTTTATCTGAAATATCTGCAACGTAGGCATCTCTTGGGGCTCCTCTTATTTTCCCGCTCCTATCCAATACCCGAAAAGGGATCAGATGGGTCCATACTGAAGACAAGGCATAGCCTATGCGTGAAAGGGCCCCAAATAAATAACCAATCCATATAAAAACCTTCCGTCTTCTTATTCGATCAGAAAGGTACCCGGACAATGCTTTTGATAAAGAGACAAGAGCATCCCCCAGACCATCGAGAAATCCCAAAACTGTCATATTTGCCTTGAGTATCTGGGTTACAAAAAGTGGCCATATGGGATAGATCATGTCCGAACCCATATCGTTCAAAAACGATGCCGCGGCAAAAGTCCTTATGATTTTTTTAGACTGGTTTGGTTTCTCTTCCATCTTTTTTTTAAACCCGTTTTGTAGCCATATTCTAGTACAAAATTTTTATGAATACAATTTCCCTCCGCATGGACAGGCTTATTCATCAAAAGTCACAACAGGATTAATTTTCCCTTGAATTATCAAAATGAATTGAATATGATTTTCTCATCTGCTGAATTTTTAAAGGAGAAAAGAATGAGTTTCTATCTAAAAAGCATGAAAAAATCAAGAATTCTATTTTTTTTGACACTAACTGGATTACTCATGATAGCCGGCTGTACGCAAAATAAAACAGAGGAGTCCATAATGCCGCCAAAAGCAGAAAAGATACCAAAAGAATTAACCATTCACGGAGACACCCGCATCGATCCTTATTATTGGCTAAACCAGCGGGATAACCCCGAAGTCATAGAATATCTTAAGGCTGAAAACGCCTATAAGGAAGCTGTGATGAAACACACAGAAGAGCTCCAGGATAAGCTCTATAATGAAATCCTAGGAAGGATAAAAAAGACAGATATGTCAGTTCCCTATCTGGACAACGGATATTATTATTATTCCCGTTTTGAAGAAGGGGATAACTATCCTGTCCATGCGAGAAAAAAAGGCAGCCTGGAAGCAGAAGAGGAAGTCATGCTGGATGTCCAAGAGATGTCTAAAGGGCATTCCTTCTATAGTGTGGCAGGCTTGAGTGTCAGCCAGAACAACGAATACCTGGCTTATGGTGTGGATACAGTCAGCCGAAGAAAATATACCATTCACATCAAAAACCTCTCTTCAGGAGAAACACTCGAAGATGCTATCCCCAACACCACTGGAAGAGCTGTCTGGGCCAATGACAATAAAACTCTCTTCTACACAACAAAAGACGACACTCTGCGGGCGTTTAAAATATTCAGGCATGTTATGGGTACAGACGCCTCTCAGGACGTTGAGATTTTCCATGAAAAGGACACCACGTTCTCCACAACCATTTATAAAACAAAGTCAGACCAGTTCCTCATCATCGCCTCCCACCAGACCCTGTCAACAGAGATGCGCTATCTGGATGCCACCAATCCTGCCGGCGAATTTAAAATCTTTCAGGAAAGGGAAAAAGACCACGAGTATTCCATATCCCATTATCAAGATAAATTTTATATCGTAACCAACTGGAATGCTAAAAATTTTCGCCTTATGGAGACAGATATCAATCATACCGAAAAATCCAACTGGAAAGAAGTGATCCCCCACCGCAGTGAGGTGCTTCTCAACAACATTGATATCTTTAATGACTATCTTGTCCTGAGTGAAAGGAAGGACGGCCTGCGACAGATAAGAATTATGAGCCAAACAGACGACAGGGATTATTACATTGATTTCGAAGACAAGGCTTATGTGGCCTATCCTACCAGCAATCTTGAATTTGACACCGAGGTTCTGCGCTTTTCCTATTCCTCCCTCACCACTCCCCGGTCTGTATACGACTATAACATGAAGACCGGAGAAAGAGAACTGCTTAAAAGGGAGGAAGTGCTTGGTGAATTCGATCCCGACGACTATCAATGCGAGCGCTTTATGGCCACAGCACGAGACGGAGCAAAGGTCCCTGTTTCCCTTGTTTACAGAAAGGGGATGGCCATGGACGGCAACAACCCGCTTCTTCTTTATGGCTACGGCTCTTACGGAGCCAGTATGGATCCGAGTTTTAGTTCGGTAAGGTTAAGCCTTATGGATAGAGGATTTATCTATGCCATAGCTCATATCAGGGGAGGCTCTGAGATGGGCAGAGGCTGGTATGAAGATGGAAAACTGCTCAAGAAGAAGAACACTTTTACTGATTTTATAGACTGTGCCGACTATTTAATCCAGGAAGGATACACCAATTCAGATAAACTTTTTGCCATGGGCGGAAGTGCCGGAGGCCTGCTTATGGGTGCTGTGCTTAACATGAGGCCGGACCTGTGGAAAGGTGTGATAGCCGCCGTTCCTTGGGTCGATGTGGTGACCACTATGCTGGATGAAAGCATCCCGCTCACTACCAGTGAATTTGATGAATGGGGAAACCCGAAAGACAAAACATATTATGAGTACATGCTCTCTTATTCCCCTTATGACAATGTCACCAAACAGGAGTACCCGGCCATATTGGCAACGACCGGGCTTCATGATTCTCAGGTCCAGTATTTCGAGCCGACCAAGTGGGTAGCCAAATTAAGAGATTTAAAAACAGATAATAATCTCCTTGTTTTAGACGTTGATATGGAATCAGGTCACGGAGGAGCTTCAGGGCGTTTCAAGCGTTTTAAAAGGACGGCTCTTGAATACGCTTTTATGCTGGATCTTCTCGGAATATCAGAGTAGCTGCTCTTTTAGTCTGATTTTTTTTATATTCAAGAGACCACTGAACGGAAGTGTTCTCTCCGGATTTCAGTTCAATAATACGGAGGATTCCTGTTTTCTCAATATTTTCTTTTTGAGCCCCTGTGCAGGAGAGTTCCTTGAAAATATATCCCTCAGGCTCTGCAATATACAGCCTATAACTATCTCCGCCCACGACCTCACTCTGGCCTGAAAGAAATCCATCCTCCCATTTGACTTTGCTTAGTTCATAACCACAGGATATATGGCGGTTGGTCGCAATGACTTGAGGATGTCCTTTCCGTTCACGAATACAAAAAAGCTGGCAGTTGTATTTGGAATCAATCATTCCCGGATTGAATCCCTCTGTAAAACTTCCCAATGACTTATGGGACCAGAACTCAAATATAAAATATTCTTTCTCCGGGCTGAGGCCTATACTCTTAAAGGAAATCCATTTGATATCACTGTTTATCCTTCCCAGCAGCATCCAGTTTTCAAAAGGAGTGTTCATCTCCATAAGATACAGGGAACATCTGGGAGTCTGCTCTCCGTCAAAAACTCTCGGGCCCGAGCCGCTGACCTCTGAATCGACCCGGCTTAGCAAACTGGAACGCGAGGGATCGACATCGAATATCTGACCGGGCAGGGTGAACAAAACAGGAATAGTTCTCTTTGCGGGTTCCACTCTTTCTGTCTTGTAAATTTCAGGTTTGTCAGTCAGCATATACAGAGAGCCGGTCAAAGACGTGACCATCGTGGACAGGTAGGCTTCTTCGTCACTGAGCTCAATATGGTCAGGGTCATTTCTCCATATCACATTATTAAAGGAGTTGTACTGAGCAAGGCCTCCGTAACCGAATCCGTCTGTTCCTATTCGGCATCCGTCTATGATCCCAATTAATTCAGGCCTTATTCCCCAACATCCCAAAAGAAAGCTTTCTTCGCCGATTTGACCCCGGACAGCCCTCACAACTTTCTGATAGGAAGAGACAAGATCTCTATCTCTCTCCTTAAAATACTGTGAATAGCTGTTGTATCCTTCATATCTCAAATGTCTCAATGCATCCACTTTAAAATATTTCCAGCCCATCTTTTTTAGGTTTCGGTACAACGGTTTTATCAACCGCTCAAGTGTTTCATCCGAACTGTTTATCACATATCCGACCCACTCTCCGTAAGCGGGTTCTCCCTCCCTGTCCAGAACAAAAAGGTTTTTGTGTGAAAAGGCATATTCCTTTATAAGAAAACTCAAATAAGTCCAGATCCCTGGTTTAAGGTTATTCTCACTTATGGAGCCGCACAAACTCTCAAGGCCTGAAGGAAACTTTTCATTCGGAGAAAGCCATGTCTCCGGCGTTCCGGCAGGTTCCTGCTGATAGCCGTCATCGATCTGGAGATATTCCAGGCCGTAGGGAACAAGCTCTTCTGATAGGATATGGGCTGTTTCTTTAATGTTCTGTTCATCGATATCCTGAAAATAAGCAAACCATGAACACCAGCCTGCCACAGAATCCTTCCACACTTTATAAGTCCAGGGCTTAAAATGACGAAGCCCCCGGTGTTTCTGATAATAATAGGGCCTGAAGCGGATGATGATATTCCTCCCAGTAGCAAATAACTTAAAAGTATTGCCCGAAGAAGATGATTCCTCGGGAACGATTTTCACCTCGGAAGGGTAGTCCACAGACAGCACCCAGTCATAAAACCTGTCGTAGACAGCCCTGTTTAAAAGGCTTTCACTCAATCCCACACTGTGACGCACGACAAGAAGGACATCCTCCTGTCTTTCAGCCTCGCAGGGAAAAGCCTGCCTGCTGGCTGTAATCATTCCTTTTAGTTCTAAAGGAGTTTTTCGGGATGTCCATTTGAAAACCTGTTCAATCCCTTCATTGGCACAGTCCTCTAAGACATTGAACTCTGTATCCTGGCCCCTGGTTTCAATGGATGCTCTCAAGATGACCCGATTGTCATACTCGAGTTGCAAAATCTTCCCGTCCCAGTTCAGCTCAGCAGGCTTGTTTTCCGGAGCCGTTAACTTTTTTAAATCATCTGATGGGAAAGAAGTTGAAAACAAATTTACAGAAAATACAAAAATGAAAAAAAAGAGGGGTAATAGTCTCGTTCTCTTCATGTTGTCCTTTTTCAGAAAAATTTTTATACAACAGCCGACTCAATGGCTGCGCCTACAAAAGCACTCTTCTACAAAACAAACAGAAAAACAGAAACTCCTTTATCCTTTTACGCGTTACCTGCTCAAGGCCTGTGCCAGCCTTTGCTGAGCCTGAGATAAATTTTCGAGCTCTTTTTCTTTAGCTTTAATTGTTTTATTGGTCTTTGAATACTGGCTGATCAAAGCCGCACCGATTGCAACAGAAACAGCGCCGAGAGCGATCCAAACCGCCTTGCCTCCACTGGATGTACTGCTTCGCTCTCCTTGATCCTCACCTGCATCACCAGCACGGATTCCTTTCTCAGGGTCAACTTGAGTGTACTGATAAATACAAATTCCTCCTGCCGCTATAAGGCCTATGGAGCCTAACAAATAGCCGGTCCTTTTTTTCTTTAGAGAAGAGACCTCCTCTTCAAGTGACATTTCTTCTGAAGCCTCTTGAACAAAAGCAGTTCCTTCCGCTAAGGATCCGCTCAAGGAGAAAAAAACAGCCTTCATGTTGGCTCTGTTTGTGTAGTCTGTTTTCAACGAAAATTCCTGGACTGTGATACTGTTCGTATCTGACAGGCGTGTGTCCGTTGAAAACACAGGAATTGTGATAAATTGAATAAACGCAAACACAAGAAAAATAACAACACTCTTTTTCATACTCCCTCCTTTTAAAAACCTCATTTGGATACTCTATCCCGTTTTTTGAATCATTATATCAAAAAAATAAACTGTGTCAATTCTCAGGGGTTGATTGACCGGATTATTGCTTTATGGTATTTGTAAAGACTTGGTTGAATTAAAAATGGATGATAAAAAAAAGAAAACCATAGGAATACTGGGGGGAATGGGGCCTGAAGCCACAGCTTTTATGTTCAACCTCTTTATCGAGGAAGCGAAAACAGAAAAGGATCAGGACCACCCAAAAATAATCATTTTCAGCAATCCTGAAACACCACCCAGGACCGATGCCATCTTCGAACACGGAGAGAATCCCGTCCCCTTCCTTATAAAAGGCATATCATTACTTCAAAAGGCAGGGGCCGATATTATTGTCATGCCTTGTGTCACCGCTCATTACTTCATACAAGATGTCATGAAAGAACAGGACTTCAGATTCATAAGCCTTCTTGATGAAGCAGTCAAATGGGTCAAAACAAATTTTCCCTGCCTTCAAAAAGCAGGCCTCTTGTCCAGCAGCGGCACCATCAAATCAGGTATTTTCCACAAAACTTTTGAAAAAAAAGGCATTATGCTGATGACTCCTGATGATAACGAGCAAAAAATCATTATGGACGCTATTTTTGGGAGAAGAGGGATAAAAGCCGGATATAAAACAGGCAGCAGTCATGAGAATATTGTCCGGGCTGCCTTTTCTCTCATAGACAAAGGTGCTGAGGCCGTCATCGCAGGATGTACTGAAATCCCGCTGGTTCTCAAAGCTGAGGATATAAATGTCCCGCTCATCGAACCCATGAGGATAACCGTAAGAGCTGCTTTAAAAGAAGCCGGATGCAGCACAAGATAAGAATATTTTAATGGAGGCTTAATGTGAAACAAAAAAAGGATAAAGAGGTGGCCTCCAGAACAGGGAGGAAAAGGGAACATGGCCTTTGAAGAGGGCTATACAGGATTTGATATCCCCCAGGTCTCCCATACCTATTCATATCTTCACGGAGTATTCGGATACATGAACGAACACCAGCTTGCCATGGGAGAATCCACTATCGGCTGCAGAAGAGAGATGAGAAATCTCACATCGGCTGCCAAGATCGATATAACCATGCTGACCCTTATAGCCATGGAACGATGTCAAACAGCCCGTGAGGCCATACAGCTCATGGGCACTCTTGCTGAAAAATACGGCTACGGTTTTCATGACAGCGGAGAGATGCTTGCGGTCGCAGATCCAGGGGAAGCCTGGTTTTCGAAATCATGCCTGTAGAGCCTTTATGGACACCTGAGAGCGGGGAACCCGGTTCGATCCTTCTGGGAAGACGGAGCCATAGAAAAAGCCCCAACCATAGAGGAAACAGCTCAAAAACTGCACAGGGAGGACCACCTGCTGGCAAAAGAATTCCTTACGGATTATTCAAATTCCAATGCCTTTAAGGTCATTGATGCCTGGTGGAAACTGGGAGACAAACTTCTGGCCAAATACAATCATTTCCGGATCTATGACTCCGAACAAAGAAGAGTCAGGCTCCTCTCTTTCCCAGAAGAATGGATAAAGGCTCTCATAACACATGAAAACCTGAAACCTGCCGGGAGATAAAAAATAAAAATATCTTTGCCGGTAAAAAAACATTGATTTTTGTTCAGGGGAGATATAACCTATTTTTAGCTTCGAGCTGAAACAGCCTTATCCATACAGATACGGCAAGAAAGAATATAAGGAAAAATAAGAAAAAAGAGGAAAAGGAATATCAGGTTTAAAAATACAACATTTAGGAGGTCACAGAATGGAAGAACGGAAGGAAGTTGCTTTCGGAGAATGGTTTTTAACTCTTTTTTTAATGGCGATTCCCCTTGTTAATCTTATACTTCTTTTTGTTTGGGGTTTTGGGTCTAACACAAAAATAAGCAAAGCTAACTGGGCAAAAGCAAGCCTCGCCTGGATGGCTATTGCCGTTATATTCTACCTTGTTGTTTTTGTCATTCTGCTTGGTATCGGGATAAACCTCTCCCGATAGGTCTAAAAGAAACCTTTGTATTCAGTGGCCGGGTAACGGCTGGTGACCATTGCTCTGCTTTCTGATTCCCTTCTTTTTTTATTTTCAATGACTTTTGAGCTGAGTGTTTTTCTCGTTGTTCTCGCTTATACACTTCTGTCTACCGGTTTTGTCTTGATGAAAAAAGGCATATCATGGATAGGCTTTAAAGAGAAAAAAGATGCAAAATATTACAAAAACCTCTTTACATGGATTTCGGGATTCGTAATCATGAACAGCTATATCGTTCCTAATGCCGTTGCGCTTAAATATCTTGAACCTCATATCGTATCTGCATTCGCCGGGTGGGGGGTCGTGGTTCTTGTCTTTCTTTCCCATGCTGTCCTCAAAGAAAATCTGTTCAAATCTGATTTCATCTTTACTCTGGTGATCTTCATCTCCATTTTAGCACTGAATATTTTTGAACAGAAAAACGAAGAAAACGCTCTTAAACTGCCTTATCTCATCTCCGCCTCTTTACTTCCCTTATTTATCATAGCTCCGGCATTTCTGAAACCTGTTTCAAGAAGAATTAAAACACTTCTCTTTGCAGGGGTTTCAGGGATCTCAACAGGGATGATCATCATAACCATAAAAACATTGGTGACTTTTTCAGGATTCGAAGTAGGCCGTTATCTTTCATCCCCGTATCTTTATCTCTATCTTTTTTTCTCACTCGGAGCTTTCATAACGCTTCAGATCTCTTACAAACTGGGGCGTATGATGGAGGTCGGCCCGGTACAGTATTCGGCATCCATCATCTATCCGGTTCTCTGCTCTTATTTTGTCTTCGGGAACAATATAAGGCTCATACAAATCGCTTCAATACTTGTTCTCATTTACGGAACAGCTGGAATACTTAAAAAACACTAAGGAAGTTGCTTTTTTTTAATAAAACACTAAACTGATTACAGAGGAGGAAGTTATGAAAAAAATAAAATTAACTGTTTCTCTCCTGCTTCTCCTTGGATTTTCTTTTCTTTTGCTCGGATTCCCGTTAAAGACCAATGTATATCAAGATGAAATAAACAGAATAAACACGCAGATACAGGCACAAGGATTGGATTGGAAAGCAGGAGAAACATCTCTTGTCCAACTTCTTCCTGAAGAGAGGAAACACAGGCTGGGCGCTTTTAGGCCGCTGTATGCAGAGCCCGAAAAAATCATTACGATCGAGAAAAAACCAGCTCTTCCCAATCAAATCGATTGGAGAGATAAAAACAGCCACAATTACTTAACATCAGTGAAAAACCAGGGAGACTGCGGAAGCTGCTGGGCCTTTGCAGCCTGCGGAACGGTAGAGGCAAGATA
>Ga0207752_1001211_pt1 | contig 11996 bp, 16 predicted proteins | sample Pon2CUnioCityCA_6_FD_187272 | JGI IMG/M metagenome (GOLD analysis project Ga0207752, IMG submission 187272) | Marine sediment microbial community from Union City, CA, USA - Pond 2C Sediment 2 (SPAdes) | ecosystem: Environmental > Aquatic > Marine > Intertidal zone > Salt pond sediment ... | reverse complement strand
GTCACTCGCTTCTGGACTCGCATCCATCTCTCTGTCCTTTTCACTCCTTGACTTTGCACTCCCTTTGGACCGCTTCCGCAAGGAGATGCCCCCTGAATACATCGTAGGACATGGTCTCAACTACCTTGACTCTGCCACCGTACGGCGGTTCACAAAAAACGGGGTGAACCGCCTCAAGAGTGATTCACCCGGAGTGGATGGAAATGGACAAACGCAAGGTGTGGAACATCCTGGATTTCATCCGGGGTCACGGTAAGCTGCCAACGGACCAGTTCGGCCAGATTCTGCCAGTCGGTGATTTGATGGTCTGGTTTGGGGTGGCTGAGCGTCTCTCTCCTGACGAACGGCGGCTTGTCCGCGTTGAACTGGCCGCCATGGCGGAGGCTCAGCAGACCGCGGAGGAGCTGAAGATGGCAGAGCAGTTGGGCTCGACGGGATAGGTGTGAATGGCCTTTCCGTCTCCCGGGGTGCCTTCAGCGGCTGGCCACTGGGTAGCTTACGCCCGCTGCGGCCCACGCAGACCCTCTATCGTAAACCTTTCCCCGCCTGCGGGCGGGTCGGCCTGAGGGCCTAAAGGTTTATCGAAGGGTCCGCTGAACGGGCCTGCGCTTGTTCTTTCGGCGGTCCGTTATGACACGGACGAACCGCCCATAGAGTGGTTCAGACCGAGGTGGTGAACATGAATGAGATAGAATTCGAGACATGCGACGGCATCGTCGTGCCCGCGTCTGCGTTGCGACAGGAGCAACAGAGGACCAAATACGGCACACTCGCGGACCTGCCCGATGAGGAACTCGCAGACCCGGATGAGCTGGAGCGGATGGTATACAAGGAGATGTGGGGGCCTGTTCTGGCTTTGCCCCGGCAGCGGTATGAGCGTGTGATTCGGTCGAACCTCGATGAGGACGGCAGAGTGGACTGGGGTGCATTCGGCACCGTGGACTTCGACAGCTACAGGCAGGATTTCGACAGATTGCGGTACAAGGCCGAGCGGCTCATGGACAAGCAGATGGACCTGGTCATCCTGTTCGAGATGGTGAGCGAGCGGATTTCGGGCACGGCCAAGTACAAGGTTCTCAAGTACGTGCGACAGGGCATCCTCGACCCGGACGACATCGGGAATTGGGACGTGTGGCAACTGGCCAAGCTGTACCTTCGGATTCTGGGGCTGCAACGAGAGCGATATGAGCTGCTGGAACGAAGTCGGCAACGGCGGGAGCGGCAGGCGGAGGCGTTCTGGCGTTCGATGGGGTGCTGAGGCACCTCATCCGCCATATGGCTCCGTGCCAAGGGCGTCTTCAGCGGTTGGCCATTGGGTAGTCTGGGCCCGCTCCGGCCGACGCGGACCCTCTATCGTAGACCTTTCCCCGCGAGCCCGCGGGTCGGCCTGCCGGCCCAAAGGTCTATCGAAGGGTCTGCGGTATGGGCCGTCGCTATCTGTACGCGGCTCGCCAAAGACCGGGCGAGCTGCTTTTCCGCAGAGGGTGCTGCTGGAGGGGCACAATTCATGGCGTAGTGCGTTCGTGCACACTGGCCCTTTCCGCGTGACTCTCGTGGCCGCGGTTCCTCAAAACACCGGAACCGCGTCGTGCCGGTGACGGACCATCGCCCCAGGTGTTGTCGAGCCCTTTCCTTTCCTTGGCATGGCGGCACAGGTCCGGCGGTTAGTCCTGGGGTAGGCTAACCGCCTGGAGGTGCGACAAGATGGTACGGGAAGATATGTGTGAGGTTGAGAAGATTGTCGAGCAGCTGAAGGCTGATGGCTGGAAGGAGCAGCTGGCTGGCATGACATATATCAACGGTACGCTGGGGACCAACCTGCTCAAGAACGGGCAGGTCATCACCATACAGCAGGAGTTCTCTCCGGACGAGGAGTTCCTGGAGCAGGAGTGGCCGGTTGAGGAATTGGAGCGGCCGCAGGCAGCGGAGCGTGATGACGATGACACCGAGACTGCCTGAGTTGGACAAGCAAGACCTTCGTGGGAACTTCATCCTGGGCGACGTCTTCGGGGTTATCTCATGCCGCTACGGCCATGAGATACGCATCTTCAACATTGGCCGGGGCCATTTCGCCGCCTGCGATAGCTGCCGTACCTACACATTCCTGGGCGCCAACATGATGAGCTGTTGGCGGGAGGAAAGCGAGGATATCTGGCGACGGAACAGCGATAACGTGGAGGGCTACGAATTCATCGAATAGACCCACCGGGGGTGACATGTACGCTCCGGCCCATGCGGGCCCTTTGGCGTAAACCTCTCCCCCTTCAGGGTCGGCCTGATGGTCTAAAGGTTTATCGAAGGGTCCGCTCAAGGGGCCTTCGTTGGCGTTCACCTTGGGGGCGGTGAACGCATGCGGCCTGTGCGACTTGGTGTGTCACCGGTTCGAGGAGGAACTCACCCAGGTCAGGGCTGCGTGGGGAAGGTTGAACCGCTTCGGTCCAACACCCCCGCAGCTACTTTGATTTTGGAACCACTTCGGGGGCCGAACTTTCCTCCGAAGCCGCTAATTGGAATTTGCGATTTTCAATAATTCGGGCTCCAAGCCTTCGCCCCTATCTATTTTTCTGCGGAAAATCGCAAATCCCTTACGCGGTTCTGCAGAAAGTCCATCTCCAGCCAGAAGTGGCCCCAAAATCAATAGTCCCTTCCCTCCGTCTCTCGACTCTGATGTCGAAAGACGGAGGTGGTCAGCATGGACCAACAAGAGTACGAAACACACGATGGCATCTTGGTGCCCGCGTCTGCGTTGCGACAGGAGCAACAGAGGACCAAGTATGGCACACTCGCGGACCTACCGGACGAGGAGCTGGCAGACCCGGATGAGTTGGAGCGAGTAGTGTACAAGGAGATGTGGGGGCCTATTCTGGCTTTGCCTCAGCAGCGGCACGAGCGTGCGATTCGGCCGAGCATTGAGGATGGCAGGGTCGATTGGGGTGCATTTGGCACCGTTGACTTCGACAGCTATAGGCAGAGCTTCGACAGGTTGCGGTACAAGGCCGAGCGGCTCATGGACCAGCAGATGGACCTGGTCATCCTGTTCGAGATAGTGAGCGAGCGGATTTCCGGCACGGGCAAGTACAAGGTCCTCAAGTACGTGCGACAGGGCATCCTCGACGCGGACGACATCGAGAATTGGGACATGTGGCAGCTGGCCAAGCTGTATCTTCGCATCCTGGGGCTGCAACGAGAGCGATATGAGCTGCTGGAGCGGAGCCGGCAGCAGCGGCAGCGGCAGGCGGAGGCGTTCTGGCGTTCGATGGGGTGCTGAGGCACCTCATTCGCCATATAGCTCCGGCCCAAGGGCGTCAAAAGTCTGCGAAAAGGGCGTGGAAAGGGTGGCGGGCGTTGAAGTGCCTGCGGCCCTTGGGCGACTTTCCGCTTCGCTCCAAGTCACCGGCCGGCCCCGCTGACGCGGGGCCGGGGGCAGGAGCATCGCGTCGAACTCTGCGGCAGGCCATGATTCTGTTACTCTCACCGCCTGTTCACACAGGTTGAAATCATCTTGCGACCAGGATGCAGGTGCACAGTCATGCTGCCGCCAGAAGGTCTCCCGGAGCGCTTCGTCGGTCAAATCCCCGTCTGGCGTCGCCAATCTGGCAAGCCCCGCCGCATCCTCCTCGTGGCCGCCGCCGCGTCAAACTTGTCCGGATCAAACGGTCCCCGCCATGCCATCAAGGTCTCGTGCTGCTCGTGCTCTGGATCGGCCATCCCCTCCAGGTACTCCCTGTAGCCGGATATACCGCCAACGTCCTCGGGCGGGCAAGCCCGCTCGCCTTCCACGCAGAGGGGATACCGGGCTCCCTTTTCCGTACGCAGGCATCCCTCGAAGAGAATCTCATGCTCCCACCCATCGCCGAAATCGTATTCGTACATGAGTCGCAATCGACTTCCGTCTGCCGGGATGATCTCGCTTACCTTCGTATGCAACGAATCGACGGGCTGTATGTCATCCTCCCAGCCCTCGCAGAGCAAGTCGGGATCGCCGTAAAGAACCCCATCGATCTTGAACAGGTGGAGGTGGGAGTTCGTCCACCCCATCGCCGTCTGGATGTGTCCGTGGAGCTTGTCCAGGGAGCAGTCCTTCACCACGATCCGCCGCCAGATCGCTGGTTGGCTGTCCCTCAACGTGATCTGGAACTGGTAGAGCCGCTCGCCCGCTGGGATCCGGTGGATCTTGCCCTCGCTGAACTTTCCCACGGCGTCCTCGGCGGCATCAACCACATGGCGCAGCGAGTTGCGCTCCATGCCGGTAGCCACGCTATGAACCGCAGCCCGGCATGCCTGGGCGATCTCCGCCAGCTCTTCCAGAGTGAGCTGGAGCGTTCGCTGGTTGGCTTGGTCGAGGCGAAGGTGGGGCTTGAGGTGTGGCAGGAGCGCAGCAATGACGCGGCGCTGAGCCTCGGTCAGACAAAGGGGGAAAGTCGGTTCTTCTGTCTTTGCCATATCGTGTCATCCAACCTCGGGGGGTTCCAGGGGCGCAACCGTCTCACCTCCGTCCTCTCTGTGTGGGTACCCCACGGCCTTCGCCAGGGGACATCGCATTTCGTGAAGCATCGATTCTCTCCCGAACAGTCAAATTCGTCGTCACACTGGTCGCCATCGGCCCGCCCCCATGAATGGGGCGCCAGTCGGACACTCATGTTATCTGTCGCGAGCATTTGGATCAACGGGCCTCCGCGGCCGCCTGTTGGTACACCGCAACCCTTTTAACCCCGCCCCGGCTCTCTTCCCATAAGCTTGAGAAGAGAGCCTGTCGCATCTGACGGCTGGCTCTCGGAGGTATGAACAATGGCAGGACAAAGACCTGTAGCGAAATTCACAGCTGGGCAAGTCTCAGCTGCCATCTGGGAAAACGAAGTGACGACCAGGGCCGGTAAGAAAGTGGCCATGCTGAAGGCAACGGTCGAGCGGCGGTACAAAGACAGGGATGGGCAGTGGAAGTCGTCGGGCAGCTTCAGCCGGAACGAGATTCCTTTTGTGATCTACTGCCTGCAGAAGAGCCTGGACCACATCATCACGAACCAGCAGGAGGAGGATGCCACGGTGGAGGAGGAGATCTTAGATTGAATGCGGCTCTTTGCCGCTTTTCTTCCTTCTTTCTGTTTTGCAGGGATCTGACCGCAACCTTGCCGTGGCTCAGGTGTGCTCCACCCCATGCGTGGCTGAAGAGTCTGATGTGGTCCCAAGCCTACTCGCCGCCTCCGGTCCTGGGTACTGGCCGGCACCCCAGCCCGGATCTGAGGCTGGGGTTGCCCAAATGAGGCAATCCAGAGGTGATGAAGATGAGACGATGTGCTTTGTGCGGGAAATCAGACAAGAATCTCATCGGCGGGCTATGCGGCCGGTGCGACCACATCCAGGGCGAGGTCATGGCGGATCTGCGGACAGCGTTCGGGCCGGGCCCGGTGTGAGGTGGTGCCGATGAAACGAGATGAGGTACGCAAGATCGCCAGCGAAGCTTTTGACCAACTGGTGAAGGATGTTGACGCCGGCAAGAGTGAAACACTGAACGCCTGCCTGAAAGCAATGGGCAGATTCTACCGCTATAGCCTGGGCAATGCCATCCTGATCCATCTGCAAAGGCCGGATGCGATGCAGGTGGCGGGTTTCCACGCCTGGCAGCGGCTGGGTCGGCATGTCAGAAAGGGCGAACATGGCATCGCGATCATGGCGCCGGTCATCTATGGCCGAAAGGCGCATCGAGACGGCGGGGACCACGGGAAGGACGCAGATGACGAAGCTGTCTTTACCTTCAAAACAGCCTATGTCTTCGATGTCAGCCAGACCGAGGGAAAGCCGATTCCGCAGTTCGCCCGCGCCCGGGGAAGCCCGGGCGTATACCTGGCCAGGCTGGAGCGATTCATTTCGGGCCGGGGCATTGAGCTGCAGCGCAGCGACAGCCTCACCATGGCGGAAGGCGTCTCGATCGGCGGGGCCATCCTGGTCAAGGCATGCCTTGCGCCGGCGGAGGAATTCTCGGTTCTGGTCCATGAGACGGCCCATGAGCTCATGCACTATGACCAGTTGACCAGGCCACCTGACAAGGGGGTCCGGGAGGCGGAGGCAGAGGCCGTCGCCTATGTTGTGTGCCAGGGTGTCGGGTTGGATGTCAACACGGCCAGCAGTGACTACATCCAGTTGTACGACGGAGACAAAAAGACGCTGATGCGGTCTCTGGAAAGGATCCAGAGGACGGCTACGGAGATACTGGCGGCGGTCACGCGGGAGGACGAGATCCCGGCAAACACCACGATAGGCGATCAGAAAGGCTGCTGCCAGGCCCCATCGTCGTAGGATTCCATTTCATGCTGCAGGCGTGAGAAGAGCGACTGCAGCTTGCGCTGGAGTTTCTTGTCTGCGGTATGGTTGGCCTCCGCCGCAATGTAGCCGATCATGTCCTCGAGATCGTCAAGCGTGTAGTGGCCCACCAGCGTTGCACCTGTCTCCGCAGGCTGGAGGCGGTCCGTGTAGTCGGGATCCATGAACGTGTGTTCTTCGAGTAAGGCTCTCTCGGGCTCGGAGAAGGTGATCGTGACTGGCTGGCGATAACGTATCTTCTGGCGCGTCTTGCCCTCGGATGACGTGCGGACACGTGCGGTATCGCGTTGTTTGGACAGGCGAATCACCTTGGGCCCGGAACGGGCGGATGCCTTGTTCAAAGTTTCCTTTGTCGCGGTGAATCCGGACGCCTCACCCCGGTGAAAACAGATTCGCCCGGTCATCTCATCGCCCGAAACGGTAGACCATCCCCTACCTGAGATTGCCTCCTCCTCGTCAATGCCCTGAAAGGTGAACTCAAGCCTCTGAATGCTCCCGATCTCTTCGACCCGGCAGTCCAACGCGGCCTCCACGACCCCGAACTGCATCGAACCACGGCCCTGCCGATCGATCTTGAGATAGCCGGGACCGGCCAGGTTGATGTAGTCAGCATCCCAGGCCTCCATCCCGGTAATGCGCCAGGTGCCGATGTACCGTGGCTCCATGCCTCTGCCTGTCCTTGGCCATGCCCCTCCCTCGGGTGTGCCTTGGCGATTCATGTCCATGTCGCACTTTTCCTTTCGTAGCCTGCGGGGGCCACGGCACTATGTCTTGGGCGGCTTGTGTCCGTTGACCCCTTCCCGCATCAAGCGGCCCGGTTTGAATGCGACCCTGCACCTGGCCGCCACCGCCACCGTCTCCAGAGTCTTGGGATTCTGTGCCGTTCTGGGGGCACGGACCTTGCGTTCAAAGACACCGAAATCCCGCAGTTCGAGACGATTGCCCTGCCCGAGCTCAGTGACGATCTCTTCAAAGAGCTGATGTACCACGATCTTAACCAGAACCTGCTTGGTTCCGGTTCCCTCGGCGATGCGATTGATGAGTTCCTTCTTCGTGGTTGTCGCCATGATGCCCCCGGTCAGCCGCGAATGCCAATCAGCGTCAGTCATAACCGTCGGCGAGTGTACTCGATGCCAGGATCGCGGGCAATCCCTGGGCGTCAGACAGGCCGCCTGACGCGGACGAACGTCTTGTTCTTGACACCCTAGCGACGGCCCTCTTCACAAGGCCGCGAAGAGGGCCTCATCGCACTTGACGGTGAGGCTCGGAGGTGACGCAAATGGAAACAGAAACCCTGAATCTGGCGGAGCTGAAGAACCTGGCACTGGGTTTTGACAGGGCCGAGATGCGGGATGTCCACATCGTCAAGGACGGTGAGGACTACCTGAGCAAGCGACACATGGGCGTGTGGAATGTGGACAGGAACGAACTGGCCTGCCTGGCGCCCAGGAGCTACACGGTGATCCAGCACAGGTACGCGACGGAGTGCCTGATCGAGGCCATCTCCAGCCTGAATATCAAGGCGATGGTCGTGCTGAAGAAATCTCGACATGGGATCCACATCGATTTCGACTTCCCGAATTCGAAGTTCGAGCTGACCGAGGTGGGTGAGAGCTTCACGACAGGGATCCGGGTGGTTTCAGACTACAGCCAGGTGGCCGGGCTGATGATCGCGGCCCGGGTTACGCGGCTCGCGTGCTCGAACGGCATGGTGGTCAACGACATCGTCAGGCCCACACGGATCAAGTACACCGAACAGTTGACGCTCACTGTAGAGGGGCTCATCGACAAGGTGATCCGGGACATCATCAGCAACGACAGGAAGCTGGCGAACATGGTGAGTGTCTGCATGGCCGACAGCGTCGAATGGCAGGCGGTCAAGCTGCTGACCAAGGCCCTGTTCAAGAAGAAGAAACACGTCGGCGAGATCCTCTCCAGGCTCAAACACGACGACAGCAATCGTGTCACCCGATGGGACCTCTACAATGCCATCACCAATTATGCCAGCTCCGGCGGCCGGCTGAAACCCGAGATCGACGCGTGGCTGCAGTACAAGGCCCAGAAGGTGCTCAAGACCCCGATTGCCCAGTTGACGGAGGAACTGGTCAAGGCCGAGGCCACCCGGTCGGCCTGAATTCCTGTGTTGGGGGCGGCCCAGGATCAGCGGGCCCCTTCTTCTCACAGGATTTCGGTCGTGGCGGTTCACCACCCTATGGGGCGAACCGCCATAGAGAGCGGCATAGCCCGAGGCAAGAAAATGGAAACACAACAAGATGTCTTTGCAGGGCCCTGGGTCCTGGCACAGGTCCAATATGGGCCTACCCGGTATTGGGCGGATCTGCGACTGCGGCAGTTTCGCGACGTGGACAATCCGCACGACGCCATTGATTTCGCCAGCGAACAGGGGCAGCGGATGTGCCGGCAGGCCGGGATCACGGTCTGTCCGGGGTGCGGGATGGCTGCCATCGTCTCACCATCGTTATTCGAGGCCGAGCTATGGTGCATGCGATGCCTGGATTCGGTGGTTCCGTAATCCGGTGGTAGCAGGCTGGCCGTCGCGCGTAGAGATCAGGTCAATCGCCGGTCGGCCCATCATCGCTCATTCCAGGCATTCGCGGCACGTCTCGGCGAGCCACCGCTCGATCTCAATGCCCGCCTGGACTTCCTCGCGTTGTTCCGGTGGGACGTGCAGGTAGCTGTTGGCGAGCTGGGCCATTCTCCAGCGCGCTTTCTGCTCGATCTGACGCAGCACGCGTTTCTTCTGTTCTGTCATGGGTGATCACCTCCACACCCAGTGGCGCCGCCCGCCCTTAAAAAGGTTGCGCTGGACTGGCGCCGATTCATTGTCACTGCCGAGTAGCTTCCGAAACCGAAAGGCTTAAATAGTAGTGTGCCACTACCACCTCACAGGAGTAATTGTGAGGTGGCAAAATGTACCCGAACATGACGATAGGCAGGCCGCATTTCGGCCCCGGATATGTACCGTATTTCTACGCAGCAGGCCGCTTCACGTTGTACGATCTGCCCCGGCCGCCGGCATCGTTGGAAGTGCGATTTGTGCCGGCTGCGTCGTACGATTTCACTTCGGATCTGGTCACGAGGCGCAGCTATCCCATACCGCAGACAGTCGAACAAGTGATCCGCAGAGGGTACCTGGCCATCCCGGAATCAGAGCCCGAGACGGCCCTGATCTCCGACAAGAAACACACCGCCGGCCTCGGTTTGGACGATGTCATCACGCAGATCCGCAAACGCTACGAGGTATACGAGCAGAACGTGTACGAGCTCGAACTGTCCAAGTGCGAGGCCATCAACTGCCTGTATCGCCACGAAGGCTACCACGGCCCGACCGATGGCAAGATCGAGTACTCGGTGAGCAAGAGGATGAACGAGCTATACATGGAGCAACGGGCGGAGCGTGTCAATCTCTGGCGCGATGTCTCCCGACTGAGACTGGAATTGCCGGAAAACGCCCAGCAATATCTGTCTGCCTACCGAAAGGTTTCGATTCTGGAAGACGACAAGGGTGATGCCAGTTGATCACGCGGGCGCAGGAACTGTGCCGGCAACTCAAGCCGGTCCTGGGTACGAAGATCGACCGATTGTGGTCGGCCTACCTGGCGGAATCGGATCGGGGCGGCAAGGCCGACATCGAGCAGACGCTCGAACTCCTGGCCGCCAAGCATCTCGGCAAAAGCTACGAGCCGGACCGCTCCCCTTTCCCTCCGCCCTCGAAGAAGTTCGCCGTCAGCGGCGACATCGAGGTGGGCATTGTGTCTTACGGCGGTCACAACCTCTACCCGTTCTACCTGAAAAGCGATCGGCTCAAGGAACACATCCTGGTTGCTGGTCGCAGCGGTTCGGGCAAAACAAATCTCACCTTCGTGCTCATGGAAGGCATCATAGCATCCAGAATCAAGGTTCTGGCCCTGGACTGGAAGCGCGGCTACCGGGACCTAGTCAGCCGTCATAAGGACCTGCGGGTCTTCACGATCGGCCGGGATGTCGCGCCCTTTCGGTTCAATCCGCTGATCCCGCCGGCAGGCTGCGAGCCACACCTCTGGATCAAGCTGATCGTCGATGTGATCGCCTCGGCCTACCTCGGCGGCGAGGGTGTCATCAGCCTGCTGGTCGCAGGTCTTGACCATCTGTACTCGCAGTTCGGCGTTTTCGATGAGACGCAGACGGGCTGGCCGACGATCCAGGACCTGCTCGCGTGGCTACGCACCGCCAAGCTCAAAGGTCGAGCGGCCCTGTGGCAGGCCTCGGCCGAGAGAATCCTCTTGGGTATGACCTATGGCGAGTACGGCGCTGTGCTGAACACTCAGGACAACAGCCATGTCGCCGAGCTCCTGGACCACAATGTCGTCCTGGAGATGGACGGCCTGTCCAGTGCTTCGGATAAGGTGATGTTCTCCGAGGCGCTGACTCTGTACCTGTACCGCTGCCGGCTCGCGCAAGGCCCGCAGAAGAAACTGACCAATGTGATCATCCTGGAGGAGGCGCACAACCTGCTCTTGAGGAAGTCCACCGAGTCCAAGGAATCGGTCCTGGAAACCTCGATTCGAATGGTCCGCCAATACGGACTCGGCTATGTCTTCGTGGACCAATCGGCGTCACTCTTGAGCAAGGTGGCCTTTGCCAATTCGTACGCCACGCTCGCGCTGAGCCAGAAGCTGCGCTCGGATGTCCAGGCGATTGCCGGGGCCATGAACCTCTCCGATGAACAGAAGGAGGCGCTCAATACCTTGCCGATCGGCACGGCAGTGGTTCGTTTGGCGGATGAGCATCCAGAGCCATTCCTCGTGAGAATCCCCCTTTGCCCGATCCGGGAAGGCAGTGTGTCGGATGCGGCCGTTCAAGCTCGATCCGCCGGTTGTTACAGCGATACCAAGCCGAATAGGGCCGCACAACGCCAAATGGAGGCGATTTCACCGATTCCACCGCCGGATAAGAATAGTGAAACGAATCGGAATAACCATAACAAGAATGAAGAAGAGACCCGCCCACCATCCCCCCAGGAATCAGTAGAAACAGAAGCATCTCCTGATTCCAAACCTGAACCACCCAGGAGTCTCTCTCCAGAGGAGACACGGTTCCTGGCTGACATCATCGCCCGGCCGCTCTCGACAACAGTCTCGCGCTATCATCGCCTGAACCTCTCTCGTCGGCGTGGTAATGCTGTGCGCCAATCGCTCGCCTCCGCCGGCCTCATCGGGCGCATCACCATCGCCACGCGCTATGGCCAGGTCGTATTGTTCCAATTGACGGACCAGGGCAGAGCACTCTGTTCCTCGCTCGGGATCGAGCCCGGCCCCAAGGCACGGGAGAGCGTCGAGCACATGTTCTGGGTGGACCGGACGGCAAAATACTTTGAGAAGGAGGGCTACAAGACAAAACGCGAACACCCCGTCAAAGGGAACGGTGCGGTAGACATCTTGGCCACCCGGCCGGGTGAAACGGTTGTCGTCGAGATCGAGACGGGTAAATCCGACACGAAGGAAAACCTCGCCAAGATCGCGCATGCCGGTGTCGATAGGGTCGTGCTGGTGGCCACGTCGCCGGCTGGAAGTGAGGCCTGTCAGAGAGCGATGGCGTCTGTCGCCGGCGGTCCGCCGGTGCAGTTGATGACGTGGTTGGACATTTCGTAGTGTGCGAAAGAGAGGCATCTAATCACT
>Ga0207752_1001210_pt1 | contig 12014 bp, 7 predicted proteins | sample Pon2CUnioCityCA_6_FD_187272 | JGI IMG/M metagenome (GOLD analysis project Ga0207752, IMG submission 187272) | Marine sediment microbial community from Union City, CA, USA - Pond 2C Sediment 2 (SPAdes) | ecosystem: Environmental > Aquatic > Marine > Intertidal zone > Salt pond sediment ... | reverse complement strand
ATTCAACCTAAAGCAGGAGGAGGTATTATCAGACCGCTTCTTCAAATAAAAAGGAATGAGGTATTAGAATATATAGAAAAAAAAGGTCTTGAATACAGGGTAGATAAGAGTAATTTTAATACAGATTTTTTAAGAAACAAAATAAGGCACAGGCTTATTCCCTATTTGGAGAACAATTATTCATCCAGTATTACGGAAACATTAAGCCGCCTTGCTTTGATCGTTCAGGAGGAAGAGACATTCCTTAAGGATATTTCGAGACAGAAGTCAGCTTTGGCCGGTGTTTGGGTGAGAGGACAGTACAGATTGGATATGGATTTCCTTCAAACGCTTCCCAAGGCTCTACAGAGAAGGGTAGCCAGAGAGTACCTTTCACGCATCAGGGGTGATTTAAGAGGAATATCCTATAAAGACATCCATTCGCTCCTCCATCTGGAGAGAGGCAAAGAATTTCATCTTGAGAAAGGCCTGGTTTTTAAAAACCGGAGCGGACTTTTAGGTGTTCAAAAAAAATCACATGAAGTAAACTTTGAATACGCATGGACAGGTGATATTCCTTTTGAGGTCAGGGAGACTGGCATCGCACTTAAGGGCTTAAGGGTGGATAAAGAAGAGTTTTCAAGAGATTTTAACAACAGAAAAAGGGCTTTTCTTGATAATACCAAATTGAAATTTCCGCTGGCTGTCAGAAACAGGCGCGGTGGAGACCGGTACAGACCTTTGGGTTCCTCCGGAAGTCAAAAAGTTAAGGAGATGATGCGGGCCAGAAGGATTCCTGAAGCAGACAGGGGGAGATGCCCTGTTTTTGTTTCCGGGGATGAGATAGTGTGGGTACAGGGCCTTCCTGTCTCTGAAAAACACAAAGTAAGGAACACGACGAAAACGATCTTTAAAATAGAAATTTTTCCCAGTTAAAAAAGTCATAATCAGAGATATTTATAACCATAATGAAATTCAGATATGGCTGGGGCTCCCTTCATGTCATCACGAGGAGCGGAGCGACGTGGTGATCTCGTTATGCTTCGTATCAAAAAGAGATTGCTTCATCACTCCGTGATGCGCAATGACATCTTCAATGTCGTTTCAGCCACAACTGAATTTCGATAAGTTAAGCGTTTATCCTGGTTATTCACGAGTCGAGATTGCTGCAGATGCGAGGCGCAGGGTGTGAAGCTGTGGTCCTTCACCGCGAATGCACTGCAACGAAGCAGATGAGGTAAGATCGGCTCGCCTGTAAGGGAAAACATGTATGCATTAAAATAAAAGTCATAACATGAGTTAAAGCCGGAATAGTGTTTCTGATAGGCATGTTCTTGTAAAAAGTATTTATCATGATAAATTTGTATGGAAATGCATACATATTTTATGAATAATCAGGATAAATACTTGTCTTTCCATATCTCAAATACAAGCAGCGCCCAAATTTGATGGCTGTTATTGCGTTTTTTCTTTAAGTGGGACTGGATCAAGAGGTTGACGGCTTTGGAGCTGAAAAGGCCTTCTTTTTTTATCCTGTTTTCTTCCAGATAGTCCAGCATCATTTCCTTTAATTCTGTTCTCAGCCAATGTTTAATGGGAATACTGAATCCTTCTTTTTTTCTGTATATGTTTTCTTTCGGGAGAAGCCTCTCCATGGTTTTTTTGAAGATCCATTTGCTGGACATTCCTTTTAGCTTGAAGCGTCCGGGAATTTGAAATAAAAACTCAACGACATTATGGTCCAGGAGAGGTACTCTGGTTTCCAGAGAAGTGGCCATGCTCATCCTGTCCACTTTGACAAGAATGTCATCCACCATATATGTGTTCAGGTCCAGAAAAAGCTCTCCGTTTGTGGCATCATAATCGTTCATTCGCTTAAAAATGGATTGAAAAGGCTCCTGTTTGTGCAAAGAGGTGATCCCCTTTAAGCTTTCTCTTAAATTTTCAGAATACAGGGGCTTTTTTTCCTCGGGTGAAAGAAACATCATCCAGCGCAGATGCCTCAGGCTTTTATCCATCTCTACTCCCCGGCAGTACCGCTGCATTTTATTCCACAGCCCCTTTTTTTTTGGAGAGGGAGGGAATTTTTTTATGAGCGGCGGCAGCAGTCCATGAACAGGTCCCATGAGCGGATTTTTGGAGAGTTTTTGGGCTTGATAATGCTCATAACCTGCGAGCAGTTCATCTCCTCCGTCTCCGGATAATATGACTTTCACAGAATCCCTGGCCGTCTTGGAGACCAAATAGGTCGGGAATATGGAAAAGTCTCCAAATGGCTCGTCTAAATGCAGGATCAGTTTTTCTGTGAGCTGCAGTATATCAGGTTTTAAAATAAATTCCTTGTGTTCTGTGTTGAACTTTTCAGCGATTCGTCGAGCGTGTCCCAGTTCATTATACGTGTCGTATTCGAATCCAATGGAAAACGTCTTTATCGGAGAGACACCAAGAGTGTGCATGAGGCCGACAATTGCAGATGAATCTATACCGCCGCTCAGAAAAGCTCCGAGGGGGACATCACTTATCAGGCGGGATTTAACCGATTCTTTCAACAATGAGAACAGCTCATCCTGGAGGGATTCAGGCGACCGGATCAATTCTTTCATCTCCTCCGTCCTGTTTTGCTGGAGGTCCCAGTATGTGCGTATATTTATGGTTCCGTTCTTATAGGTCAACAGGCTTCCTGCCGGAAGTTTGAAAATATTTTCAAATATGGAGTAAGGAGCCGGGATGTATTCAAGGGTCAAGAAGAGGTCAAGGGCTTGCAGATCCAGGCGGCGTTCGATTTTGGGATGGGCAAGGACCGCTTTCAGCTCTGAACCAAAGACCAGGGTTCCATCTCTGCAGAGAGAATAATAAAGAGGTTTGATGCCCAGCCTGTCCCTTAGGAGAAAAAGCGTTCTGTTGTTTCTGTCCCAGATGGAGATGGAAAACATGCCGTTTGTTTTCTTTATAAAATCTGGGCCCCATTGTTCATAACCGTGGACGATCGTTTCCGTATCGGTTTTTGTCGTGAACGTATGTCCCAGTTGAATAAGTTCTTTCCGCAGTTGAGGGAAATTGTAGATCTCTCCATTTAAGGCTGTCCAGATGGATCCGTCTTCATTGGATAGGGGCTGGTGGCCTGTCTCAAGGTCTATGATGCTCAAACGCCTTACGCCCAGGGCTACATCGCTTTCCAGGTGAAGGCCCTGGTCGTCCGGGCCCCGGTGAATGATCGTCCGGCACATAGACGAGAGATATTTTTTGGGAATTGGTTTCTTGTTTTCAGGCTGGATTATTCCGCATATGCCGCACATTGTCTACCGGATATTATTCAGGCACTTTTCCCTTAGTGACTTCAATTTCAAAAAAAACGCCGAGATATCTGCGTTCTTTGGCTTCCTCTTTTTCAAAATAAGGTATGGATCCCTTTTGCGCTTTTATGGACAGCTTATAGAGATGGACCCATTTGTTCATCTTAAAAACCTTTTTGGGAACAAAAGTCAGTGTCCCCTGTTGTGTTTTTGTCAACGTGATGCTTTTTGTCTCTCCGGCAAACCATACCGTTATTTTGTTTGAAAATCTGGGATTGTTTTTTAGGTGGAATGAAATTTCTTTTATAGGATAAAATGTTTTGAGCACCATTTCTGATTTATGGGGGCCCCGTGTGTAGAATCCGTTTCTCTCTTCGGCCGATTCGGTTCTCGGAAGGAAATTGTCATCAAGAAAATAGACGAATGTGTCTTTTATTCCCATTGGCTGTCTGTGCGCATATGGATTGGTATTGGTAGGAAAGTTATTGATGAGGGTTAATTCAATGGGAAGGAGCTTTATAGGAAATTTTTTAACGTGGGTGGCAGGGTAATGGGAGTGTTGAAGCGGACTTATAAGGATCTGGCCGATAAAGAGAGATGCAAAAATCCAGTTCAGGCCGATTTCTTTGGAGTCATGTTTGAGCTCCGGCAGGAAGAAAAAGAAGGGATAGATATTCAGAAAATACCTGTTGGCCAGAGCCCCTCCTCCCCCTGCATAATTATCGGGCATGAGAATGATCCATATCAATATTTCTCCGAAGAGTGCTGCCAACACAAGCCAGTTGAAGAGAAATTTTCTCCGTAAAAAGAACACAACAAGAGCGAGAAACGCAGGGAAAAAATACCATGTTATCCCAGCATATCTCCCGAAAAAATAATAGAATATATTAACGATAAATACTTTTGGTGGGTACATATGCTTTTTCGTATAGTCTTTGGTGGTCATTTCATATCCGGGAGTGCTGTCAAAAGCAAGGCCTTCTTTGGCTAGGGGATACCCCCCTTCTCCGTAAAAAGATTTTCTCTCTCCTCCTTGATAGTTCCAGTCTCCTGTAATGAGAGCATTTCCTCCCCAGAAAATTCCTGATACAAAGAGAAATACCAATACCATAATCAATGCTTTCCCGTATCTTTTTTTGAGCAGAGAATAGAGAAGAATTGGTCCCAAAAGGGCGATATTGGGCGGTTTAGAAAAAACCGCAATACCGATAAGAACGCAGGCCGCATAATCTGAGAAATCCGAAAGAAGAAATGTTTGGGTTTTATTTTTTGGCCTGTCTGTTTCTATGGATCCTTTTTGATTGTGCTTGAAAAGCCAAAGGAACAGGACAGAGAAGGCCAGAAAAAGGTTGAAAAAATCAGGGGTCATCCAGAGAAAATAAACGATGGCAACAGAGGCAAAGAGAAATGTAAAAATAAAGGCAAGAGAAAGGCTTTTTGAGTTCGCTAGAGAATAGTAGGAGTATCCCATAAAGAGAAGAAGCAGGAGGAGTATGGAATGGAACACAAAAAAACCGTTGGCTCCGAATATCCTTACAAAAGGGGCTGCAAAAAGAGAATAGGCGGATGATTTGGCGAAGTAGATCTTACCTGCTTTTCCCTTTTTCAAAAAAAGACCGAGAGGACCGGAAGGAAACTCCTTATAGTAACGGATCAGATCTTTTTTGGTGTATTCAATGTCTCCGTCATATCCTATGCTCTCTGTCATCATGAAATAGGTTGATTCATCAGAGAAAAGGAAATTTTTTTGCAGAGAATGGATGTTTATGGATAGGGAAGAGGCTGCGGCAAAGAAAAAAATAAAGAGAATGATGTATTCATATTTAATCTTCTCTGAATTCATGGATATACCATTACCATACTCTCCTTCAAAATTCAACTGAGTCCTCATCGATCAGGAATACGAAAGAGGGGTGGTTAGCCTTTTTGGGGGAGAAGGCCTCATTTTCGGCGAGGAGTTTTGTTAAAAAATATAACCCTATAAATCACCCTTTGGCGGTATTGACTTGCTCTCTATAAAGAGTTAATTATATAATACATATAAAGAGAGTAGAGGGAAAAGTGGCGATTTTTGTCAAAAAAATGAAAAATTGTGTCATTTTCAAGAGGGCTGGCGGTAAGGAAACAGCGTAACCCCTTGTTTTTAGTGTGGTTACATGAAGGATCTTATGGCATATATATTGCATTATAAAGTGAGAGAGAGAGTATAGGTTGAAAATATGATCCGCAAATTGTAGAATATAAATTAAGAAGGGCGGGTTAAAAGAACCATGATAGAAAAAAAAGAATTCAACAGGCAGAGGGGTGTCACCTTACTCGAGACATTAGTGGTGCTGGCTCTCATAGGTATGGTCCTGGCCTGGTCTTTTCCGAGCATTCTCAATACACTGGAAACCAGAAATCTTGAGAATACCGCACGTGATATTCTCACAACTTTCCAGCGTGCGAAATACCTGGCGGTTGAGGAAAAAGTGTCTTACAGAGTCCGGTTTTTCAATGACAACGGGCCGTGGCAGTATGTGATAGAGACGGAGAACACACCTGGGAACTGGATCACCATTCCCGGATTCGTGGGAAAGACCATACCGATAAAATTCAATGTGACTATGAGTCTTCCTTCAGAAATAGTCACTTTCTCATCCATGGGTTTTATCACTGACTTTGATGTGAATCTGAACTCCATTACCGTGAAGAGCCTCAAATTGGAATCGTACAACCAGCCAGACCTGCGTACAGTGAGTATTTTCGCAGGGGGTTCCGTAAGGTATGAAGAATCTCAAAGCGGGGAATGATAAAAATGAATAAATTTAAGTTAATACAAAAGCTATGTCCAAAGAAAACAGCACGAAAAAGGGGATTTTCACTTATAGAGGCTGTGGTGGGGATTGCCTTAATGGGAGTGGCGGCTCTAGGGCTGGCTCAGCTTTTCACATACAGCATTCTTGTCAATTCAAGGGCTGACGAGATCTCAAATGCCACCTTTTTAGCACAGCAGCAGATAGACGCATTGAGAGACCTGACAGCCTCGGAATTGAATCTACTCACTGCCGGCAAAGTGGATGAAATCATAGATCAGAATAATGACGGAACCTATGATTACAGAAGGATCACGGAAGTGCAGCTCTCTATAGACCGCTGGGAAGTCAAGGTCATTGTTTTTCCCGGAGAAAACCTGGGACAAAGCGCTGATGTCCTTTTTCAGAATCCCGGTCAGTATCGTGCGATGGCCAATATCAGCACGGTCATAAGCCGCTGACAAGAATAAGGAAGAAATGATGATGAGAAAAAAGAAAAAAGGACAAAGAAACGGATTCACTCTCATCGAATTCATGGTTTCAAGTGTGGTCATTCTGGTGGTTGTCATGGGTGGGCTTGCTCTTTATATGCAGAGCAATCGCATTTCCGTTGACCAGCAGAATTTTGCAGAGCTCCAGCATGACGTCCGATCCGGAATGTTTTTTATCTCAAGAGATGCCAGATCAGCCGGAGTGGGTCTGCCCGAGGAATTCATTGGGTACTTTATGCAAGGAACAGATAATGAATCTCAGGGTGAGGAGGTACTGCCGGACAGATTGGTCGTAATGGGAAATATGGAAGATCCCTTGAATATCACCATTCAGAACTATCAGGGCTCTGCAGTCAATGCGGCTGTGGAAGACTACAGCCTTGAGCAGTATCCTTACACGGATGATTTTTATGAGAGTAAAGTGGTGATTATTTTTCCCAATCCGGCTTCGGGATGCATGTCTGCCGAGGTAAGGGAGATCACGCATGTCTCTCATTCGGCCGGAGGCACAAACGAAAAATTCAATTTTTCTCCGGGACTGTCTTTTGAATTCAATCCGCCCGGGGGCCTGAGCGGCACGTGCCCCAGTTCCAATGATTATGACGGCGGCCTTATTGCTTTTGTGGATGTCAAGGAATACTGGCTCGACCAGACAGGCAACTACCCCGGACTCACAGCGGGTGTGAACGGATACATAGGAAACGGTGTGGGGGATGTATTGTACGTGACCCATAACGGGCGGCACAAGCCTTTGGCTCAAAACGTTGAAAATCTCCAGTTTCAGTACAACGGCGATCTTGATGGCGATGGGTTTCTGGACGGTTTTACGGACTGGCAGAATGGAACCTGGGATGGGGATCCCTCCATTGTGGGCCTTATTACCGAGGTCAGGATTATAGTCTTGGGAAGGACAGCGGAGCGGTTTCACAGTGTTTCAGGGACCCCTCCTGCGAATATTCACCTGTACAGACGTCCGTCCCTTGCAAACAGCCCCGGAGGCAGTGAAGACGACCTTCACAGAAGGTTTTTGCTGGTGTCTACGGCAAATATAAGAAACAAAACCTTGAATCTTTATAACATAGGAACAAGATAGATGCATAAAAAGAGAGAAAAAGAAAAAGGCGTGGGTTTGATCATCGTTATCTTGCTTCTTGCCTTTATGCTGGGGACAGGCATGGTGTTAATGACCGTAACCAGTTCCGGTTCAAAGGTGGCTGGAAATATTCGATCCCACCAGGAAGCTTTCAATTCAGCGGAAGCTGGATTTGATGCGGCATGGAGGGCGTTGGATGACGCTTTCTCCTATATGGAATGGATCAGTTTTGACGGTCATTATCTTATAGAACCTGCCGGGATTGACAACCCACAATCAGATTACTATTTTCGAAAATTAACAGACGGGGAGATTCTGAATTATCTGGATCCGGATGGAGACGGCAGTCCGGATGTCAGCAATCTTCTTTTTTTCAAACAGCCTTTTGTAAGAAATGAAAGCGGAGAATTAGACCTTCGTTATACGTACACGGCGTTTTTGATCGATGATGAAGCGGTCGCAGGTTCTCCTGATGCGGGAGATGTTATATTGGTTTGTATAGGAACGGCGGGGACAGGCAGCACCATGTCGACATCACGATTGGAAATAGAGCTGGCAGTGGAAGTGTCAGGGACGTGAATTTGATTTTTAAGAGTTATTATCTATAAAGGTTTAGAAGAGGGAAAAAATGAGCGGACTAAGAAAAAAAAGCATATATGTTCCCATTATACTGTCATTTTTAATAGGGATCGTCTTTGTTTTTGTCTGGGCGCAGGAAGATGAATGCCAAGAAGAATGGATCACATTTACAGATACTTTTGACACCACAGAATGGAAAGCCCCGCAGAGCACGGTCACCTGGACAGGAAACGGAGAGATAACTCTGAATTGGCTGGGAGCCAATTTTCAGGTAACAGAACCGGCTGGCATGGGCGCTAAGATATATGTGTGTGATGCCGGAGACTTTGACGGAGACGGCAAGCCTGACCTTATGGGGCTGGATATTGCCAATAACTACAGGCTGCTTATGGTCCGGAATGATTATTATGATATGGATGGGGATGGGTATGATGATGACGGAATCGTTTTTCAGGTTGACCCGGGTGAAGTCTATGACGATGGTTTTTACTGCGGTCCTGCGACTCTAACCGTAGCTGATTACAACAACGACGGCCTTCTCGACTTTTTCTTTATGAAAAACAACAATGACTCTTTTTCCTATTCCGATTTTGTGGCCACCATGTTTATAAACAGGGGGACGGAGACAGACCCTGATTTTAAGCCTCAAGGTCACCCGCACAATCTGGATTTTACTGACAGATTCCAGGACGAAGGGATCTACATAAACTGGGCTGCCGATCATTTCTGTTCGGTTGATATTGACCTGGATGATGATATGGATGTTTTGGCTGTCAGCCAGGATAAGATATTCCTGATCAGAAATCCGGGTTCGGACAATTTTGATGAGGAACACTTTGAAATAGCCGAGCTCAATTATGACCAAAGAACAGGGTACACATCCGGTGTTGGGGGCTCGTCCGTTGATGCCGGGGATTTTGACAACGACGGGGACATTGATGTCATAGCCGGCTGTGCAGAGGATTATGACTATGTTGTTTTTTATGAAAATGACGGCACGGAAGGATTTACCCGCCATGACCTGGAAATCCCTTATCCGGAGGCAACGGGAACTGTAGCCACTTGTGTGGCTGATTTTGACCATAACGGTTATCTGGACATCTATGCGGGGACAGATAAATGGAGATCCGGGAATGATGCGCGTATGTGGATCATGAAGAACCTGGGTCTGGTTGAAGGGGATCTCCAGTTTGAATTTGTGTGTCTGGAGGACTGTGCGCCGATCCTCCCTGATCCCCATGATGTGGACATGAGTGCTGTTCTTGATTATGACGGTGACGGGGATATGGATGTGATCCTGGCGGATGCCAACCATTCCGGAGACTATTATCTCATCATCAATCAGCTGGCTGCTGTGTATACGCTGCACGGGGAAGCCATTTCGACAGATATCTCTCCTGACCTTGACCCCAACACCCAAGCCATTACCAGAGTCCGATTGGACAGGTTTGACCAGTATGTCAGAGGCGGTTCCAGCTATGGCATGACCGTTACTCTCTATGTATCCAATAACGGAGGGAAAGACTGGGAGCTTTTTGATGAATTTGAAGGGGATGAGATAACAAACTTTCCCACTGCTTCAGACTGGCATTTTTTCACCCACTTCGGCTCCAGTTTAAAATGGAAAGCTGTGTTAACAGCACAGGAAGATGAAATGGAAGAGTATGAAGGAGCCTCTTTTGAAACTCCTGTGCTCACCCAGATCGATCTAACGTATGTGGTTGTTGAGCGCAGAGAGTATTCGCGCACATCAGTAGCTGCTGAATTGGTCGATGAAGAGGGCCAGCCCACCAAGCTTATCATAGGAGGTTCGTTCTATTTTCCCGGTTGGCAGGGACATCTCAGAGCGTATGATGTGACAGATATGTCCTCAGGAGGATCTTCGTATTCAGAACTGCAGACCATCTCACGCCCTGACCTTACAGCTGAGTCCGGAAGAGAGATCGTTGCTGAAGGGGTGACCATAAAGTGGGATGCCGGGGAACTCCTTAACGAGCGCTCTCCTTTGGACCGGACGGTTTATACAGCGCTGAAAGACGGCGAAGGTGAGCTCTACCGAGTTGATTTCATAACAGGCAATGTGGAGCAGTTAAAATCCAATCTGAACGATTTTCAAAACGACAACCAGGGATTGATTGAATTTATTAGAGGGGAAGGCAGGGAATGGAAGCTGGGCGATATCGACCATTCCAACCCTGTTATAGTAGGCCCTCCTGATAATGATGCGTCCGCGATGGGCTCGGGTTATTCCACATTTGTTGATGATTGGTCAGACAGAGAAAAAATGCTCATTGTGGGTGCCAATGACGGCATGATCCACTGCTTTAATGTTTTAACGGGAGAAGAAGTATGGGGATTCATTCCCTACAACCTGCTTCCCAAACTCAGGAATATGTGGCCTGTGGATGAAGCGACCGGGACCCGGTATTATGACCATGATGTGTATGTAGACGGGAGTCCTGTGGTGGAAGATGTTTTCATAAACGGGGAGTGGAAGACCGTGCTTATCTGCGGCCAGGGTTCCGGCCAGGGGAGGAGCGTGGGAGAAGGGGCCACGGGCAATTATTATGTGGCTTTGGATATCACAGATATGGAGAATCCCCAGCCTTTATGGGAATTCACAGACGAACGGATGGGAGAGACCTGGTCTGTCCCGGTCATAGGACGAATCATCAAAAACGGAGATGATGTCTGGACCGCCTTCATGGGATCCGGATATGACAATGTGGAAGGCCAGGGGTGCCAGGGAAACCGGTTTTATGCTGTGGATATAGCAAACGGCGAAAGTTATTTTTATTTTGATGCGGAACCTGAGGTTGACACGCACACTACATGGTCTAATGGAGAGAATGTGGTCCGTTCACTGCCCGCTTCACCGGGAATCATCGATACCAACAGCGACGGGTATGCGGACCGGGTGTATATAGGTGATACAGAAGGAAGATTGTGGAAAGTGGATGTAGGCCTGGAGTATCTCTCTTCCGATCCCTGGGATGAAGAGCTGATGTATGAGGACCCCGATAATTATCCCATTATCACAAAACCGGCGGTGTGGATCGAAGCCGGCGCTCCCGGAGCTCTTCCCAGGGTGTATTTTGGCACGGGAGGAGATGACAAGGCTCCTGACGGTGCGGTCTATTCTTTTATAGCTCTCATAGATGATGAGGTTCCGGAAGTGGAGTGGTATTTGGGAGATCCGGATATCCTGTTTCTTTCTGAAGATGATGACAGGGGTGATTTATCGGCTGGAGAAAAGGTATGGGCAGACCCCCAGATAGCCAACAGTATGATTTACTTCAGCACCCTTACGGGAAACATAGAAACAGTGGATCCCTGTGAAAGTCTGGCTGGGACCGGAAAGCTTTATTCAAGATACATCAGAGCTTTGGCGGGTTCTCCCGTAGGGAGCACGGCTTTTAGGACTGCGACCGGCCAGGTCGAGAGCCTCGAACTGGAGATAAAGACCAGGGCTGCTGTGACCATAGGAGAGACCACGCAGGCTGAAGGAATCAGAAAGAAGGAAGTCTATATTCAGGAGTATGACTCTACGCTGCAGAAGCTGGAACAGCCTGCAGGGCCTATGTTGAGGATCAAGTCGTGGAGAGAGATATTCAAGATCATCAAATAAATCCTGATTATTCATAAAATACGGTTGCGTTTCCATCCACCTTTACCATGATTGACTCTCTTATCATTCTTTATTCATTAAGAACATGATCATTCCGTTAGTCCCTATAATGATTTTAATTTTATGCAACCATATTTTACCTTACAGGCGAGCCGA
>Ga0207752_1001209_pt1 | contig 12014 bp, 9 predicted proteins | sample Pon2CUnioCityCA_6_FD_187272 | JGI IMG/M metagenome (GOLD analysis project Ga0207752, IMG submission 187272) | Marine sediment microbial community from Union City, CA, USA - Pond 2C Sediment 2 (SPAdes) | ecosystem: Environmental > Aquatic > Marine > Intertidal zone > Salt pond sediment ... | reverse complement strand
TCCGCAAATCGAACGGTATTTTCTATAGCGTCCGCCAAAACAATCGTATCGCTATTCAGCAGGAGCACATATCGTCCTTTGGCAACAGCCATCGCCTGGTTGTTTGCCGCGGCGAAACCCCGGTTTTCCGGATTTTCAATCAGAATTATCTGCCGGAACTCATTCCTGATCATCTCCGACGAGCCGTCCACTGAGGCATTATCGACGACAATGACTTCGTAATCGATATCGCCCGCCTTTTCATACACCGATGCAAGACAATCTCGAAGGAGTTTTTTCGTGTTCCAGTTGATTATGACTATTGACACATCCACTTTAGGAACACCTACTTGAACAATTCTGAGACAGTCAGGACAGACATATTTTTTTCTTTTGCCGCCGCAAGGGCCAGGCGGGTTGATTCAAGAACGAATTGCCTCCTGCTGTCGTCGGAGCGGTCGAAGTCATGTGTCAAAGACACCATTCCACCGGTCTTTTTCATTAATAAAGACAACCTGTCGGATTTAGGCACAATGGGCCATGTATCCCCCGAATCAACCGACCAGTAAACAATCGGTACACGTAAAAGCATCAAATACAACAGGCAGAAAATATTCATTTTTCCCTTAGGCGGACGAAACGGATACCTGGACCTGCCGATTCCCAAAGCCGTGTCAATCGCCGTCCATCCGCGTTTTATATCCGCCAGCGCACGAAACGGCGAGACTTTCCACGAATGTAAATGGTCGTAACCGTGAGAACAGATATCATGTCCCTGTTGTGATATTTGCCTGACGATTGCTTCCCGTCCGGGAATATTTCTGCCGAGTAGAAAGAACGTAGCTTTGGCTTTGTTTTCAGCAAGTATGCTCAGCAGCGCCGGAGTTAATTTGTTGCCGGGGCCGTCATCGAAGGTTAAAACCATTGCGCCGGATTCGACGGCTTTGCGTCTCAGCATCAGCCGCCCGAGTATTGAGTGCATTAAAGGGATGCCGATATAAACAAAGACAACCAGCAGAACAGCCAGACTAATCCACACGGGAAAAATTACGTATTACCTCCCAACTTAACAGTTGCCGGCCGGATTCTTCGCCTGCAACGAATCTCGCCAATGCCTTTTTATCCAACCTACGGCGCCGATCTTATTTACAATATATCTTAAGCCCGCATCCACGGCCATTGTGGAACTCCGCAGCACGTTAATAAATATCGGATACAATCGCGGTGCAAAGATATAAACCGAAGCTTCCCTCCAGCATTGATCCGAATATAGCCTTTTGTACTCGGCATCGCCAAATCCGAAATCGAACGACTTAGCCGCCGGATCGCCGCATATACTCTTAAGAAAATTAAGAAACAGAACCGTCCCGACGCGGAATCGCTTCCATTTAGGATCGAAACCCGTGTGAAGTCCGAAATAGGACTTTTCGTACCTCAAAGCCAGCTCAAATGCGGCCGGCTCCTCTTCTATAAATAGTACACACGCTCTCAGCCATCCCCGTTTAGCCGCCAATTTGAGCATATCTCTTGTATATTCGTTATCAACAAAGCCGCTGTTTAGCTGAGACTGATAGGTCTTAGCCGAAATTTCCGCCATAACTTCGACGGTCTTCTGCACCTGGTCTTCTTTAGTATAAGTGACAACTTTAATCCGGTCCGGATAGGCCTTTTCAAGCCGTTTGATAAGCCTGCGAAGATTGCTTCTGTTCTTGGGCGAATAGCGCATGTAAAGTTCATCCATCGTCTCCGGCAACGATACGCTCCAGTGCTTCTCATTTTCAGGCAGCCATCCCCGGCAGAGGAAACCAGGCTTCGTAGTCATCACTCCGTAAGCATCCGAATCCACTCTCAAATGGTTCATGAAAACCAAGTCAACTTCCCTGTCGCGAAGCATTCGCGACATTTCCTTTATCAGTAAAGAGTAAACATTGCTGTAAGGCCGGCCGAGGATGCCTCCATATACTACAGACAAACACTTCAGCTTCGGACTGAACAGGGTTTTATAACCCAGCCTGATATTAAGCGGATGTCTTTCGCAGCGACCTACCAATAAAGCACGAGGTTCACCGTTTTGTTTCACAAGAATAATACAAGGCCGTACATCTTCACTACCCGGCTTGACAGTAGAAAGATAGATATCTATGTCTGCGTTGGGCGTAGGGCAGGGCTCGCTACATTGCATTTGCTCCCATATCTCACGAATAGCTTCGATTTCTTCGAAGGTTTTCGCAACGATTATTTCCCATTCACCGCTAAACTGTCTATCAGTTCCTTTCTTCATAACTTCTTGAGAATCCCCGCTCTAAGAATCAGAGCTCTTACGCCTGAGCCGACGTAATATCCTTCTCACACGATGATAAAATGAGCGTATCCATTTAGTTTTCCCTAAACGCCAAACAACATAGTAAGACGCCGCCATCAACTGCCCTTTGAAACCTCGACCCGCTGCCATCCGATAGACCGAATAGCACTCATTTGCCCAGAATCTCTTGTGTGGAGCGTCCCCCTGACCGAAATCTACAGAAATGATGCCCTTATCGCATGCGTCACGAATAACCTCCTGGGTAAGAATTTTACCAACCGACACAGAAGAGGCATACTTCAGTTTGAAGGCCGTCCACTGCAAGTACAGTCTATCGTGACTCATAAGCGCATACTTGAAAGCGGCATCTTCACCATTAACGGTCATGAGCCACACTCTGCCGAAACCGGCCTGGGCCATCTCAAACATGAGCTTCTTATAGAAAGGCTTTGACAGATGAGCAGCCCCACGTCTTTTCATCCAACTTTGCTCCTGGACTTCGGCTATTCGGGAAAGTATCTCGGGCGAAATCTCTTCTGCCTCATACCTGAAATGCTTTACCTGACCATGTTTTGACAATCTTCGGGCTTCCTTTCGAAGCTTTTTGCGTTGTTTGGTCGATTTTGAAGTCTTCAGGTACTCATCAAAAGAGCATTCCAGATTAATAAACAAGCACGGATTTCGCAGGACTCGACGAACCGAGAACCTGTGTTTCTCAAGCTTAGCCAGCAAAGCATTTGTCGCACGATCGATGGAACTTAAATCGCGAATGTGGATTACATCGGCGATACGTCTGCTTAGAATCATATCCGCGATGTCATTGACAACTCCGGGATAGTCCATATCAACCAGCAGTCCTAGATATGATGGCAGGCCCGTCCCTATGGGCACAGCTATCTTTATGCCCATGCGCTCACGGACTGCCAGAGGAAACAAAGCCACAAGCTCCGTTCCGCGCCATGCGAGTATAAACAGCGGGGCGCCCTTTATTCTTCCTTCCCGGATAACCGTGCTTACCCAGGCTCGTGAGAGAAAAGGCAGCGCTTGATCGGCACGAGCAAATAAATCGTCCCAGGCTTCGCCAAACTCGGAAATACCTTCCTCGCCTTCAACAATCTGCAATTTATATTGTTGATTCTGTTGAGGCTTTATTTCACTCATCACTTTGTCTGCTAACAACATTTGCACGACAAATCAGTAAAAATATCTACCGACCAGCTCGCTGGTCTGCCGGCGACGATTCAGAAATCCGCCTAAGCGGCGTCATTCTTTACAAGAGAGATTTTGCCTCGGAGCTGCCAATTAAATTTGGGATGACTTATAGAACCGATCATCCCAAGAGAACAGTAAAACAGAGTCAGCAATTGCCCGAAAAAGCTCACAGACATCCAGGCTACCGCAACGGAAAATAACAGACTTCCGAAAGCCCAGCACAAAGACTTCATAACCGGATGTGTCATTCTCCTGTATGTGGATATGACTCCGCGAAATGCTGTTGCAAGCACCGCACAAACGGCTATCACACCAAGAATGCCGTATCTGACCCCGTTCAGAATATACTCATTCGTGATATCCGAACGCCCCATGCCAAAATATTGACCCCAGCCGGGATCTTTATCACCATAACCCACCATCCACCATTCATCGAATTTTTCGATGGCAACGTCAATAAGTTTCGCCCGGTGCCAGCCTGCACCACCCAGTGGATTTGACCAGGAAGCTATGACATGATAGAAAGGCCTGTTACTTGCAATTCCGATAATTATGCACATGACTACAAGTGTTATAAATATCGGTTTTATGAATTTTTTATGTTTCTCCATAGCCAGGCTGAAGATCACCACAATCACCATAACCCACGGCCCGCTGGACATACTGCTCAAAGCGCCGAGCATCGCTATTCCCGTAAGAATATAAGCCAGGGTATGCCAGTCCTTTTTTTCGTAACGCAAATAAAATACAAGAGGCATAAACATGGCAAAGCCTCCGCCGAACAGAATGGCATGGCTAAACGGCCCAACCGCCCGGGCAAATCCAAAACGCCCTTCTGAGACAACTACCGCTCCTTCTCTAAACCATGGAGATAAACGCTGCAGCGGAGCAAACGGCTGCCAGCCCGTAACAGATTCAATCACACCTAATATAGCAAGAGGAACCAGGACAACACTAATGCACTTTATAACAGATATCAGTTTCGTCCTGTCGGTTATGATAAATCGGGCGGCCAGATAAGCACACCAAGTATCCATTACAAAACCGCCTCGGCCTTCTATGGTAGCCGATAATGGATCTACTCGTGTGATAAAATATGCCCCGACGTAAACAACCATACTTAAGGTAACCAGTGTATCTAATCGACACCATTTAAACTTAGTTCGAATCTTTTCGTCGAATAAGCACCGCAGGAGCAATGCCGCGACAACAAAACGACCGACTACGATGTCTATAGTGCCTATACTCACAGCCAGAAAACTGGGATACCACAATAAAGCCGTAATATATACGGCCAAGGCGTACTTCGGTCGCAATGTTATAACTAACAAACAGGCAATAAGGGCAAATGTTAAGGTTACGCCTTGCATTGTGATTCAAATTTGTCCAAATTCATCTTAGAGCTTTCCTTGCTATCGGATTCACACAATCCGTCCGGTTTGATTATCGGCTTCAGCGGTTTTCTCCACCCACGTAATATAATCCGTTTCAATGTTCCGGCGAATGAACGCGCTTTATCTATTGCCGAGAGTCTAAGCCAGCTTGCAGGCAGAGAAAATCCCATGTAACGCGGCACCGGAACACGCATCATCCGCATCATGAACAATCGTCCCCAGAGATGACGTCTTCTTGAGAGAAGTGCTTTCTGTGATCGTGGAACCGTATCCGGCCCAACACGCTCGAGTTTTACATATCCGGCCTTCATCGCTTCCCGCAAAATCTCTTTGCCTTTTTCAGTTCTCACCAAAACAAGAGACCATCCCTGCTCGTTATCTTTAAGCTTTCGATACCACGGGTCGCCGCAGGAAATATCGGCAAATTCACCGGTCGAATCAGGGCATAACCGGCATCTGAACTGACCCCAATGACTCAATATATTACCCCAGGATTCCTCGTAAGCCATCCGGCGTGTCCGGCCCGGATCGCCTTTGGTTTTGACCGTAGTTGCGCCGGGCCAGCCACAGCCGCGATACCTGATTTGTTTCGCTTCATCCGGTTTGACGTCAAGCTCATTAAGGATGTTATAAGTCCCATCTGTGGCCGGGGTCCCTGCACAAAAAATACTAATGGCCAGGCCGACCTTTTCATCAAGCTCAGGATTTATCGCCTGTGATTTACGCAGCGCAACAACATCGCAGGGCTTACCGATAAACACACTCTGACAATCAGCCTGCCGAATCCACTCAAGCTTCTCACACGGCGCCGCCGGTGAATATCGCGAACCTGTACACGCCAGCAGATCTGTCCTGCTTTTGCTGAATACGGCGGCGTTTTCCAGAGGCGCCCCTTGTCGGGAACCTATCTGCAGCACACCGCAGGCATCCTGCCTTTCCAGGCAGAAAAGAGCTAACGCCGTCGCCGCTCCGCCGGATGAGCCGTTATAACGAATTTCAGAATCAGTCGCATAACCCTCCCATACTTCCAGCACCGGGCCCCACTCCCGGGACAGTTCAGGTATTATCCGGCTGTCGAAAGCCCGGTGGGAAATTTCAATTCCAGGACATACTTCGATACAACCGCCGCATTTGCGACATTCCGCCGAATCGACCACAGGCCGCAGACCCTGGTCCCGTATATCTACCAGAGTTATAGCCCTGTTCGGACACGCAGCAACGCAGGCGCCGCAACCGAGGCAAAGCCGCCATTCGACGACCTGATCAACTCTCCTGATGTTCTTCGTTTCGCTCATTTTCCAACGGACGTATGAACTCGTCTAAATCCTTCTGTAACTCTTTTATATCCCTGTCCCACCACTTCGATGCCTTGATCTCGAGTTGCGTCTCCTTTGAAAAACGATATCTTATTAGCCTTGCAGGATTGCCGGCAACGATTGCAAAGTCCGGCACATCTTTTGTGACCACGGCGCCGGCGCCTATAACGGCACCATCTCCGATTCTTTTTACAGCGGGCGAGATAATGGCATTCTCGCCGACCCAAACATCATTTCCAATTGTCAGCTCGCTTCTGGATATTAACTCTTCCTGAACATACCCATACGCCGGGCTGTAAAAATAAGGATGTATCGATCTACATTCTAACGGATGGTTTGCGTTGAACCTCCAGACCTTTCCGGCGAATGAGCAGTATCGACCGATCTTTGTATGGGCCCCGATGCTTACGGGATTGAAACAGCCTCCATAGCTGTACATACCTATCTCAATGCCGTGATAATCAAGAAATATACGGCGGAGAGTAGGCGACAACATCTCTCCCCCTTCATGCTTATTAAGGTAACTAAATATGGCGCTCCTAAGCTTCCTTCTTTTGAAAGCGTAAAGCTTATATAAGAACTTAGAAAGTACTGAAACTTGATTCGACATATGAGTTTGTTTCTGCTCAGGGTTTCCTTTTCTTTACAGGCGGGATCACAAGCCCAAAATCATCTTACTACTGAGCCGTTTCTACAGGATTGAGCATATTCAATATGCTTCTTTTCGCCTCGGGAACGACCTCGTTCAAATGTGCCCTGGTCTGGCCGCGTCTCTCGAAAGCGGTCCCAACGATTGACAAGAGCTCTTGCTTTTTGCACCGGTAAGCATCGGCCACGCAATCGCCGAGACCGATACTGTCAAAAACTCCCTGGAATTTCTTGCTATATGCTATACCGACCGCCGGTATAGACTGCGATAATGCCGCAATGCACGAGTGCATCCTCGAACCGATAAAGAAATCGCACAATCCGATAATGTATTTGATATCGTTGTGATTGTACTGGCCCCGGGTCAGGAATATTCTACCGGGATGTTTCTCATTCAACTCCGTGTACATTTCCAGGCACGCGGCAGGGTCATCTTCGACGAGCCTGTTCGGGGTGAATACATGCGGCACTAAAAGAACAAGAAGTTTCTCCTCTTTCATAAGAAATTCGACAACGCTATATACCAGCTCACGGTAGTTGGTTTTCAAGCTGAACATATTTTCCTGCGTATATCCACCGTTGAAAAGAAGGCCGCTAATGTTCAAGCCGACCACAATAGAATCTTTTTTCCGCACGGTATCCAGAGAGCCGATATTCATATTTTCAGGTTCACGCGGATCCAGAACAAAGGCTACATCCGGCACAAAACGCACCTTGCCGTTTATATTATGATTGGCAAGAAGATCCCGTACATACTGAACTCCGCTGTGGTCTCTTGCGTACACGGTACTGGCCCGCTTCAAAACGCTTTTAGCCATAAGTCGAGTGATCGGCCTTCTGCAGGGCCCATAGGTCTGCGGCAGCAATATCAGCTCCTTGCCAAATTGCGTCACAAGCCATTTTTGCAGAAAGCCGAATATCAGAAATCTTCGCAGGCCGTATATATCACTGAAACTGTCGCCGCCGGTAATATCAAAAACATTATCCGTCTCAGCCAGAGCTTTGACATAAGGATTTATCGAGCACAGAAGATTACGGAATCTTTTCCAGGGCAGAACTTTCAGCAGCATAGCATTCAGTAACAACACGCAGAAATGAGACCGCATAAACAAATTCTTGCAGAATCTCATACGTAAAATGTTGACCTGAACATCCCTGCCCGAGAGTTTCAAGCAGTGCCGTCCATCTGCAACTCCGGTTCCCAGCACTGTCACTTCAGCATCGGGCCAGCGATTGAGGATAATCTTGATGCTCGATTCGGCAAGGGCGCTGACTCCCATGTTGCCCGTATCAAACGAAGCGCCAAGCAGGCAAATCTTCATATGTTCATTTTCCGATTTACTTTTATCAGGCACTCTCGACCTCAGCTTTAAATGAATAATCCAGCTTGCCCCGGAGATATTTTAGATCGCAGAAAATCATTTACGGCTATTTATAATGAATAAGCTTGCTGTAAATGACGCTACGAGTACGGTAATACCAATTGCGAGAATCAGTAGAGACGTTTCCGTTCCAAGCAACCATAGCAGATCAAATGTCACGATAATCGGCAATGCCGTTAAGATGCCGGGCAGGTAAGAGCGCAAGTACCGGCTAAACTCAAGTCCGACGATTTTTCTTATCCCAAGAACCTGCATCAGCAAAACAGCAAAATTACTCACAACAATAACAGCAGCAGCACCCGAAGGCCCAAAACGCCTGGCCGCAGGATAGAGAAGCCCGATAATGGCCAACGCGCGGACAGCCGCAAAACGGCGCTGTAGGTGCGGCCGGCCTACGGCCAGATACACGCTGGACAGGATGGTAGATTCACTCTTAGCCAGAACCTGCAGGCACAACAGCACGAACGGAATAGCCATAGTGACATAACCGGGGCCGTAAACCAGCAATAGCTCACTCGCGCAACATGCCATAAATGCTATCAGAGGTATCGCAAGTAACGCAGTCCACCAGGTGGCGCGCAGAAGACCGCGGCAAAGTGCTCTCTCGTCGTCCTGCTTCTCAGAGAAAGCGGGCAGCAAAACCGGAGTAATGATTCTTATGTATAACTCAACCGGAATATAGGCGAACAAGGCTGCATAACTGTAAAAGCCTAATTGATCCGTGGGTATCAACTTGCCGAGTATCATCACAGGCGCCTGGAAACTGAGCATCGTCAGGACCGGCAGGCCGAACATCCCGCGAGCGAATCTCATCAACTCCGCCAGGCTCTCCCTGTGAAGCCTGAACCTCGGCAGAAAGGGAACAACTATGAATGACAAAATGCACAGTATCGATGTCTCAATCACAAAACCGATAACCATCGCCCAGACATTTCGCATTACCCATGCAAGCCCCACGGTTATGATCGCGCCCAGGATGGCACTGCCCTGTAAAAGAAATACAGCCCGTCCGAACTTGTATTGTTTCTCAAGGACGTAGACTCGCGGGCTGATAAAACCTCGCAGGGCAATAGCAAGAAACGCAACACGCAGCAAACTCAACAATTCGGATTTGCCGTAGTAGGAGCTTATCCATGGAGCACAGAGAACTGCAATACCGAAGAGGCATAGTCCACGAACCACCTGCATCCACCAGGCCACATTCAAGTAGTCGGCATTGGCACCCTGCTTGTTTTGGATAACCGACTGTTTGACGCCAACCTCCGTCAGAGCTTCAAACGCTATTGAGAAGCTCATGATAATGGCCATAATCCCGATTTGATCCGGGACCAGGAGGTGGGCAAGGATTATGCTCCGCACGAATCGCATACTCCTGCCGGCAAACGTTCCTATACTCAAAGCCACTACGGCGCGGAGACTCTTGGCTTTTATATCGGCGCCTCTCAACCGTACAATCTTATCATAGATTGTCTTACGTATCGCAGCGGATAATAACATGTAAATGGATGCTTTTGTTGCGCTTTTACTCTGACTTTCGAGCGAATCCATCTTTATTCAGTTTCGTAAGCAACAGATGAAATAAAAAATTTCTTCTTGTTTGCTTTAGCGTGCAGGAAACTCGATCCCGTCAATAACCGACTGTTCAGCAACCGTTTCTCGCGCATTGCCGATAAGAATAACGGCATTTTTTGACTCCGGACGCACTTCGTCCCCGTCGGGCGCATCGAAAAACAACATATCCCTATTTATTAAATGCTCTTATATAGCTATTATCGAAACCGGTCCTCACCGGCAACATCTCGATTTAGTTCTGCACATCGCTTGAAAGTTTGATGTACTCAACCGCTCTGACTTGTCCATTCTCATCAGGGAAATAATCGAGTACCAGCTCGGCAATATCCTTCGCCGCGGCCCGAATTGAATTCTCAAAAACTGAGCTTATCTGAACCTGTGTCACGTAACGAGCCGGATTCCCGTCGATATTCGGAGTTCTCCAACCCACACCGGAAAAGACTCTCTCATCAGATGTTAGCCGGCCATTGACGATGTAGAAATTCAAAACTACCGTCTCCTCGGTTTCCGGGGCAGGTCTGTGGAAGCGATGAATCAAGCAAGGAAATTCTCTGCCGCTACCGGTAGTAACATTTGACCTCTCGGTGCCTTCATGTACCCACCCGCCGGCTACATAACAAGCCTGAGGCCGATGTCCCAACATTGTTCGCGGGTGAGCTGTATAAGCAATGTAAACATTTACCCACTGGTTGTTAGATTTATTAACAAATAACCGGTTAAGAAAAGCGTCATTGCCGGCAACTTGCTGAATATTTACTGGAATTGGCACATCTTGACCGGTCCAATCACCAATCTGTCTGGGGAAAGCGCTCAGCGGCACCGGCAGGATAACAGGAGTATCAACAACGACTTGCAAACGAGATGCCAGAACACGATAGGTTATACCTGAGGATATCAATAGCAACACGGCCAAAATCCAAACCATAAATACCGGTATTGCACCCGTTATGCCACCCAGCGAATAGAATAATCCGGTCCGTTTAGTCAAATCCTTATGTCTAATCGGATACTTCAAAGGATATAGCTCCAAAGTAGTAGTTGAAATCAACCATCCATCCGTGAACCGCTGCAATATAACCATCTGCGCGGTTAACATGAGAGTACCTCCTCCGTGAAGGTACTTACCTAAAACATATTCATTTTAAGTTCGTAATCGGCTTTTTGTCAAGCTTACATCGGGTAAATAGTTCCATGCCGCGGGAAAAGAGAAATCAGGTATAATATCAAGATAATAATTCATCTTTCTCAGCAAGAATTAGGAAATAGTAACCTTGTTTATAACAAAGACTTACACTACTTCAGGTGTATATGGGAAAGACGATTTTCTAAAATTGTATATTCTTTACCCAAATTTATCTAAAATCACCAAATTACTAAAAATATAACTACCTTAAAGCAAGTTCCGATAATATTTTTGAACGAAATCGGTCAAAATCTGCAAAAATCTGCTTTTTTCCCAAATCTCGCCGAAATTTGAAGTTTTCCAACTTATGACGGCAATAAATGATGCCCGAAGGTTTTCGCCGTATATCAGGTGCAATTGGAAATTGATAAGATGAGCAATCCAGTTTATAATCATCAACCGCTAAGAAGGAAAATATTATGCTTTCTATCGTTGTTATGTGATATATGCCGAATGAAAAGAAAATATATACCGTTGGGCAGATTAATTCGCTCATAAAGACCGCTCTGGAAGAGAAACTGCCCTCACGACTAATAGTCAGAGGTGAAATAAGCGACTGGAAACATCACACGAGCGGGCACTGTTATTTCTTCCTGAAAGATGAAGATGGTTTACTGCCATGTGTGATGTGGTCGAGCAAGTTCAAAAAGGTCAAGTTTTCGCCGGAAGACGGAATGGAGGTTCTAAGTACAGGCCATATAGATGTTTATACCCTCGGCGGCAAGTATCAGCTATATATTGACAAGCTCGAACCGGCCGGCGTCGGGGCGCTTCAACTGGCCTTCGAGCAAATGGTAGCAAAACTCCGGAAAGATGGATTATTCGAAGATGCACACAAGAAGGTTCTGCCCCGATATCCGATGCGAATCGGCATATTGACAAGCGAATCGGGAGCGGCTCTTCACGATATCACCGACAGCATTCACAGCCGGTGGCCGTGTACAAAGCTGTTTTTGTATCCCGTGCCGGTACAGGGAGAAGGCTCGGCGGCAAAAATCGCTGCCGCGTTGCGATATATAAACAGGC
>Ga0207752_1001208_pt1 | contig 12015 bp, 12 predicted proteins | sample Pon2CUnioCityCA_6_FD_187272 | JGI IMG/M metagenome (GOLD analysis project Ga0207752, IMG submission 187272) | Marine sediment microbial community from Union City, CA, USA - Pond 2C Sediment 2 (SPAdes) | ecosystem: Environmental > Aquatic > Marine > Intertidal zone > Salt pond sediment ... | reverse complement strand
TTTATATTTATCCAGATCCCCGATTTCAAATACATGATCACTCATCCTCCATCATGTCGCCCTTGAATACTGAATCAAATAAGCCGGGATGGGTTCGCGCCGGCCAATCACCTGTATCGGCTCAAGCGGTTCTGCATCGACCTCGGTCAAGGCCAGTTCGTAAGTGTATTTGCTTAAAAGGATCTGCCCCCCGCCCGCCTGTTCCTGCAATCGCTTAGCCACATTGACCACATCGCCGATGACCGTATAGTCCATCACTTTTTCTGATCCGATATTACCGACTACCGCCTCGCCCGAATGCAAGCCGATGCCCAGCCCGAGGCCGGAGAGTTCGTCGCCCGACTCTTCGCGCAGATTGCGGAAAAGGCGCTGCATCTCGAGCGATGTGTCCAGCGCCCGTTTGGCATCGTCGTCGCCTGCCACCGGCGCGCCGTAGAAAGCCATGAATCCGTCACCCAGATATTTGTCGAACGTACCTTTATAGGTAAAGACCACCTGGCTCAGCGCCTGGTAAATCTGGTTGAGCGTGTCGATCACCTTCTCGGCAGTGTGCTCCTCTGTAAAGCGCGTAAAGCCGCGGATATCGGCAAACAACACTGTCACCGGGCGTAAGTCACCGCCCAGTTTGAGGTAACGCTCTGGGTCAGTCAGGATCACATCGGTGACGTCCTCGGCCAGGAATCGGTCCAGAACCTGACGTAAAAGCCGGTTGCGTGCCTCGACCTCATCGTGCAGTTTCTTGATGCGCAGCAGCGATCGCACTCGGGTGAGCAGGACGACGGAGGAGTATGGTTTGGTCACAAAGTCGTCCGCACCGACCTCGGTCGCCTTGAGTTTTTCCTCCTCGGTATCTAGCGCGGTCACGATCACGACGGGCACGAAGCGGGTCGAGGGTGAGGTCTTCAGCGCCTGACAAAGCGCCAGGCCGTCCATTCTCGGCATCTGCACATCGACCAGCGCCAGGTCGGGCGGCGATTCCATTGCGGCGTCCAGCGCGGCGCGGCCATCCGCCGCAGTCACCACCTCACAGCCCGACGAGGTCAGATAGGTCTTTAACAGATCCCGGTTTAGCCAGTCATCATCGGCGACGAGGATTTTGGGCGGTCTCTCAAATATATTCGTAAGATCGATTTGCCGGTCAGGCACTGGTTCTCCTCGCAATCAGGATACACGCGCTCAGGGTAGGCCTGTCAACGCTACCACTATCCTATCCTGAATACAGGTCGGACGTAAACCGGTCATCCCAATCGCTCAGGATGACCGGTCGGCAGTCGTATTCGCTTTATGGCTGAGTTCCGTCCATGCGTACCGGAAAGCGGGTGTCTAATCGATCTTCCCGGTCGTGATCGCCATTTTGACCTCGCCTAAGGCTTTGGTGACCTCAATTTCGCGTGGACAGGCATCGGTACAGTTATAGATATCATGGCATCGCCAGATGCCCATGCGGTCGTTGAGAATCTCAAGGCGTTCAGCCCCAGCCTGGTCGCGGTCGTCGTAGATGAAGCGATGGGCCTGGACGATCGCCGCCGGGCCTACGTACTGTCCGCTGGCCCAGAACGATGGGCAAGAAGTGGTGCACGCCGCACACAGGATGCACTTCGTCGTATCGTCGAAGCGGGCGCGCGCCTCCGGGGTTTGCAAGCGCTCGCGCTGCGGCGGAGGATCATCATTCACGAGGTAGGGTATCACTGCGCGATAGTGTTCGAAAAACGGCTCCATATCGACGATCAGGTCTTTCTTAATCGGCAAGCCCAGGATAGGTTCGACGGTGATCTTCGTGCCCACATCACGCACGAGCACTTTGCACGCCAATCGATTGATGCCGTTGATGCGCATCGCATCCGAGCCGCAGATGCCGTGTGCACACGAGCGGCGGTAGGAGAGCGTGCCGTCCTCGTACCACTTAACCCGGTTGAGCAGATCGAGGACCTGGTCGTTGCGTTCTGCCTCGACTTTGTAAGTCTCATAATGCGGTTTCTTATCCGTCTCCGGGTTGTAGCGCAGTATCTTGAGCGTAACTTCCATCATACCTCTCCTAGTACACCCGCTTCTTGGGCTCGAAACGAGTGATCGTGACAGGCTTGTACTTGAGTTCGACGCCGTCTTCGTTCATGAACGCCATCGTGTGTTTCATCCAATTGTCGTCATCGCGCTCGTCATAATCTTCACGCGCGTGCGCGCCGCGACTTTCCTTGCGCTCAAGCGCAGATTTGGCGGTCACTTCAGCGAGATCGAGCAGGCAGCCGAGCTCCCAGACTTCCAGGACATCCGTGTTCCAGATCTTGCCGCGATCGCCGGCGCGCACATTCTTGAAGCGCTGCTTGAGCTCGCGGATTTTCTCCAGCGCCTGGCTCATGCCCTCTTCGGTGCGGAAAACACCGACGTGATCGAACATGACCTCCTGCATTTCCTTGCGCAGGTCTGCGGCGACCTCCGTGCCTTCACCTTCCGTGAGATGTTCAAGCTGTCGACGCACCTCTGCCTGCGGATCTTCCGGCAGCGGGACATAATCGACACCCTGGGCGTACTCGGCCGCGTGCTGTCCGGAAACCTTGCCGAAGACGACGATGTCGAGCAGCGAGTTGGTGCCCAGACGGTTGGCGCCATGCACCGACACACAGGCCACCTCGCCGGCGGCATATAGGCCGGGAATAAGCTTGTCCGTCTCGTCAGCAAAAACCTGTCCGTTCACGTCGGTAGGGATTCCACCCATACCGTAATGTGCCGTCGGCTGGACAGGCATCGGCTGGGTCACCGGATCGACGTCCATGTAGGTTCGACAGAAGTCGATGATATCGGGAAGTTTTGCGAGGATGTCGCCAGCAGTTACCTCGTAGGGCGTGCCGTCCGGGTAGGTACGACCGTCAATTTTGGCATATTTGTTGACTGTTTCCGGGCGGACATCCAGGTGCAGGTAGCGCTTGCCGTTGACCCCCCGGCCGGCCTGCATCTCGAGGTACATGGCGCGGCTGATCACATCGCGTGAAGCCAGGTCCTTCACGGTGGGCGCATACTCTTCCATGAAGCGCTCACCTTCGTTATTAAGGAGCACGCCTCCTTCGCCGCGCACCCCTTCCGTGATCAATATGCCCATGCGGTAGATACCGGTGGGGTGAAATTGGAAGAATTCCATATCCTCCGCCGGGATCCCGTGACGCAGCGTGATCGCTACTCCGTCCCCGGTGTAGGAATGAGCGTTGGAGGTGATCTCCCATACCCGTCCCCAGCCACCTGTAGCGAATATTACCGCCTTGCACTGAAAGGTGTGGATCTCGCCAGAGTCCAGATCGACAGCTACAACGCCGCTGACCTTGCCGTCGTTTATGACCAGGTCCAGGACCTGGAACTCGTCGAAGAACTTGACCTTGTTCTTGATGCACTGCTGATAGAGCGTCTGCAGGATCATGTGCCCGGTACGGTCGGCGGCATAGCATGCCCGGCGGACAGGCTTACCGGTCTCGTTGTTGGTGTGACCGCCAAACGGTCGTTGGGCGATGCGCCCTTCAGCCGTGCGGTTGAAGGGCAGCCCCATGTGCTCCAAATCATAGACGGTGCTGACCGCCTCTTCACACATGAATTCAATCGCGTCTTGATCACCGAGATAGTCGCTGCCCTTGACGGTGTCATAGGTATGCCACTCGGGCTTGTCTTCTTCTTCGCTTGCCAGCGCAGCCCCGACGCCTCCCTGGGCGGTGCCGGTGTGCGAGCGTACAGGGTAGAGCTTACTCAACACAGCCGTTTTAGCCCCTTTTGAGGCGCTGAGCGCAGCCATTAATCCTGCGCCGCCGGCTCCAACGATAACGACTTCATATTGATGCTGCATGAAGCACTCTCTCCGAATCGTTTGATAGTAGTCTATGAGGCTAACACGACGTAAATGGCGACGATGATACCGCCAATTAGCATGAGCAGTGTGAGCCCGCGCAAGAACGCGATCAAAAGCGGGCTCTCGATGTAATCCTCAAGCACCATGCGCAGCCCGTTGACGCCATGCACCGTGGCCATGAAGATCATCAGCATGCTGTAGATCTGCCAGAAGGCATTGGACCAACCTGGATCGATGCTCGGAATATTGCTGTTGATCACGTGATTCGGGTTGGGAAAGAACGTCCAGCGGAACATGGCGGGCATGTCCAGATACAGCCGGCCGCCCATTGCGAAACCTACGCCCATACTGATCGCGCCAAAAATCAGAAGACCCAACCCTGATATTCGCGTAAATAGCCACATTCCGTATTCAAAAGCACCTGCAGAGCGGATGGTTTTTGGTGTTGTCATTGGATACCCTGCCCTTAGAGTCCAGCCAGCGCGTTGCGGACCATCACGAAGACCGGCAGTCCATACGCGGGGATAAAGATCAACCACTGGAGCCAGATCAACTCTTTCTGGTAGCGAATTAACCCGGGAAAGATGTCCATGAGCGCCACACGTGATCCGTTAAAGGCATGGAAAAGCACACAGAAGTAGACAAAGATTTGGAATTGCCACGATTCGTATATCCCGTTGATCGCAAACGCCAGATCGTTGCCGAACTGCTGCCCAAAAAAAGACACAACGACGTGGATGCCGACAAATAGGAGAATTCCAAGGCCGGTAATGCGGTGAAGGGCCCAGTTAAGCATGCCCTGCTTGCCCTTGTAGCGCACGCCAGACCAAAGACTGACTCGTCTGCTAACCGTCATACTGCCTCCATTGGGTTGCTGAACCGAGCCTCGTTTTTTCAGGCTAAGTAGATTATACAGGCAGAAACACTACACCTAACAGAGACGCCTGTCAACGATTTCCACGCAGTCCTTCCCCCTCATCTTTCCTTCCTTGAGGTGATAGGGCTCACTTTTAGATTCAAGCCCATACGGGTAAAATTGTGATACTTTATTCAAGAAGTTCCAAGGTGCGGGGGCGGCTTGCGTCGCCCCCGCGCGCATCTTGGAGGTGCGCATGGCACACGAAAGTCACGAATACGGCCTCACCCGGCGCAGTTTTGTAGCCTGGGTGGTCAGCATTCTGGGCGGCATCGTCGCAGCCATCATTGGTATCCCTGCAATCGGATACTTGCTCTCGCCAAGCATCCGCGATCAGGGATCCAAAGACGAGTGGGTACCACTTGGAAACGTCGACGATCTCGAGACGAATGTCCCCAGACTTTTCACTTTTACGCGCACGAAGCAGGTCGGTTGGGAGCGCACCGCGCAAAGTTACGGCATCTATGCCGTGCGCAAACCAAACGGTTCGATCGATGTCTTTTCCAACGTCTGTACCCACCTGAGCTGCCGTGTTACCTGGCGAGAGGATGTGGACTACTACTTCTGCCCGTGCCATGACGGCCGCTTTGCACTCGATGGTTCCATTATCTCTGGCCCACAACCGCGGCCATTAGATGAGTTTGAGCACAGGATCGAAGACGGCACCTTGATGATCCACCTGACCTCGGAGGCGTAAATTGGCTACTCGATGGTTCCACTGGCTAGACGAACGTCTCGGTCTGAGCGGGGTATTTGATACCGTTCTAGACCGCAAAGTCCCCAAGGTAGGCTGGGCGTTCACGCTGGGCAGCGCCACGCTGTTCCTGGCCGTTGTTCAGGCAGCCACAGGCATCTTTCTGACCGCATACTACGTACCCCATCCCGATCAGGCCTACGAAAGCATCAACTACATCATGAACGATGTCGCCTTCGGCTGGCTGATTCGGGGGATCCATCACTGGGGTGCCAGTTTGATGGTCATCACCGTGTTCCTGCACATGCTGCGCACGTTCTGGTACGGTTCGTATAAATATCCGCGCGAGGTCACCTGGATCACGGGCGTATTCCTGCTGCTCGTCACGCTCGGCATGGGCTTCACGGGCTACCTACTGCCCTGGAACCAGCGTGCGTACTGGGCGACCACTGTGGGCACCTCGATCACAGAGACGATCCCGTTCATCGGACCCTTCATCAACAACGCCCTGAGAGGCGGCTCGGATCTCTCGACATTGACATTGGTGCGCTTCTTCAGCGCCCATATATGGATGCTGCCGGCGGCGCTGTTCGGATTGATCGGCGTGCATATCTACCTCGTAATCCGACTCGGCATCAGTCACGTCCCGGACGAAGACGAATAGGAGCTTCAACGTGGAAGCCGAACAAAAACAACAATACAAAGAACGCTACGAGGCTGAAAAGCAGCGCGGCGTGAAATTCTTCCCGGACATCATCTACAAAGACATGATTGTGTCCTTCGGCATCTTTCTTCTGCTGATCGGGTTGGCCACGTTCATCGGCGTCAAACCTGAACCGCCCGCTGATCCCAACGACACCAGCTACATCCCCAGGCCGGAGTGGTATTTCCTCTTCCTGTTCCAGATGCTCAAGTATTTCCCGGGCGTCATTGAGTGGGTCGGCACAGCGGTCGTTCCAGCCGCCGCGGTGTTCGCGCTGCTGCTGCTCCCGTTTTATGATCGCAGTCCGTTCCGTCACTGGAGTAAGCGAAAATTCGGTATCAGCATCATGGGACTATCGGTGGTGGCCATCGTCGTGCTCACCGTCCTGGCCGCCGTGACCACACCTCCTCAGGAAGAGGAGTTCACCGCGGCAGGATCCATCGCCGAAACCGTCCTCGCCGGTCAGGACCTTTACTCGATCGAGTGTGTCGAATGCCATGGCCCCGATGGTGAGGGTGGCGAGATCACCACTATTGAGGGATTGGAGGGCGTCTTCGTCGATCCGATGAACGCTCCGGATTTCATCTACACGCGCACCGATCAAACGATCTTCAACGTGATCGATTACGGCCAGCAGGATCTTGGCATGCCTCCTTTCGGTCTGGCTTATGGGGGCGAACTCGAGCGCGTCGAGATCGATGCGATCGTGACCTTCATGAGATACACTTGGGATGATCGTGTGGAGATCCCGGAGGAAGCGATTGGCGGCGGCGTCCCCGATCTGGCCGAAGGCGAGATTCCGACGTATGTCGAATACATCGAGCCGATCACCAGGCGCACATGTCTCTCCTGCCACCGCGAAGGCAAGGAGAACGGAAACTACTTAATGGGCACCTACGATGAGATCCTTAACAGCGGCGATAATGCACCTAACCTGATCGCCGGGGATCTGGGCAGCAACCTGATCCGCATGCTCCACCGCGAGGAGATCGATGCCGGCGGCCCGATGCCACCGTCCAGCCCGCTCAAACCTGAATGGGTCGATATCTGGGAGCGATGGGTCCTGGCTGGAATGCCCGAGACCCCGGAGGATGTCCCCACACCGACGCCTACTGCCGAGGAAGCGGCGGCGGAGACACCTGCTGCAGAGAGCGAGGTTGAGGCGACCCCGGAAGCCACACCCGAACCTTAAATTCCGGCTCAGAACTTCCAAGAATCAAGCAGGGTCGGGACAATCCCGACCTTGCTCTGTTTAACACCGGCTCATCCAGGGTCAAGGAGTGCGCCAGAAGTCAAAACCGTCTCTGGTCTCCCCAGAGTTCAACGAAATTGAATATTGGCCCGGGTGCAGTGAGCCTCCAGATGGATCCGTCGTGAGACAGTAGCTGGCTGCCAGCACAGTGGGGAACCGGTAACGACCCGAGCTGTCGGATTGGGTCGAGTAGCCCACCGTACCTCCGGGACACTCGCCAACGAGCAGCACTAACTTTATCCCACCGATCCCGTCATCTTTCTCGCTTTCGTTGCGCTTTCCGTCGCTGTTCAGATCGATGAAGGCCCATCCAGCCACCGAGGCCGGTGCCGGGGTTGGCGTCGGTGGCGCTTCCACCAACGGAAGTCGGGTCGGGTCACCGTAGATCGTCGCATGCCGATCCCAGAGCCAGCAAGTTCTGCCTGGACGGTCCGGATTATTAACGATGAAATAGCCAGGCACATTCGTGCGGGCTACGACCCGGGTGCGTTCGCCCACCAGCAATGCGCCGACATAAGCGAACGACACATTCGGTCCAGACCTACAGTTGGTGTCAACACTCACTTCCACCTCTACAAATTCCAATGTCGGTGAAGGTGTCGCCGTCATCGTCCTGGTGGGTGGTGGTTCAGTGGCTGTTGGCTGAGCGGTCTGGGCAGCGGAGGTGGCCGTACTGTCGATTGCCTGCAGCGCCTCGATCGTCTCTGCGGCGAGCGCATCCAATGCACCCGCGGTTTCCGTTGTGTATCGACCGGATTGAGATTCCTCCCCTGTTTGCGTAACGCAGCCCGTCAGTGCCGTGATCGTAATCGCAATCAAGAGAAACGCCCATTTAGGACTGCGCGGATTCATCGAAAACTGCATTCGCATCTCGTCATTATCACTGTTTCAAACCTCGGCTCCTTGGCTGATAGTTCGCAATCTCTCCAATTCTAAACCCGCAGCCTCCGCTTGCCGCAGCGCCCGTTCCAAACGCTGAAGAGCACTTCGCCCGCGCGAGCCGTGATCAGGATCGGAGCGAAAGATGTCCACCATCTCCTGCCACATCTCATCCTGATCAAAAATCCTCCCGGTAAGCGACTGTTGAAGTTTCAGGACATCATCGAACACTTCTTCAGTCAGTTCTCGGTCATCTTCAAGCAACCTGCCCACGGTATCGGCGCCTTCCAGGCCAGCGATGTTCGCGGTCAGGATATACAGATTTTTCATGACCAGCGCCTGAACAAGCTCATCGAACCTGTCAAGTGTTTTCACCGGGATCTCAAGCGCTGAGAGCGCTTCCGCCACCAATTCTGCGCGCGGCCCGTAAATCGGCGAAGTGACAAGCGGCGTGATCGGGCGCCTGAATTTCTTTTCGAACCAGACTGCGATGACCGTCGGATTCTCAATCGCATGACGCTGCCAAACTTGTGGCAGCAGTTCATTTTGCAGCAGGCCGACACGATCTTTCCACCGCTCGGGGATCTGCGCCAGCACGGTTTCCAGATCGCTTTCCGCCACAGCGACGAGCACAAGCGGCGGGTCGATAACCTCCTTCGCTGCGCCTTCGATCGACATTTCGCGAACGACCGGATAGACGGGATGTCCCGTGCTCAGAAAACCGCGGGCGAAAACACCGCCCATCTGCCCGATACCGATAATAACAACTGGCTCTTTCATGGTTTTATCCTGCACTTCATGCGATGATGCGATTATAAATGTTTTGCCGGCATGAAGCGGAGGTCATCTCGACAAATTGGCTTTGCCGTGGTTATGATAGAAAATACGCTATGCACAAATACGTGATTCGAACGCGCCGTTTCGTCCTTCGACTAGCGCTCACCTCTATTGTAATCTCACTCGGCTGGGTCGCTGCAAGCGCGGATTCAGGCTGGCAGCGCGTCGCCGAAGGCGTGGAGTACCGGCCGTACACGCTGGCTGGTCCTGTACGCGCTTTCGTCGCACGCATGCAGCTTGACAACCCTGACGTTATTCTGGAAACGGGACTGGCTAACGGGATCGTGGGCGAAGGCTACGAACCGTTGAGCGCCATCGCCAACCGCTACGAGGACACGATCAACGCCTGGAGCGGATACTGGGGAACTCGCAGCGATGTTCTCGTCGCCATTAATGGATCGTATTATGACCTGGAAACGGGGGTCGCCGAGGATGGCGTGATCCAATCAGGTTGGTACGCTTCCCAATTCAATGACCTCGGCGGGACCAGCGGCCTGGCATGGAAGCGCGATCGTTCGCTGTTCGTGGGATCCTGCGTGTACCACCGCGAGGGATCACAATTCGTGCGCAATGTGACCGAGGGCGTCAGCCTCCCCTTGGACGGGGTAAATCACAAGATGCGCAACGGTGAAATCATCTTGCTCACACCTCAATTTGGCACACGCAGCTACGGCGGCGATCGCACCGAGGTGCTCATCGAAATGACACAACCTGCCGGCTTCCTGCCCGGCAGCAAATCCTCAATCGGCGTCGTGCGCGCAATTCACGAACATGGCGGTCAGTTCACGATCCCCTTCGATCACATCGTCCTATCGGCGCGCGGCGAAAGCCGGACAGCGCTGCGGGACACGATGAACATCGGCGATGTGGTGGGCATCGAGTTGGAGGTCACCCACCTCAACAAGGATTGCACAAGCTCAAACTCGGATTCCTGGGCCGATGTTTATACGAGCGTGGCCGGCAACTGGGTCTTCTTGCGCGATGGCGAAATTATCATCGATGAAGATCGCGGCGCGACGATCCGAAACCCGCGCACCGCCATTTGCTACAACGAGACCTATCTCTACTTCGTTGTGGTCGACGGACGAGATGACGCCTACAGCATCGGCATGACGATCCCCGAGTTGGCCGCGTTCTGCCAGGATCGGCTGGACGCCGATTGGGGTGTAAACATGGACGGCGGTGGGTCTTCCACGCTATGGGTCGATGGGCGCGTGAAGAATAACCCTTCCGATGGACACGAACGCGGCGTGGCGAACGCGCTGATGATGGTGCGCGTCGAACCCAAGCAGAGTTCGGGCCAATTCGTCACAGGCCAATTGGTGCAGTCGCGCTATCCGACCAATGTGCACCTCGGCCCCGGGGTAAATTATCCCGCCATCGCCTCAGTCGACACGGCCGCCCCGGGTACGATTACGTTTCACATGAACCAGTTGAACGGCACGCTCGCCACGGGCACGCATTGGTGGAAGGTCGATTTCGGTGGGCTTATCGGTTGGGTTGACGAAAGTTCCCTGGCGAAGGGAGATTAGGCCGGGATTGTTTACCCCCTCACTCTGCGATTCCTGTATCAATCCGATCCAGAATCTTATTTGACAATCCTGAAATGAGACTCTAATATTGTCTTGACCGCGGGTCACAGGGGGTGACCATGACCCAGAGTAAACTTTATCTTCGTCCGGCGCAGCTTTTGTGTGCCGGATTGCTTTTTCTTGGCGCCGCTCGCCCGTCTCAGGCCGCTCCAAGAGATGGCCCTTCGACACCAACAGCCACTCATGCGCCGTCTGCGTCGCCCGATCCAACTCCCTCCGCGCCGCCCACATCATCTCCAACCGCAAGCGACACCCCCATATTCCATTCGCCCACGCCGTCTCTGACCCTGACCGCCACACTTGTCTCGGTCACCCCAACCACTTGCTCTTCGTCCACATTGCTCCCCTCTGCCACCACAACAGAAGCGCTCACCCCAATCCCAGAATCGACCCCCACGCCCACGAGCACGCCCAACCTCACCCCCCCGGCCACAGCGTTTCACACACCAACACTCTCGCCCAGCTCCACACCCTCCAGCCCCACCTTTCCGCCGCTCTCCGTGATGATCAGCGAGGTCGCCTGGGCCGGCACGTACGCATCGCCACATGACGAGTGGATTGAGCTCCACAACCCGGGCGGTGACATAATCTCCCTTGAGGGCTGGGCGCTATCAGACGGTGGAGACATTAATATCGAGCTGATCGGGGCCATCCCGGCATATGGGTTTTTCTTGCTGGAGAGGACCGACGACGCCACCATTGCAAACATTTCTGCTGATTTTATCTACACAGGAAGCTTAAAGAACGACGGCGAGCAACTCCGACTTCGTGACCCTTCCGGCGTGTTGGTTGACTCTGCAAACATCGACGGGGGCACCTGGCCCGCCGGGGAATCGACTTCACGTTTTTCGATGGAGCGGATGGGGGGTGACGATCGCTCCGGGAACTGGAGCTCCTTTACAGGCTACTCTGGCAACGGTACAGACGCCTCCGGTCAGCCTGTTAAGGGCACCCCGCGGCAGCCAAATTCAATCTGGTTCCCGATTGTGCCAGCTCCTACAGCGACCCCAAGCCCCTCGGCAACGCCGGCCGAACCAGGCGGAACTCCATTTCCGGTTCGGTCGATTCTCATCAATGAGATTGCGTGGGCCGGTACCCTGGCTTCCTCCAGCGATGAGTGGATCGAGCTGCTTAATGCCACCGACGCTGTCGTCGATCTTGCAATGTGGACGCTGAGCGATGGGCATGATGTAAACATCGCCCTTTCTGGCGCGATCGCCCCTCATTCATTCTTCTTGATCGAGCGCAGTGACGACTTCACTGTCGCTGACATCCCGGCCGACCAAATCTACTCCGGCTCGCTCAGGAACGGCGGC
>Ga0207752_1001206_pt1 | contig 12017 bp, 7 predicted proteins | sample Pon2CUnioCityCA_6_FD_187272 | JGI IMG/M metagenome (GOLD analysis project Ga0207752, IMG submission 187272) | Marine sediment microbial community from Union City, CA, USA - Pond 2C Sediment 2 (SPAdes) | ecosystem: Environmental > Aquatic > Marine > Intertidal zone > Salt pond sediment ... | reverse complement strand
GGCCGGCGCCTACTGGCGTGGTGACGAGGAACGCCCCATGTTGCAGCGGGTCTACGGCACCGCCTGGCCCGATGCCGATGCCCTGGCAGCATATCTGGAACGGCTGGAAGAGGCGCGCCAGCGCGATCATCGCAAGCTCGGCCGCGATCTGGAGCTGTTCATCTTTGACGAAGAGATTGGCCCTGGTTTGCCTCTCTGGTTGCCCAACGGCGAGATCATCGTCGAGGAGCTGGAGAAGCTGGCCTGGGAGATGGAAGCGGCCGGTGGCTATCAACGGGTGCGCACACCGCACATCGCCAAGGAGGAGTTATACCTGCGCAGCGGCCACCTGCCCTACTATGAAGAGGACATGTATCCCCCGGCCGAACGGGGGAACACCCGCTACTATCTACGTCCGATGAATTGCCCATTCCATCACAAGATCTACGCCAGTAAATTGCGCAGCTACCGCGATCTGCCCCTGCGCCTGGCGGAGCACGGGATGGTCTACCGCTACGAGCAAAGCGGGGAATTGTTCGGGCTGCTGCGGGTGCGCGCCGCCCAACAAAACGATGCCCACATCTACTGCAGTGCGGAACAATTCGCCGGCGAGTTCCTGGCCGTGATTGACTTGTATCGCACTTACTTCGAGCTATTCGGCATCGAGCGATACGTGCTGCGCCTCAGCAAACACAGCCCGGCCGGACTCGGCAAGAAATACGTGGACGACAGGGCCGCCTGGTTAACGTGGGAAGGACGGATCCGGGAAGTAATGGAGACGGCCGGTGTTCCTTATGACGAGGCGGAAGACGAAGCGGCCTTTTATGGCCCCAAGATCGACGTCCAGGTGTGGAGCGCCATCGGACGCGAGTTCTCGCTGGCCACCAACCAGGTCGATTTCGGCGTGCCCCGGCGCTTCGACCTTTCCTTCATGAATAGCGACGGGGCCCTGGAAACGCCGGTTTGTATCCATCGGGCTCCCCTGGGCAGTCATGAGCGCATGATCGGTTTCCTGATCGAGCATTACGCCGGCAATTTTCCTGTGTGGCTGGCGCCGGTCCAGGCGACGCTGATCCCCATTGCCGATCGCCATAACCAATACGCCCGGCAGGTGGCAGCGCAACTACGCGCGGACGGAATCCGTGTGGAAGTGGACGACAGCGGTAACCGCATGGGCGCCAAGATCCGGCAGGCCCAACAGCAGAAAGTGCCCTACATGCTCATCGTCGGCGACCGGGAAGTTGAAGCGGGATCGGTAGCGGTTCGTACGCGCGAGGAAGAAGATCGTGGCGCCTTGCCGGTGGCTGCCTTCAAGCAGCAGGCGCTGGACCTCATCGCCAGCCGTTCGCCCGGCCTATAGCTCGGCCCACCGCCACCCGTTCGCGGCCCGCGTAACAGTTGAAGGGGAGAGATGATGCTCGCCATGCGCCCGCAATTGACTGGGGGCTGCTCGGCGTTATGCGGGTAGCCTGACTGTAAATGTGCTGCCCTGACCTTCCGTGCTGGCTACCTCAATTTCGCCATCATGCGCCTCGACCAGGTTCTTGACAATCGCCAGGCCCAATCCTGTCCCCACCGCCTTGCTTCTATGTTTGGCTACCCGGCTGAAACGGTCGAAGATGTGGGGCATTTCATCCGCAGGAATTCCATAGCCGGAGTCTTCGACGTCGATGATCACCTTGCTCCCGTTCATCTTGCTCTGCACACACACCTGCCCCCGTTCCGGCGTGTACTTGATCGCGTTGGAGATCAGATTCTGCATGATGCGGATCATCTTGCTCCGATCGGCGTGAACGATCAACGGGGCCGTTGCATGACTGAAATTCAGCTCAATCTGCTTCTCCCGTGCCTGCGCTTCGCTCGACTCGACAACCTCCATAATCGCGCTCTGTAGATCGAAATTCTCCCGTTCCAGCAGAATTGGCGCCCCTGATTCCAGGTGCTCGATGTCCAGAATATTATTCACAATTTCCAGTAGGGCCTCTTCATTGCGCAAAATCACGTCCAGCATCTGCTTCTGTTGTTCCTTGGCAAATTCCGGGTGGTCGCGCAGCATGGTCGCGTATCCGTGGATGTTCGTTAGCGGCGAGCGCATATCATGGGTCAACACCGCCAGGAAAGCGTCCTTCTGCTCGTTCAGCTCCGCCAGCTCCTTGTTGGCATCCGCCAGAGCCTGGGTTCGGGCAGCCACAATCTCCTCCAGATGACCCATCTGCTCTTGTGTACGCCGCACATAAAGCCGGAAGGCGTAACCGGAAAGTAAAATAGGTAGAAAGAAGATGCCGATGCCCAGCAATCCATATTCCTGCACCGCGACGGCCAGGAGGGCACCCCCAACGCTCATCACCACCACGTTAATCGACATCGCCCACCGGTGGTCGAGCCAGATTTCGAAGGGAGCAATGCCTTGCTGGAGGTAGATAATGACGATCAGGAGCCAGATATTCACCTGGTCGCTGACAATCGCCCCCGCTAACCAGGGCACGCTCTCCCCTAACCAGGGCACGCTCTCCCCTAACCAGGGCACGCTCTCCCCTAACCAGGGCACGCTCTCCCCTAACCAGCCGTTTGCACTCAGGGCTGTTTGAATCAGGCCAAACGCCAGCCCGGCCAGGTAAAGCGCGCTGGCATTCATCCCCATATTAAAGGTCAACTGCGATAACGTCCCCTTCCAGCTGGTGCGATCTTTCGGGGCGTTGATCAGCCATAGACCGGCCTCCGCCAGGGCGGCGCTAAAGGCGGCCAGAACAGGACCATACAAAGGTACAATCGCCAGGCTGATCGTCGAACTGACCGACACGCTGATCCCCCCTTGCATCAGCAACGTGGCCGTCATCTGGGCCCCGGTGGCCAATAGAGCCAAAAGCAGAAACGTGACTGGATCTTCCACGGCAAACAATTGCCGGATGCCCCATACTGACAGTAGCAGGCCAAGGCTACTGACGAGGAACAGGTAAATCTGGTATGGTTTGCGCGTGTCGTTCATTAATCGGCTATCGAAATACTCTGTTGCCGGCGATGCAAAAACCCCCATGACATGCAGCCTGGCATATCATGGGGATCACCCCCGTTCATTTCGGGTTAAATCGCTTCAATCAATGCTTCCGGTCAGGCCGGTCCAGGAATAACCCCCGGTCCACGAATAGCCGCCGGTCCAACTATAGCCCCCTGTCCACGAGTAACCGCCGGTCCAGCTATAGCCGCCGGTCCAGGAGTAACCACCCGTCCAGGAATAGCCACCTGTCCAACTATAACCGGCCAGGTCGGCGATCGGCCGGCCGTCCTCATCCACCATGACGAAAGCGCCATCTTGATAGGTGATCGGTCCCACGTACTTCTCGAGGGGCACCATGTTCCCATTGGCTTCCCCCGGATAATTGCCTGAGATTGCGTCAGGTACCCATAATCGCCCGGCTCCCTGCTGGAAGATACTCCAGGTCAAATCATTATCCGCATCATAGTTGGCCGGGCGTGCCGCTGCCATTAGCGTGTATTTTACTTCGTTCGGTGTCATCTCCGGCTGTGCTTCCAACAGCAGCGCGACCGCACCGGTCGTGACCGCCGTCGAGGCAGAAGTGCCCGCTGCCTGGAACTGGCGACCCTTAATGCGCAAATCGCTGTTTGCGCGTGCCCAGGTAGCATTGGGATCCATTAGCGAGATAACGTGCGCGCCCGGCGCCACAATGTCCGGCTTGATGAAACCGGTCTCCGTCGGGCCTGTACCGCTAAACGGTGTGATGTAATCGTCGCTTTCATCTGCGGGCGTGTAATTATCGGTGAACGCGCCCACCGTGATCACGAAAGGATCGTTGCCCGGAGCGGAGATGGTAAGCGGCTCAGGTCCACCGTTGCCGGCCGCGACCACGACCACGATGCCCGCATCCCAGAGGGCTTCCACCGCCTGGTTGATCGGGTCTGCCCAGTAAGGGCCGTTCACCCCACTCACCAGAGACACATTCGCGACCTGAATGCCATACGTGTCCTTATTGGCCAGGATCCAGTTAAGTCCTGCTACCACATCGCTGTAGCTTCCCTTGCCTTCTGCATCCAGCACTCGTACGTCCACAAATTCGGCAGCCGGTGCCATTCCCTGAAAACCATCGACATCATTGTGCCAGTTGCCGATGATGCTGGCCATGAACGTGCCATGCCCGTTCGGATCTCCTTTCGCGCCGTCTCCCACGGTATCGAAGCGGGCCAGCACTTTTCGCGCCGCCCAATCGGAATGTTGGGCAATCCCCGAATCCACCACTGCCACTGTCACCCCGCTACCGGTAATATCCTGTTCCCAGGCCTGGTTTGCCCCTGTGACTTCAGGGAACTGTACTGCCAGGCGGCCGGACTTCCCGGTAGCTGCCACCGTGGCATCCGCATGGACGGCAACAACTTGTCTGTCGCTTTTCAGCGCGGCAAGTTGCCCGGCCGGGATCTCCACCGCGACGGCATCAATAATATCCAGTGATTCGGTGACCACTCCCCCGTAACCGCCTGCGATCTCTGCAGCCGCCGCACTGTTCTCCGCCTGGACAATAACGGAGGCAGTGGGAGCCGGACTGGTAGCGCTCACGAACATAACAAGAAGCGCCAAGCTTACTGCAAGTGCAAATTTGCATTTCATTGCTCGCTCCTGTTCTAAAGTGTCACGACTACCAATACCTTTTAGTGATTATTGCCCTTAGTATCGAACAGGATGCGCTATGTCTCAATAGGAAAATAGGGTTGGTTCACTCCCCACCCTCTTCCTCCTCCTCCTGTTGCTGCCGCCGCCGTTCCAGCAAGCGAGAGGCCAATGATTCCCCGGCTGCCGGCGCTGTTGGCTCTTTTCGGGCCGGTGAGGGTTCCGTCGCCGGCCGGGTAATCGTCTCCGCTACGCCGGCCGGTGCTGCGCTCTCCTCGCGTACCACCGCCGGCTGTGCCGGTTCCCCTGCCTGCCCTGTGTCGCTGCGGGCCGTGCCGGCCCGTTCTTTCGCTTCAAAGAGGCGGGCTACCTGTTCCGACCGCTCTGGTACCGCTGCCGGCTGGCGCCACCGGCCTGACGTGGCCGCCCACGCCCGCGCCAGATCCCGCCGGCTGAGTGCCAGGCGGCGCAGGGCCACGTCGACCGGCAGCAGGATCACGGCCAGCAGCGTCAGCCAGCTCCAGATTGGACGGGTCGTCGGTTCGCCCGTCAGCGTATGGGCAAAGGCTGCCGCCGGTTCCCCGCTCACATCCCGGCCGTTTGTCGTCTCTGCTACTGCCTCAAGCAGGGGGAGATTAGGTCCGAATTGCCGGTACTCCGGCGAGTAGCCCAGCACCCAACCCGTTGTCTGAGCCACCGTCGCTCCCTCTGGTGCCGTGGCCTCCTCCGCCGTGCCGGTAACCCGGATCAGGTAAGCGCCTTCTTCGGCCGGGGTAAAGGTGCCTGCGTAGCGTCCGGGGGCCACCTGTTGCAGTGTCACGGCCGTCACTGTCCCCTCTGGCCCCACGACATTTCCCATCATCTCCAGGTCATTCAGGTAGCGCCCAGCGCTTGTGCGCGCGTCCACCGTCAACTGCGCTTCCTCGTCGCCGAAAGAGACCACCGTCTCCACGTTGCTATCCCGCCCCTGCGTAATCGACCAGCGTACCGCCTGCGCCCAGAAAGTGGCGAATCCGCTCCACGGCACCCACTCTGTCGCCCAGCGACCGCTGGCGTCTGACGTCCAGGCCACCGCGCGCCCCAGCCCATATTGCCACGCCGCCAGCAGCGGGTCGCCCATGTGCGTTTCCAGAATCACCTGTGCCGTTCCCTTCGGGCTCGTCCCCACGTAACCGTATAGTGGCGGAACCTGGCGAATGCCTGCCAGAATCGGGCTGTTGCTACGCAGCGTCGGGAAGAACCGTTCCTCGATCAGGTAGGAGCGCTGGATGGACGTCGTCTCCTGCGTGAAGATTTGGGGCAGATTCGCTGCCTGGTCGGTGAGGTGGAAACGGCCGCCACCTAACTCCGCCATTCGTTCCAGCCAGGGCACATCTTTACCACCGCCGATCGCCACCATGGACACGGTGGCTCCTTCGGCCACCAGGCCCTCGATCAGTTGCGGGACCCCCTCCTGTTCATTACTGTCGTTACCGTCCGCCAGCACGATGATGTGCCGGACTTCATTCTCGCTCTCCGCCAGCGCTTCGGCCGCGGCAGCCAGTCCGGTCCGCACATTGATCCCGCCGCCGCCCGCCCCAATCTGGCGAATCTGGGCGATAATCGGCTCCTTATCGTCGGCGCGTACCGGCCCGATCACGTCGTCCGGCTGCGTATCTACCGGAATGACCGTGATCTCGTCAAAATCATTCAACAGCTCGACCACCCGGGCCGCAGCCTCGTCCGCCAGTTGGATCTTTGTCAAACCTCCCTCAGGCATGGACATGCTGCCGGAGCGGTCGATAACGATTACAATGCTGACCGAGGGAAATCGTTCCTGATCCTTGATCTGCATCTCCAGCGGTAACGTTTCCTCCAGGACCGTACCATAGTAGCCACCCATGCCGTAACTTTCCGGGCCACCTACCACTACCAGCCCACCTCCCAGATCGCGCACATAGCTCTGCAGCGTTTCCATCTTGCGTGGGCTCAGAGTCTTTCCATTAACATTGACCAGGACAACGGTAGCATAATTGCTCAGTTGGGGCAGAGAGGCCGGCAACTCGGCCGGCGTCGCCCGATCCACAGGTAGCCCCGCGCCGCTCAGCGCCTGTTGCAGCGCCGCCGCCTCGTCGGGGATCTGGTTCCCTTCGTCATCCACACCACCCTGCTCGGCCACCAGCAGCACTCGCGGCGGGCCTACAACCTCGGTGTAGGCCGCCAGCCGGTTATTTTGATAGTAGACGTCATCCGCCGGTTCCAGTTCCACCGCGTAACGCACAAATTCCTGCTCGGCTGCGCGCAGCCGGATCGGAAAATTGTTCGTGCCCGGCCGTAAAGCCACCGTCTCCTCGTAAATCACCCGCCCCCCGGCCAGAACCCGCAGCGTGGCCGCCATGTTTGCCCGGCTCTCCGCCGTGACGTTGACCACTATCGTCTCCCCCTGGCTGACCCGCGTCGGCGCCTCCACCCGGGTCAGCCACGCTTCCCCCGGATCGCTGCGCCGCGTCAGGGGCACGTAGTCAATCTGCACACCTGCAGCACCCGCCAGGCGGGCTGCCGCCGGCGCATCGCCGGTGGTGGTCGTGCCGTCGCTCAACACCACGAGCCGCCGGGCGCTGCCGGCCGGGAACAGGGCCAGACCAAGGCGGATCGCTTCCGCCAGATCGGTGTGTAGCGCGTGGGGAACGGACGTCACCGGTGCCAATTCGGCCAGGCCACTCATCGGGCGCTCGACCAGCGCGTTGCCGCCGAAGACCACGACCGCTGCCTGGTCGTCGGGCCCCATACTCGTTATCGCTTCCCGCACATACCTTTCGGCTGCCTCTGCCTGGGCACGGGAGATCGAGTCAGAACCGTCCAGCAGAAAGACAACGGCCAGCTCATCCGCAGCGCGCACGATCTGGGAGCCTGCCAGGCCGAAAATAAGCAACAGCATGATCAGCAGGCGCAGGAACAGGCTGGCCCATTGGCGTCCCCGTCGCTTACCCGGCCCGGGCCGGCCTAGCCAGAAGAAATAGGGCAGGCTCAACAGCAGCAGCAGGGCCAGCGGGGAGGTAAACGTCATCTGGAAAGGTCCCTCACGGCCATCAATTCTGCCGGTCCAGTACCAGCGGCAGGTAGATCGTGAAGGTGCTGCCGGCGCCGTAACGGCTTTGCGCTTCCACCCGGCCCCCGTGCGCGCGCACGATGAAGCGCGTTAGCAACAATCCCAGCCCGGGACTCGTGCTCCGGGATATCCCGTTTTGCCGGCGACCAAACTCCGTCCAGATCTGGCGTAAACGCTGGTCGGGGATGCCCACGCCGGTGTCATGAACGTGGAGATACAATTCGTTACCGGCCGGGGCACACTCGATCCGCACTTTCCCTCCAATCTTATTGAACTTTATGGCGTTGTGGATCAGGTACTGGATCGCCTCAATCAGCCGTTGCTCATCGCCTTGAATTGAGGGCAGGCGCGGATCCGTTTCTATCTCCACCGTCACCCGCCGCGCTTCGGCCATGCTCGTCAAATTGCGTACCGCCTGGTTGATGGCATCGTCCAGGCGGATCGTCGCGAAGACAAAAGAACGCTGTTGCTGGAGACGGTCGGCCGTCACAATTAGATGGTCGACCATTAAGCGCAACTGGGCCAGTTGATGTTTCAGCGTCTCCACATCTGGTCCCTCTTCCCCATTCTGCAATAACTGGATCTCTTGATTGAGGGAAGCCAACGGGACGCGTAGCTCCGGCGACGCCAGTTGGGAAAAGTGAGCATAGAGGGCGCTTAGCTCTTTCAGGTACTGTCTTTCCTGGGTCGATGTCTGTAATTCGTCAAAGACGTGCCTGTTCACCCGCTCCAGGTTGCGTAGGTGCCGCGCCTGCAGCAGTAGCGGGCCAACCTGCGCGGCCATCATTTGCAGCCAGGCCGTATCTGCCGTCGTATACGGGGCGCCCGTATACTTCTCGCCCAGAACCAGCAGGCCAACCAGTTGTCTTCCCGCTTGCAGGGCGAATAGCAACTGGTATTGCCAGCGGGCGATTCCCTCCATCTCCTTTTCAGGAATCGCCTCAAACACGTCCAGGTTCTGGACATCATAAGCATACAGCGGGATGGCGGGCGTGCGGCGTAAATGGACCGTCAGTGGGCTCTCGTCAGCCAGGGGCAGCGGTTCACTTGGCGGGGGGGCGTTCACACTGGCCAGCGGACGCAGGATCACGCTTCCTCCGGGTCCGTCTTCGGCCAGCAAAACATGGGCCTCTTCAGTGGAGAGGTTTGCCTGCACCAGCCGCAAGGCGACTGTCGCCAGAGCGTCTGGTTGTAGCAGGCTGTCTGCCAGATCCGGCTGGTTGGCAAAAACCGTCTCTCCGGCAGTAGTGGACGGTAGAAAAATGCGCCGCACGAATAGCCGGACAAATCGGTTAGTGGCCATGAAAAGCGCTGCAAAGATTGCAGCCAGGAAGATCAGGTCCAGCATAGTGCTGCCACCCGCTCGCCGGGGGATATTGTAGGCAGCGTACCACAAGACCAGCCAGGTCAGGGCGAAGATGAGCAGCGATGAGGCCAGGCGCGCCCCCAGGTGCCGCAGCGTCAGGCGTAAATCCGGCAGATCATTGCGGATGAGGCTGTTGGCGCCGACATAGGCTGCCAGAATCTGGCCCAGCGCGGCTACCTCCTGCCACACCGGTTGCTCTGGTTGCTGGATCAGAGCCAGGCTACCCCCCAGCAGGAATAGTGTCAACGACAATAACCAATAGTTGACCCGGTTACGGTAGAGCGAGCGAGGAACATCCGCACTGCCCTTCCAGGCCACGATCCATGCGGCCAGTAGCGATACTAGCCAGCTTGCCGCCCAGATGCTAGCCCACAACATGAAGTGCGTAATTGGCTGACCGCCGGCAGCCAGTGGGGGCAGCTCATAAGGCATCAGAGCAGGATCCGCTACCATCGCCAGCAGCCAGAGCCCCAGACCCAGGCCCAGCAGCAGCAGCCCTTGCCTCCGTGGAACATCCATATACTCAATGGTAGTCAGTAGCAAAAGCACGCCGAAGAGACTGAGCATGTGCCGCCCCAGCACACGCCAGGTGAACGCCACCTCTTGCGGAAATGGCGTGCCGATATAGAAGCTCAGTATGCTGCTCGCCCACAGGGTCAGCACCAGCAGGGCCAACAGCCAGTATCGCAGGTACGGCTCATCGCGACGTGTGCTGTCTCGCCATGAATAGACGAGAAGCCATAGCAACGCCAGAGGCAGCGAGAGCGTGATTAGAAACTGTTGCAGCAGGGTCATAAATGGTCTGGAATTCGCGACAGTTCGCTGGGACGAAAATTAGCCAGTTTCTCCGATTATCCCAAATTTATCCCAAACTTATCCCAGATCGCGTTTGGGAAAAATCATTTTAGAATGTAATGGGTACCTTTCTTAGAACCGATCTTCAATAATATATCCTTATCTACCAGATCAACCAGATCTAGCCGCAACGTTTCCGGCGTGACGTCGGGGCACAGCCGCTGGTACTCCCGGTTTGTAATACTTCCCTGTTCGCGCACGTAGTTCAGGGCGCGCGTCTGTCTTTCATTCATGTTTCGCGTCCACCGCGGCGCTGGCCGGCGAGTACGCTCCTGCAAGGTGACCGTGAAAGAATATGGCGTCGCCCGAAATTTGGGTGGCGGATGGCCCGCCTCGACCATCTCCTCAATCATACGGTCGATTCCCAGCCCCAACTCTTCGATGTAGCCCCATTGGTACAGGCCGCCGACCATGCGTGGGTTGCGCGAGAAATGTTCCTCCACCAGGTTGTCCAACGTGATGTAGCCCGGCAGACTCCCCGGACTGATTACCTCCATCCGGTCTGAGTACATCCGGATCTCAATCCGGCGCCCACGAATCCGGTAATCTCGGTGGGCCACCGCGTTAATCAGCGCCTCCCGTACGGCGAAGCGAGGGTACTCGGTAACCTCTTCCCGTTCCAGATCATCCACCCGGGCACCGACCCGCATCTCCTCCCAGACAATATTCCACGCGCGCTCCACCATCCTTGCCAGCGGTCCCTGGATCTCGTCCCGCCGGCCGTAACCGGCATTGCCATCCTCCCCGCGCGGTTCGGTATCCGGAAATTTGACGAAGACGATGCCGCTCTGCGGCAGGAACGCCTGCGGGTTCTGGCCGAAGAGAAGGGTGCCGGCCACCGTCGGTTCCCCGCTACGTGTCATCGCGCCAATCTCGAACAACAATGTCGAGAGGGAAGAGAGGCGCGGCGCCCCTCTTGCCTCCCGTTTCGCCAGATACTCGTCAATAATCTCCGGATCAAAATCATCCTGGGTGGCGCCGGCCACGCTGCTGGTTTCAAAATCGCCCGCACTCTTACTGGTTGCAAGCCGGCGAATTTCATCCCCTGTAAGCGCGTGGTTTTCGGCACCACTCCGGACCAGCACCCGCCCGTCGGCCAGGCTGTGCAAATCGTCGCTCCGTGCCACCTGGATCCCGATCAACATCTGCTCGGACGTCTCGATCGTCTGCCATTCGCTGGGAACCGGCGGCCGGCACATCGCCGCGGCCGTGCGCAATGCGCTTTCCGCTTCCTCGTCCCAGATCGGCTCCGCCAGATGGCCCGACTTGTCAAGCCCCAGCACGATCAGGCCGCCACTGGCATTTGCCAGGGCCACCATCGCCTCGGCCAATGCTTCCGGATCCGCCTCCGGCAGGAAGCTCAATTGCTGGCCTGGTTTCTTATCTCTCAGTGGTAATCCCATTGCCATATCCAGCCTTAACATCGCCGATAAAGGCCTGGCTGCCTTCGCCCTGAGACCTCGCCCGGCAAACGGGCGCGACACCCAGCGCAAGCGCTGCGGCCGATAACTTTATGGTAAAGTATAGCAGAAATCAGGACGAGGTTTAAATCGCCTTCCCGGTGCACCCCGCTCCACCCCGATATCCCCCCTGAAAAAGAAAAACGACCCGGCCATAATCAGCCGGGCCGCCTCATCGCTCGTCTCAGATAGAATCAGCTGCCGTTACGGCTCGTATCAACCACGCTATTTTCGCCACCATGTTCATTGGCAACGTAAGCGTCGGCCGCCTCATCATTGATCCACCAATCCTCATTCACCCGGTAGCGAAATTGAATCTGCTGCTCCAGGGGGAGTCGCATCTTCACCTTAAAGGGACCACTCTTCAGGGCCTTCATCGGTACCGGTTCCCATCCATTACTCTCAATGAATAACTCAACCGTTTCTGCCCCTTCAGGCTCTACTTTGAAAGATACTTCACATTCGTCAACTGTCTTGAAATAACGTTTGTTCAACATACTCGTGACCTCCACAGGAGCCAGCGGTCATTACCCCTGGCCATTACGCTTAAGCATTTTCTTTTGTAGATGCCTTTTCCTCGAGGAGGAATATGCATCAGGCGGCAGAGTAGCAGAGAAACGGCGCAATCGTCAAGGGCTGGAGACCGATTCT
>Ga0207752_1001205_pt1 | contig 12025 bp, 9 predicted proteins | sample Pon2CUnioCityCA_6_FD_187272 | JGI IMG/M metagenome (GOLD analysis project Ga0207752, IMG submission 187272) | Marine sediment microbial community from Union City, CA, USA - Pond 2C Sediment 2 (SPAdes) | ecosystem: Environmental > Aquatic > Marine > Intertidal zone > Salt pond sediment ... | reverse complement strand
AGCTATCATACCGAGTGACAGATGTTGAGACAGTAGCACAGCGCCACTTGTAATTTCTGCCCGGTACCGACCAAAAAATCTCTAATGAGTCGTAGAAAGGGGTGCAGACCTTACATGGAATCCAGGTTTTTCCGGATATTTTTTGAAAGTCTTTCTTGGAATGCCTTACTTTGCTCCGGATCGAGCAGGGTAGGAGCTGCGGTATCGTATGTTTGGGAATCAGCGATTTTGGTTGTTATTTCGTGCAGCAGTTTTAGCTGGCGGCGATATTTACGACAGAATCTGCAAATACATAAATGAAAGGACAATGCCCACCGTTCGGGTTTGCTTAGCGGACTGTCCTGGCTCTTAGACATTAACTGAGAGGACTGATCGCATCTCAGTGTCAAAATAAGAAGAGCATTTTTCAAAATTTCTCGATTCATTTTTTACTTGTATAGCTACGCGAACCAGTTTATTTCCAGACACCTGCGAAGCTGAAGACGGGCGCGGTGCAGCCGCACCCATAGATTAGTCTCAGAAATCTCCAAATGCTTACAAACCTGTTCGGCGCTCATGCCCTCAAGCTCGCGCATCACGAACACCTCGGCCATTATATGTGAGAGTTCTTTGAGACAATCGCGCAGCACTTTCCAAAACTCATTGTTTTCCACCAATTCCGCCGGATTTGCTTTCCAATCTGTTGTCTTATCTTTCCAGTGCCTTTTTTTGTTGAAGTACTTCTTACGCCAGATTTCATTATCCGCATGTTGCGGGTCGCTGTGTTGCCGGAAGAAGTCCAGTATTTTGTGACGAAGGATACCGATCAGCCACGTGCGTTCCGACGAGGCCCCGGCAAAGTTTTCCCAACTCTGCAACGCTGCAAGTAAAGTTTCCTGCACCATATCTTCGGCTAAACCCTGTTCATGAACACGCATCAGCGCATAGGAATATAACGCTTCCGCATGCCGGCTGACCAATTCGTCAACGTTATGGTTATGATGAGCACCTTTGGTGGAATTTTCAGGATCCGGCATACTTTACCACACCTAAAAGATCAATATCGTCTTTTCAACAAAGCGCTGAAAGAATAATCCGTCCGTTGCATTTTATTCGGATTTTTACATTTTATTGCTCTTGTGCACAATTAGCAAGCAGAGATGTGTAATCCGTTTTTTTTCTTTGAGGTAGAATTTCTTATTGAAATCGTGACCGGATTATTGTAGAAAATAGGCAATCTTTTAAGCGGTATTTACTTGTTCTTTGAAATCATGGCCATATAATAGTAACTTAATGGAAATATTAAAGGTATCCCATTTTTTAATAAAGATTGCAAAAATGGGAATCCTTGAGAGGTTGAACGGATTTCACTATGGCACGGAACCGAGGCAAAAAGGCGCTTTATGAGGTCATGAGCAAGACTCGTGCTAAGCCCGGCAAAGGCAAAATCGCAGAGCAGCCGCGCTCCATAAAACCCGAAGAAAAAGCCCCGGCAGCCGGTCGGAAAGCGGCAGGACAACCGGCAACGCAATCCACCGGAGTAGCCAAGTCAGCGGCAAAATGGTGGAGAAAACCGAGAATTGTCCAGTTTAATGCCGGAAGAATCGAGTTCTCGATGCCGTACCAGATAGCTGTTGTACTGATTCTGGTCTTTATTATTTTGATTTTGGTAACTTACAGGCTCGGTCAGGCTTCCTATAAGGGCGAAAGCCGGCAGGCCGGTCGAACGGACAATACCATGCCGGAAATGGTTGATGAAAGCTCGACACAGAAGGCGGTCAGCGATATTCCGCAGCCCTCCGGGCCGACTGAAAGTGTAAAGGCTGAGACTGAAGTTTCCGAGCCGGCTGAACCGACCGGCGACAATGTGATTGTTCTGGTCGAATATGACAGACTGGCAGACCTCAGTCCTGTACAGGCTCATTTTGCCGAGCATGGGATTGAGCTTGAAATCGTGCCCGAAAGCGGGCGGTACTTTTTGCAGACAAAACAAAGATATGATAACCCGTCAAAGCCCGGGACAGACGGATACAGGGCCTTACAGAAAATTATCGAGGTCGGAAAGGAATATAAGGCACCGGCGGGTTATGAGCCTTTTGCACCGCATTATTTTTCGGATGCATACGGCAAGAAAGTAAAGTAGTTATAGGAGAAGTATTGAATGTCGATTGATCGCTCATTGAAAATCAAAGGTGCACTATCGAGGCACCGGAATGTTTTAACGCGGGCCGAACGCATCGAACAGCTTAAAGAAGAAGAACGCTGGTCCGAAGGTGATTCTCTGCTTGGATTGCCGAAAGTCGCGCACCGCAAGAGCCATGCCGGCCGGAAAGCAGCCGAAGCGGCCGAAAAAGAGGCGGCTGCTGAGGTAGCAGCAGAAATTCCAACGGTCGAAGAGGAATGAAAAGCAAGGAACATATAGCGTTTTGTTGATGTGAATGACAGTGATAGGAAAAAGACTGCTTCGGCTGTTTCTCGTTCCGGCGTTATTTTGCAGCCAGTTATCAGCCGCCGACCATCTTCAATGGGGCAGGCGATATTCCAGAAATATGGTTTCGGCCGAAACCGGCCTGCCGGACAGTTTCGACCCGGCTACCGGCAGGAACATCAAGTGGGTTGTCCCTCTGGGCACGGAAAGTTATGCTACGCCGGTCGTGGCCCGCGGCAGAGTACTAATCGGCACTAACAACGAGCGGCCTCGTGATCCCGGGCATAAGGGTGACCGGGGCGTCCTGATGTGCTTGAATGAAAACGACGGCAGCCTCTGCTGGCAGCTCGTCCTGCCCAAGTTCAAGCCGATGCTTTACAGAGACTGGCCCAGGTCCGGCATTTGTTCGCCGGCCACAGTCGAAGGCAACCGAGTTTACATCGTCAGCAACCGTGGCGAAGCGATGTGCCTGGATCTGGCCGGCCAGACTAACGGCAACGACGGGCCCTTCGTTGACGAGGCCCGCCTGATGAGTCCGAATCCGTCAGAGCCGCTGGAGGTGACACAAAAAGACGCCGATATTATCTGGCTGTTCGATATGCAGGACAAACTCGGAGTTCACCAGCACGATGCGGCGCATAGCTCGATTCTCTTGCACGGAGACTTTTTGTACATCAACACCAGCAACGGCCTGAACGACAGGCACGAAACGATTCCCGCCCCGGATGCTCCCAGCTTGATTGTTCTCGACAAAAAAACAGGCCGGCTCGTCGCCCGCGACGACGAAAAAATCGGCCCGAAGATATTCCACTCGACCTGGTCGTCGCCGGCGCTGGGCGAAGTTGACGGGCGAACGCTGGTATTCTTCTGCGGCGGTGACGGCGTATGTTATGCCTTCGATACCGTTAAGAAAATGCCGGCCGCCGGCGTGGTTTGGAAACTAAACAGAGTCTGGCGGTTCGACTGCGACCCGGAAGCGCCGAAAGAGAACGTTCATAAGTATATCCGAAATCGCAAACAGAGTCCCAGCAACATCAAAAGCACGCCGGTCTTTCATAATGGACGAATTTACGTCACGTACGGCGGCGACATCTGGTGGGGCAAGAACCAGGCATGGCTTAAATGCTTCGAAGCGACCGGCACAGGCGATATAACTCTTTCAGGCCAAATCTGGACGTACCCCGTAGTTGAACACTGCTGCTCGACTCCTGCTGTACACGACGGCATGGTTTTCGTCGCTGATTGCTCCGGCCTGGTACACTGCGTGGACGCCGAGACCGGCAGGCCGTACTGGACGCATCAAACGAAAGGGGATATCTGGGCTTCGACCCTGGTGGCAGACGGCAAGGTTTATGTCGGCACACGACGGCGCAATTTTTATGTATTTGCCGCCGGCAGAGAAAAAAAGCTCATCAGCTCCACCGAGCTTGACAGCCCGATGTGCGGCACGCCGGTTGCCGCCAACGGCGTGCTTTACATCAACACTCTGAAGAAACTCTACGCAGTCGGTAGATAGATGTGCGCGGCACAGTATGTGTTTAGCCAGAGAAACGCCCTCCCCATCCCGATAACGGCAATCGGGATGAGGCTGCCACTCATAGAATTCAATTAAAAATGGGTGGTGGCCTCAAGCGAAGCTTGGGGATGGTCGCACATGAGGCTAAACACATACACGGCACAACAACACAACTAATATTGACAATAAATTACGGAGACGATTATGAAGCGTTTCATTCTCCTGACATTCGCCGCTGCTTGTTTTTTCCTGGCTTTCTTTTGTGAGACACCTGCCTTAGCGGCTGATTTATCTCCTTTCTTCAATGTGGGCGATTATGGCGCAGTGGGCAATGGCAAAACGTTGTGCACCAAGGCTATACAAAAGGCAGTTGATGATTGCGCTTCTTCCGGGGGCGGCACGGTGTATATTCCCGCGGGTAAATATCTTTCGGGTGCGATTTTTCTCAAGAGCAACGTGACGCTCAATATAAGCGAGGGGGCTACGCTGCTGGCGAGCAAAAATTTCGAGCATTTCCCGACGTTTAAGCCGGGCTGGCGGATTCTCTCGGACGATACGCAGCGTTCGAGCCTTATTACGGGAGTCGATCTGGAAAACGTCGCCGTCATCGGTCGCGGCAAGCTCGACGGCCAGGGCCGACCCTGGTGGGAAGCACTGAGAAAAGACAAAGCAGCGAAGGAAGGTCAGCCGAAAATTCTGACCCACGGCAGGCCGAGGATGATAAATTTTTACCGCTGCCGAGAAGTTTTAATCGAGGACGTGAAGATCGTCGATTCTCCTTCCTGGACGATTCATCTGGTAGGCTGCGACGACGTAGTGGTGGACGGCGTTTCCATCGTCAATCCTGAAGAAGGCCCCAATACCGACGGCATAAATCCGGAGTCCTGCCGGAACGTGCGGATTTCGAACTGCTTTATCGACACTGGAGACGACTGCATAACGCTAAAATCCGGCAAGGACGAAGAGGGCAGAAAGAAAGCCAGGCCGACTGAGAATGTAACTATCACCAACTGCGTCATGTATAAAGGTCACGGTGCAGTTGTTATTGGCAGTGAGATGTCCGGTTGCGTTCGAAATGTTGTCGCCAGCAATATTGTATGCGTGGGAACAGACCGTGCCGTCCGCATCAAGAGCACACGAGGCCGGGGCGGGGTCGTAGAGAACATTCGTTACAATAACTTTGTGGTTGAAAACGTCAGAGAGCCGATTTATATAACGAGTTTCTACACGAAAACCGAGCCGGAGCCCGTCTCGCAGCGGACTCCCATTTTCCGCGACATCGCAATCAGCCATTTTACGATAAAGAATTCTCCCTACACGGCGAGAATTTACGGCTTGCCCGAAATGCCTATCCAGAGACTGCGTATCAGCGACCTGACCGCCTCAACCGAAGTGGGATTTATCTGTGACAGCGTCGAAGGGCTCGAACTGCATAACGTTCAGGTAAACGCCGGCAAAGGCTCGCCTTTCGAGATAAGCAACTGCAAAGATATAGAGCTTCGAGGAATCAAATCGACAAAACCGCAAGCCGACAAACCGATTATAAAAATGGAAAATGTTCGAGATGCTTTTATCCAGGGATGCAGGGCATTTGACGGCACCAGGGACTTTTTGGAACTTTCAGGAAAAAACACGAAGAAAATTCTGTTAATGGGAAACGACCTGTCCGCTGCGAAGAATCATTTTATTTTAAAAGACGATGCTCCGAAAGGAGCTGTTGAGGAGAAATAATTATGAAAAATAAAATTGTCCATGAGTCGAAAACGAAAACACCCGGCAGGGTAATAGACCGGCGCGAATTTCTCAAAAGGGCAGGATGTGCCGGGTTGGCTGTAGTCGCCTTGCAGCATCCGCTACGTGCCCAAACGGTTGACGAACTGCCGAAACGCGTCCTCGGGCGAACGAAAGAGAAAGTTACCATTCTCGGGCTCGGCACAGCGCCGGTGGGCGAAGGTCCTGTGGGGGTCGAGGAAGGGATTAAGATTTTCAGTGAAGTTATCGACCGCGGCGTCAACTATATCGATACGGCGAGGATTTACGGCAACGCCGAGGAAATCCTCGGGCACATCATTCCGAAAAGGCGCGACAAGCTCTTTGTGGTGACAAAAGTCTCGACCGACAACGGCGCCAGGGCCGAAAAATCACTTGAAGAATCACTCAGACGGCTCAAAACCGACCACATCGACCTGGTGCACATTCACAGTATCGGCAGCAAAAACCTCGACCGGGTACTGGCGAGCGACGGTGTCCTGCAATTTCTGCTCAAGCAGAAAGAGGCCGGAAAGATTCGCTTTATCGGCATATCGGGGCACAATCGCCCGGCCAACTTTGTCCGCATGATTCAGACCGGCCAGATAGATGTGCTGATGTGCGTTATGAACCACGCCGACAGAAACATTTACGACTTCGAGAGCAAGGTCCTGCCGGAGGCGATAAAACGCAACGTCGGCTGTGCGGCGATGAAAGTTTACGCCGGCATCAAAGGGGGCTTTCGCAATCACAGAAGCGGCTACGTCGGCTGCGCGACTGGGCCGGAACGATTGCCGCACGCAATGGCTTATGCGCTCGATCTCCAAGGTGTCAGCATTGCCGTAGTCGGCCCATACACGGCCGAGCAGGCCATACAGAACGTTCAGTTCGCCCGCAAATATAAGCCGCTGTCGCCGGAGCAGCATGCTTCGCTGATGGAATACGGTAAAAATCTGGCCGAGAGTCTTGGCCCGCGGTACGGCTCGGTTATCTGACAGTAAAAATGAAAAGGCAGAAATATATGAAATGCATGAAAACTTTACTATGCGCAATCATCGCGATATTAGCAATCTCAGCAACAGTACAGGCCGCCGACTGGCCTCAGTGGCGAGGCCCGTTTTTTAACGGCTCCACGGATGAAACTAATCTGCCGACCTCCTGGAATTGGACGCAGGACGTCGCCTGGGCAAGTCCGCTTCCGGGGCCCAGCGGCGCCACGGCGGTTATCTCCAACGGCAAAGTGTTTGTCACTTCTATGGTCGATAGGGGGCCGGATTTTGTCGCTTTATGCTTCGATGCAAGGGACGGCAGGAAGCTCTGGGAACACAAAATCGGCTCCGATTCACGCCGGTTCCCGCGCAATAACCTGGCGTCCCCATCTCCGGCGGCCGACGGCGAACGCGTCTTTTTCCTCTACGCCAGCGGGGATTTAGTCGGCTTCGATTATGACGGCAGCAAGCTCTGGTCGCGCAACATCGAGGCCGAATACGGCAATCTCGCCCTGCAGTTCGGATACAGCTCCAGCCCTTTACTGTACGGCGACAAACTCTTTATCATAGCTATTCGCAGGAACAAGCCTTATCGCCCGCCACAGGCTGATGAGCCGCTGGATTCGTACATAATGGCGCTTAACCCGGCCACCGGCAAAACCATCTGGAAGCAGCAGCGGACAACCAACGCCTTCGACGAAGGAATGGAGACCTACAGCACGCCTATACCATTTGTACATAACGGCCATACGGAAATACTCAATACCGGCGGCGATTTCGTCACCGCCCACAGCCCCGATACTGGCAAAGAGTTGTGGCGGTTCGAATACTGGACGCGAAAGGTGCGGGATTCGCGGATTATCCCTTCGCTGGTCACAGGGGACGGCCTGATTTTTGGTACTTGGCACAAGCACGGCGGCGTTTTTGCCCTGAAACCTCCCGAACCGGACAACTCGTCCGAAGGGCGCATCGTCTGGGAATTTGACGGCCCGTCGCCGGACTGCACCACGCCGCTCTATTATCAGGGACGATTATACGTACTGAAAGGAGGCCGGCGCCCAAAAATGGTTACCTGTCTCGAGCCGAAGTCCGGCCGGCAAATCTGGCAGGGCGATATAGGCGGCAGGGGGCCGTGGCGGGCTTCACTAACCGGCGCCGATGATAAGCTTTATTGTATTAATGAGACCGGAGAAATCGTGGTGCTTGCCTCCGACGGCAGCGAATTCAAAATCCTCTTCGAAACCAAAACCGACGAAACGCCCATCCAATCGTCAATATCCGTCGCTGACGGGCACCTGTTCATCCGCACGGCGGAAAATCTTTACTGCATCGGAAAGTAAGGAGAAACCATGAGGGAAATAAGACTGATTGTGTGTATTTTTATGCTTGTGTATTTGCCTGCCGGCGGGAACGGAAGCACTAAAGAAATATGGCCTGATTCATCATGGAAGCGGACTAAGCCTGAGCAGGTCGGGATGAACCAGGACGTATTGAAAAAGGCTCGGAACTATGCATTGACCGGCGGCGGTTCAGGGTGCATCACTCGTCACGGCAGACTTGTCATGCAGTGGGGCGAACAGAAGCAGCGTTACGGTTTGAAGTCTTCAACTAAAGCCATCGGCATTACGGCGGCAGGGCTGGCTCTTAAAGATGGGAAAATCGAAAGTCTTCATGAGCCGGCCAAGAAATATCATCCAAGCTTCGGCGTACCGCCGGAGTCAAACGCAGCGACCGGCTGGCTCGATAAGATTACGCTCTTTCACCTGGCCACTCAGACCGCCGGGTTCGATAAGAACGGCGGATATACGAAGCTGCTGTTCGAGCAGGGAACGAAATGGTCATACAGCGACGGCGGGCCGAACTGGCTGGCAGAGTGCATTACCCTGGCTTATGGACAGGACCTGAATACGCTTATGTTCCGGCGAGTTTTCAGGCCGATAGGTATCGATAAAAATGACCTTACATGGCGCAACAATTCTTACCGTCCGAAAGATATTAAAGGCATCGCAAGACGAGAATTCGGTTCAGGCATCAGTGCCAATGTCAATGCGATGGCGCGAATCGGTTATCTCTATTTACGAAGAGGCCGCTGGCAGGATGAGCAAATCATCCCAGCATCCTTTGTAGATATGGCACGAACCGTACCAAAAGAGATAAAGGGCCTGCCCGTAGTCAGGAAGGAAAGCTATTTCGACGCATCCGATCACTACGGCTTATTGTGGTGGAACAACGCCGACGGCACGATGGCCAATGTGCCGCGGGATGCCTATTGGTCATGGGGATTGTACGACAGCCTGATTGTAGTGATACCGGGTCTCGATATCGTAGCGTCGCGGGCCGGCAAATCGCTGAATAAGGAGCGTAATTCCGACTATAAAGCCATTGAGCCATTTATCGAGCCGATTGTTCTGTCTGTGAAGGAGAAAAAAGAATGAGTTATATAAGAATAGTCACAGGCCTGTTCATTATTATCTGCTTTTCTCAGTGTATATCGGCCGCACAGGGGAGCTTCGAGTGGAAAAAGCCCCCGCCGGAGAGCCATAGGATGTCCTCACAAAAGTTGGATGAAGCGAAAGATGTCCTTGCCAAAATGGGAACCAAGACCTTCCTTGTCATCAGGAATGATAAAATCGTTTATGAATGGTACTCTTCCGACTTCGGCCCTGATAAAAAGCACTACACTGCGTCAATGGCAAAGGCGCTGGTCGGCGGTGTTTCTTTGATGCTCGCGTTGAACGACGGGCTGCTCGAAGCCGATGACCCTGTCTGCAAATACATTCCCGAATGGAAGGGACATCCGCAGAAATCTAAAATAACCATTCGTCATTTAGCTACTCACTCGTCCGGTATCGAAGATGCCGAGCAGGACAGCATCAGCCATTTCAAGCTGCCCGGCTGGAAAGGACAATTCTGGAAGCAGGACCCGGACCCTTTCACTGTATCGCGCGATAAAGCGCCGGTGATATTCGAGCCGGGCACCGATTATGCCTACAGCAATCCCGGCATGGCAATGCTTTCTTACGCCGTCACGGAAGCGTTGAAAAATACGAAACACACCAACGTTCGAACTTTGCTCCGGCAGAGAATAATGAGACCCATCGGTGTTAAAGACAGCGACTGGTCTATCGGGTACGGCAAGACTTTCAAGGTAAACGGCCTGAATCTTGTCGCCAATTGGGGCGGCGGCGGTTACACTGCGCGAGCGACGGCAAGAGTAGGGCGGCTGATGTTGAGAAAAGGCAACTGGCAGGGAAGACAACTTGTCGATTCGAAATGGGTGGAAGAAGTGGTCAAGTATGCCGGTACGCCTTTACCCGACCGGCCTGTCGGCAATCCGGCCCCGGCGTCAGGACTCGGCTGGTGGACGAACTTCGACGGCGTCTGGCCGAAAGTGCCGCGTGATGCATTTGCCGGGGCAGGGGCGGGAAATCAGGTGCTTTTGGTTGTGCCGAGCCTGGAGCTTATCATCGTGCGAAACGGCTCGAACCTGTACGATAGCTCTAAGGGCGAAGGATTCTGGGAAGGGATAGAGCGGTATTTATTCAATCCCGTAATGGATGCTATTGACGGCCCGCCCTATCCCGAAAGCCCTGTAATAGAAAAGATTGAATGGGCGCCAAAAGACGAGATTATCCGCAGGGCTTCCGGCAGCGATAACTGGCCGATAACCTGGGCCGACGACGACAATCAGTATACCGCCTACGGCGATGGCTGGGGGTTCGAGCCGAAAACCGAAAAGAAGCTGAGTCTCGGCATAGCAAAGGTTGTCGGCTCACCGGGCGATTTTAAAGGGATAAACATTCGCACAAAGAGCGGTGAACGCATCGGACAAGGTGCTAACGGCGCAAAGGCCAGCGGTATATTGTGTGTCGATGGTGTGCTCTACATGATCGTACGCAACACCGGCAATTCCCAGCTTGCCTTCTCAGCCGACCACGGCGAGACTTGGACCTGGTGCGATTGGAAATTCAAGACCAGCTTCGGCGCGCCGACTTTTTTGAACTTCGGCAAAAACTACGCCGGAGCGCTTGACGGCTACGTTTACATCTGCTCACACGATAGCAGCAGCGCCTACGAGCCTGCCGACCGCTTTGTTATGGCACGGGTACCGAAAGACAGGATAAAACAGCGCAGAGCTTATGAATTTTACAAAGGCTCAAATGGCTCCGAAGGGCCGATATGGACGAAAAACATTCGAGACAGGGGGGCAATATTTATTAATCCCGGCGAGTGCTACCGAAGCGGAATCAGTTATAACGCCGGGCTGAAAAGGTACTTATGGTGTCAGACTCTTCCAGCCGGCAAGGATGAACGGGGGCCGCGGTTTGGAGGTGGTTTCGGCATATACGACGCGCCGCAGCCCTGGGGGCCCTGGACAACCGTATTCTATACTACAGAATGGGACGTCGGGCCGGGCGAGACCAGCTCGTTTCCGACAAAGTGGATGAGCACCGACGGTAAAACCTGCCACCTGCTCTTTTCCGGCGAGGATTGCTTTTCCATTCGTAAAGCTGTATTCGTTGTGACAGAGCAATAACATTGCATTCGACTGCCTGCCGCAATCCGCAAAAATATGTGGACAGGATGACCGTATGCAGTTAACTTACTGGCAAATCAATAATAAGTGGCTTTGAAATCATCTTAAAAAGCTTTTATGTATGGAAAAAAACACCAAAAACCATACCGGCATGATAATTAAGAAACCACCGGTCGGATTTGCGGCACTGGCGCTCATCGGGCCGTCCTTCGTCTGGGCTGCGGAATATATCGGCTCCGGGGAGGTAGTGATTGCGACTCGAACAGGTGCGATATTAGGCATAGCGGTGCTCTGGGCGGTGGTTATCGGTGTGTTCTTGAAATTCTGGATAGGGGTTAGCGGTGCTCGATATACGGTCTGCACGGGCGAAGGAATGATCGATATGTTCAGCAGAACGCCGGGGCCGAGGAACTGGGCGGTGTGGCTGGTAATGGTGGTGCAGATTTTCTGTGCCGTATTGTCGATCGGAACGCTGGCAGCATCTTCGGGAGCATTTATTCATAGCCTTATTCCCGGTGTAGACATGAAGGTTTGCGGGTGGTTCGCGGCATTCTTCGCCGTAGCAGTAGCGTGGTCCGGCGTGTTTAGCGTTTTGAAAATCGTAATGAGCATATTCGTGCTGATTGTTGTTTTGGGCGCGTTCTATATAGCAGCGCACGTATTGCCGGGTTTTACTGAGCTGCTGAAAGGTTTTACATTAAGCGTTCCGGCCGTTCCGGATTGGGCGGTCGGCGTCGAGGAGGTCTCGGACAGCGCATGGGAAGAGATTCTGCCGGTGCTGGGCTGGGGGGCGGGCGGCTTTGCCAGCCAGGTCTGGTACACGTATT
>Ga0207752_1001204_pt1 | contig 12026 bp, 6 predicted proteins | sample Pon2CUnioCityCA_6_FD_187272 | JGI IMG/M metagenome (GOLD analysis project Ga0207752, IMG submission 187272) | Marine sediment microbial community from Union City, CA, USA - Pond 2C Sediment 2 (SPAdes) | ecosystem: Environmental > Aquatic > Marine > Intertidal zone > Salt pond sediment ... | reverse complement strand
GGGCACGCCATCCAGCTCGGGCACCCAACGACGCACGTAGGTCCCGTCCGGGTCGTGTTTCTTGCCCTGCAGCACCGGGTTGAAGATACGGAAGTACGGCGCGGCGTCGGTGCCGGTACCGGCCGTCCATTGCCAGCCACCGTTGTTGGCCGCCGGGTCGCCATCCACCAAGTGGAGCATGAAGTACCGCTCGCCCCAGCGCCAGTCGATCAACAGATCCTTCACCAGGAAGGAGGCCACGACCATGCGGGCGCGGTTGTGCATCCAGCCGGTTTGGGCCAACTGGCGCATGGCAGCATCGACCACCGGGTAGCCCGTGCGTCCCTTCCGCCAAGCAGCGAAGGCCGCCTCGTCGTTTTCCCAGCGAATGGCCTGCAGATTGGCCCGGAAGCTTCGATCGAGAACGCCAGGGAAGTGGTAGAGAATGGCCTGGTAGAACTCGCGCCAGATCAACTCGTTGAGCCAGGTCTCAGCGCCTTTGCGGGCCGCGGATGCCGGAGCGGATTCCAACGCCATCAGTGCAGCGACCACCGCCTGGCGCGCGGAGATCATGCCGAAGCGCAGATAGGGAGACAGGCGCGACGTACCATCCACGTCCATGCGGTCCCGCATACCGGCGTACCGATACATGGGCTTATCCTCGCCATTGGTGAAGGCAGCGAGTCGGCGCCTGGCCTCAGCCTCACCGGGCGGAAACGGCACGGAAGATGGCAGTGCCGGCTCTTCCGGTATCGGAAGGCTGGATATCCCTGACGGGGTGAAAATCTGGGCCGGGGCCGGAAGAATCGCGCTCTCGTCAGGGAGCGGCAGATCTTTCCACCGCCGACTGAACGGTGTGAACACCATGTAGGGCGCCCCGTCGGTCTTCAAGACGGCCCCCGCGGGGTGAACGGTGAGCCCTTCGACCAGGTGCAAGGGCAACGCATCGGCCACGCGGGCGTCACGCCGCTGGGCATAGGGCCACACATCCTCTTCGGCAAAGACGGCGTCAGCGCCACTTTCGGCCAACAGGTCAGCGAGTTCGTCCGCCGGATCCCCTCGGCGTACGATCAGGCGGCTTCCCCGAGCGCGGAGCTCGGCATCCAGCGCCCGCAGCCCGCCGAAGAGAAAGGCCACGCGCTTCTCGCCGGCATCGGGCGCACCGAGCAGCACCGGGTCGAGCACGAACACGGGAATCACTTGGTCGGCGTGGGCCAGAGCACCAGCCAGTGCCTGATTGTCCTTCAAGCGCAGGTCACGGCGTGCCCACCACAAGGCGGTTGTCATGACACGGCCTCCTGTGCAGGTTGATGGTCAGGCGTAAAGCACGCCAGCCAATCTCTCTGCGATTGAGACTCACTGCCGCTTGCGGGGGAACCAGGGGATGAAGGCACTGGTGGTCTCAATATACTCCTTGTAGCCTGGCTTGGCATCCTTCAGGCTCTTTTCCAGCAGGGTCACTCCAGATACGCGCAACAGCAAGGTCGTCATCACAATCGGGCTGAAGATCGTCCAGAACCCACCGGCGGCAGCCGCGACGAGATAGTAACCCCACCACTGAGTGGCATCACCGAAGTAGTTGGGATGGCGAGTGTAGCGCCAGACGCCAGAGGAAAGCACTTTGCCCTTGTTGGCCGGGTCGGCCTTGAAACGAGCCAGCTGCCAGTCTCCTGCCGCCTCGAAGAAGAACCCGATGGCCCAAACGACGATCGCCACGAAGTCGAGGACCGTCAGCCGCGACGGCGTCGGGCTGATCTGGGCCGCCAACAGTGGCGCAGAAATGACCCACATCAGTAATCCCTGCAGCAAGAAGACCTTGAAGAAACTATACCACCACCACTTCTTCCCGGCGTCCTCACGCCACTTCTGGTAGCGAAAATCCTCCGGCTTGCCCCAGTTGCGCCAAAGAATATACAGGCCAAGTCGCAGTCCCCAGACGGTCACCAAGCCACTGACGAGCCACTTCCGACCCGGGAAACCGTCGACCGTGAAGGCGAAATAGACCCAGTTCGTGACGACGAAGCCCGGGCCCCAGAATATGTCCACGATGCTGGAGTTCCTCAAGATCAAGCTGGCAATCCAGATGAACGTCATCAGGCTCAGGATAGCCAGGGCGCCGATACCGTAGATCCCCAAGAAAGTCATCTTCCTCCCCCTCCCAGCATACACAAAGGCGTCTCACTCTTGACGGGCTTGGACACACACGAGACCCACCGATCCCGGTCGAACGTGAGCGCCGATGACGGACGTTACTTCCTCTCGTAGAACTCCTCCCGCGTCAAGTCCACGCCGTCTACGTAACTCTGGCCGCCGATGTTGATATAGGCGGGCAGGACAGTGATGTCGTACTCGGCAGCGACCGCTCTTGGCAAATCACTGGTGCTATCGGTCACTACTTTGATTGACGCGCGCATGCGCACATCTCCTCATTTTTGTGACTACAGTATAGTACAAGAATGAACTCGCTGCCTATGGATTTGGTTGAAATTACCGTTGAGTTGGGTTACGAAAAGTTGGGGTTTGGTTGGGAACTTGTAGCTGTGTAAGAGGAATGATGTCCACTTCCGAGATGCCCTCACCCAGGCACATCCACGCCACCGTCGGTTGTTCCCTTAGCGCGGCACATACCGCTCCAGGATTGACCAGCAGCTTACGTCCTATCCACTCGACGTGTGCCCGGTGGGTGTGCCCGAAGACGATGACGTCCGCCTCGGGATAGAGCCGCGCCAGGCGACGGGCGATGCGCCAATTCATCTGACCGTTATCCGTCAGCCGCACCCACTGAGCGAGCACATCCAGGCCCTTGAGGAAGAAACCCAACGCACCAGGTTGATGGCCGTGGGTGAGCACGACGCGGTGACCGGCGATTTGCAGCGTGACCACGGCCGGCAGCGCTGCGCCACCATCGGAGAAATCCTGGATGTGTACATTGCCTCGAACCGCATACACCGGTGCGAGGGCACGCAGTGGCTCCAGTGCAGCAGGGTCGTCTACGTCGCCAGCGTGCAGGATCAAGTCCACTCCATCCAGCGCTTCAAGCGCAGCACGGGGCATTCGCTTCAGACGACGGGGGATGTGGGTGTCAGAAAGCAGACCGACGACGGAGCTGGGCATGTGCTCAGTCTAACACAAATGCCAGATCCAAGCAACTGTTTCGTCAGTTTCGCATCGAACGCTGGTTAAGAGACCGTGCCACATAGATCCCTGGAGGCACCTTTGTCCTATTTCAACCATCACGCCTTACCACCGGAAGGTAGATGGTGTGCACATCGCCTGTCTCCATCATCAGGTTATAACCCACTTCGTCGGCACAGCCAAAGGATGTCAAGCCAGCCTGTGGACTTACACTCAGGTAATAGCGGCCACTTGAGGCAGATATCCACACCAGCCGGTTGGTACCCGTCACACCCAGGGCCGATCCGCATTCATCGTACAGCTCCATCAGCGTCTGAGTGTTGGTGGGCGGCGCAGCCGCAAACTTGACGGCTTGCGAACCCGGGAGATCGAACCAGACAAAATCCTTGTCAGCAGCATACATTGTTGTGTCGCTGTCGAACGAGTGCACCTGCATAACGCCAGGCTCGATGGCGTTCTTCTCAGTGATCTGTTTCCAGGTGTCGTCAATCTCGTACACGTCACGGCACGTATGCGTGATGATGCCCGTGGGATGCAGGACAGTGCTGCTGCGAGCGGGCACAATGCCTCCACCCCCACTATTCCGCATTACGATGGGCAGGTATATGATGGAAGACGCATATTCGCTCTCGATCAGCAGGTCGTAATCGGTACGATACCCCACCAGGCCAGCTCGGTTAGTGATGCGAACATAGTAAACCCCATCGGTCGGAGCCATCCACACGATGCGCGAGGAGTAGTCCGTCGCCCCTGGATGGTCATCGTTAGCTGCCAGCATAGTGCGACCGTCGGTGCCAAAGAGGGTCAGGAACGTATCAGCCCTTTGGCCCCAAGAGAACGTTGTAAAGGTGTAGATGGTGTTGGCCTTGGCCGAAAACTTGACCCAGTCGATTGCGTCGTCGCAGAATTGGTGCGCCTGGCTTGTACCGACAACGAACACTGAAGCACGGTCAGCAGTGTCATCATCCTCGTAGAAGTCTGCGTCACAGTTGAAGACCTCCGGAGGCATATCACCAAAGTCCACCGGGTATTCGGCCCCCAGCGCAACTTCTATGTCCACCTCATTCTGCGTGGTAGAGATATGATCCTCGGGATCGGTCTCGATGACCTCGTGCGTACCTGGTACCCCGATAGGGAAAGAGTAATTGCCATATAGATCAGTCGTGGTTGTGACAATCCCGTCCAGTGTGATGAGTACGTAAGCAATGCCCAACTCGCCCGCGCTGCGCTTCCCATCACCAGAGGTATCCTCAAACACCGTGCCGTAGATAGTGGCAAAGTCTGACCCGGTGAGGGCGTCGCCAAAATCCAGCCGGTAACCTGTGCCCAAGATCACGTCTATATGCCCACTGTTGGGCGTGGTGGAGAAGTAACCATCGGGGTCTGTCTCAACGACGATATGTATGCCTGGCGTTGTGATCGGGAAGGTGTAGGTGCCGTTGAGGTTGGTGGTGGTCGTCACGATCCCATCCAGCATCACGAGCACGCCAGCTATACCCAGATCGCCCACATCCCGCACCCCGTCACCATCATCGTCGTCGAACACGGTACCATAGACAGCAGCAAAGCCTGAGTTAATGAGCATATCGCCGAAGTCTACTCGATAGACTCTGCCCAAGGTCACATTCACGTACACCTCATTGGGCGTGGTGGAGAAGTAGCTGGGCGGGTCAAGCAGGTCCGCGAAAACGGAGACACGCTCGATACCATGTGGCACGACACCAGCTTCCACGTGTCCCTTCCGGAACACGGCCAAACCATAGGCACTGGGATCCGTCTCGACGACAACGTGCACACCCGTTGTCGTGATGGGAAAATTGTAGTTGCCACTGAGATCGGTGGTGGTCGTCACAATCCCGTCGAGTGTGATGAGCACACCAGAGATACCCAGCTCACCGGCATCGCGCACCCCGTCACCGTCGGCGTCTTCGAACACGGTGCCAGTAATCGCAGTGCGGTGAGTAGCGGTTGTCGCCACTTCGACCTCGTTCGACCGAATCCACTCGCGCAGGTGCTCGGCAGTCTCCGTGCTGGAGATATAGGCGCCATTCCTGATGATCGTATCAGGCAGCAAGATATCGTTCACCCTCACTGCAAAACCGCCCGCCACATGCGTGCTGGGGGGCAGACCTGCATCATACCAGCGGACGTGGGTCACCGGCGTGACAGGCACTGTAGGACTCCAGGTATCTCCGTTGTCCGACGAGTATTCAACCTGGTCGCCACCGTATACCGTTCCTGAGATCAGGCTGGTGTAATCTGGTATCGGATCGCGCACGTAGATCTCTGTCTGCGCGGTCGTCGTCGAGACATTTGCGTAGGTCAGGGTATACGAGATGACATCACCTGGAGCCACCTCCACCTGCTCTGCCGCTTTGTTGATCGTCAGACTAGAGATGCGGGTAACCGCCAGGTTGGACTCAAGAGATATACCCGGTTCCCGGCTAAGCCTGGCCCAGTTCTGAATCCGCGAGCCAAGCGAAAGGCTCCCGCCAGGTCGGACGCTGAAGCGAACCCGGCCCGTCTCACCGGCCCCAATAGTCCCAGGAACGCCGCCCGGGGTGATGACCAGGGTGGGTGAGATGTAGGCACCTTGATCACCATCGGTGGCGTCGGTCAGCGTGTCCCACCCGCTGCCTGTGTCTATGGCCAGGCTCCCACCCACGTAGGTGGTGGAGACGGGGATGGTATCCCGGATCACGACTCCGGTGGCCTGCGCTCCACCGGCGTTCTCGTAGGAGAGAGTGTAGGTGATCGCCTGTCCGCGTGCAACAATGGCAGGTCCAAGCTTGGTGAACTCCACCTCGGGTGCCAGGACAGTGGTACGCACCACGTTGCTGCCGCCTGCTACCCCTTCGGCGCTGTCGATATACGCCATGTTCTTAATGACGGTCCCATCCTCCACGAAGTCGTTCACGGTCACGATGAAGGTCGCGTGGCCACTGGCTCCGGGCACGAGTGTGCCGAGTTCCCAGGTGACGGTGCCGCTGGCAGGGCTGTAGGTACCGCCAGCGGAGGCAGATACGAAGGTGACGTCCTGAGCAGGCAGCGGATCACGCAGCACGACTTCAGTGACGGCGAAGGGATCGCTGAGATTGGCATAGGAGAGGGTGTAGACCAGTGTGTCGCCGATGCCGGCCTCGGGGCTGCTAACCGACTTGGCCAGATTGAGGGAACCGAAGTGGACAGCAGCTTCATCGCTGGGATTAAAGCGCACACCAGTGCCCTCGTATATGCCAACAGCCTCGCCCTGGTTGATGCTCAGCTTCACGCCGTCAGTGTCAGTGATCTGAGCCTGGAAGTCGAGGGTCAGGCTTTGATTGGGGTCCAAATGGGCCGAAAGGTCCCAGAACAGTACCTGGCCGTCAATCGCGGGTTCTGGGCTTTCCGTGCCACCACCAGGATACGTGAGGCGCGTACTGCCAGGTACGTAGGTCCAATTCATGGGTAAAGTGTCAGTGATATCCACGTTGGCAAGAGGTGCGTTGTGGGCCTGGGGCCGCAGGGTGAAGGTCACAGTTCCGCCGGTGCGTGGCAGAACGGTTGGCTCAGCCTCCTTCTCAAGTGTCAGTACCGGATCCAGCCAGCGCTGCAGCAAGGGCAGCGTGGTGAAGCCCATATCCAGATAGGGGTCCGCGACGCCGGCCGTGCGCGGATCCTCCCCCCAGGCAACAGCGAACTCACCCGTGGCCCAGACGTGCATACCAGTGTTGTCGTTGTCAGGGTCAAAGATGCGCCGCTGCTGTAGCAGATCGAGCGTAAAGGTCTCATCCACAGTGCCATCCACCGGGCTGAAATCCACGTAGAAGATAGTATCATCGGACACCGGCGCAACCCATACCGGAGATCCGTTTTCCGTAGGGGGGGTATTATCTGATCCGGGTGCCCAGGAGATGTAATAGTCTTGCGTCAAATACTTGGAGGGAATTGCGGAGAAGCCCCAGGCGTATTCCACTTTCGAAGTGTCGGCGCAGACAACGACGCCAAAGCTCCCCTCAGCGGAGTTAAAGCGCGCCGCCGAGTCTGCAGGCACGTAACCCCCTCTCTTCTGGGAGTAAGGCACCGTCGCACTGATGTAGGCCGTGGGGCTGATGACAAAACTAGTCTGCGCCTCACGGTCGTAGGCGTGGACCGTGATTGGAAAATCATTAGGGTTAGAAAGGTAGATCTCAGCCTCGTGTCCAGGGTTGCCACTTGGCACGGGAACGACATAATCCGATCCCCACATCTGATCTGGCAACACGATCAGAGAGCGGCCCTGGAACTGGTACCACACGCTTTGATCCGCACCGGTCAGCAGCCCCACCTGGACCGGCTTATTCGTGCGGATGGTGGAACCAGCGTGGATGGTGACCGGGCGCACCGAGGTCGAGTTGATGTAGCCCATACTGGAGTAGGTCTGCCCTCGGTCGAGCGTCAGGTGCACGACGCCCGCACCGTTGTCAATCGAGACAGCGGTATCGTCCTCAAAGGCCGTCAACTGGAGATAGACGTTGCGGAAGTCGCCATAGGTGCCGCCCCCACCACCGCCAAAGCCGTACAGATCCTCGCCAACGGGCAGGCGGTACGAGTACGTGTCGGCATAAGCCTGCCGGGAGTAGACCTCCCACGCGCCGCCGATCCATGAGTTGTTCAAAGGCCACATGGCATGGGTCAGGTCCACAGGCCCGCCGCTGGTGATAACACGGTCACCGCCATCGTAGCGAATATCAGCCGGATTGCGTACAGGGTCAACAGCCACGTAACCGTTAACCGCAGCCGGGCCGGTGAGGTCTTGGTCACTCGTCAGGTTGATGTCGTCACCAGCGAAAAGCACATCACTCCCCACCCCCCCATTGCCCGTGTCGCCGTCGCCAAAGATCAGAGTGGAAGACTGGATGGGATTGAGCAAGTCACGTTCGTAGCCATCCTCCCAGTGGTCATAGTAGATCACCTGGTAGTCAGCGGTGGCGACCAGACTCACGGTCGAGCAAATCCGACCAGGAATGTGGCTATCAGGTCCATCGTAGATGGCACGAAACGCCCGCCAGACGTGCTCCTCGTAGCCGAGGACATAGTACTCCTGATAGCCGGTGGGCAGGGCAAAGACCGGGATGGTGATAGAGAATAAGATCAGTATTGCTACACACACAAATGAGAAGGCAAACCACCTTCTCCGGCCGAGGAGATGTGCGTGTTGGCTGTGTCCGAACATCGCCCTCTCCATATCCCCCTCCTATCAACTCCGAAATCTCTCGGAAAAGATAAATGGCCCAACCCTACCGGGAGCTCTCTCGCGTGAAACGGCCAAAGCGATTCGCCCGCTAGCCATCAAGAGGCTCCTGCAGGATCTTCCGAGAGGGCCACTCTTGGAACTGGAGAGGTGCTCCAACTCCACCCACGTGGCGATGGGAGTGCTTTGCAGCTGACTCTGCCCAGTCGAGCCATTACCTGCCATGATAACATACTTCAGTTCACAGAAGGTAAAGGAAATCCGAGATATTGACTATGATGAAACACAAGGGCGCACCCATCCCATGGACGAAGTGCGCCCCCCTCATTCGGTATCATCCATAGCCCCCACAAAGGAGATACCTAAGGCTATTCAGTTTCCCTCCCCTCAGCGGACCCCTCGCGATTATGTATATATTATCATATTTTGCTTCACAGCGCAAGTGGCTCATCGTAGCGGGTGCACTTCAATTTGGGGGCAGCCTGACCTGTTTTGACGCTCCCGAGACGAGGGCTGGGAGCTCTGGAAACAAGTCGCCCGAGGATTGAAATGCACCCATCATAGCGCCATGGGCCAATCGCGACATTTAACGCCCAAGGTTGGTTTTTCCGCTGGACAAACCGTCCTCTTGGTGGCATAATCAGCACCCGTGTAGCCGAGACACTATGTGCAACGGAGCATGACGATGCCGGAACAAGAGTACGACGTGATCATCGTGGGAGCAGGGCCAGCGGGCATTTTCGCCGCGCTCGAACTCAGCCGCAAATCGGATCTACGCGTGGCCATCTTCGACAAAGGCCCCCCGATCGAAAAGCGCCGCTGCCCCGCGCGCGAGGGGATGGGGTGCACGCACTGTCAGCCATGTTCGATTATGACAGGATGGGGCGGGGCCGGAGCGTTCAGCGACGGTAAGCTGACGCTCTCACCAGCTTCCGGCGGGCATCTAAGCGAGCTGATGGATGAGCAACGGACTCAGGCATTGATTGATGAAGTAGATCACGCGTACGTGGCCTATGGCGCCAATCAGGTCGTCTACGGCGGACGCACCGACGAGTTCGAGGCGCTCGAAAAGAAAGCCGTGCTGGCCGGATTGCGTCTTGTGTCGGTACCCATCCGTCACATCGGCACGGAGCGTTGCTCAGAGATTATGGCACGCATGTACGAGGATCTGGTGGAGCGCGGCGTCCACGTGCGCATGCGGACTCCGGTATCCAGGGTGTTGGTCAACGGTGGGGCCGTCGCCGGCATTGAGACAGAGAGTGGAGCGGTGGTCAAGTCGCCGCGGGTGATCGCAGCGCCGGGGCGCGAGGGCGCTGAATGGCTTACACGGGTTGGCGCTGAGTTGGGGCTGCGACTGACGTGCAACCCGGTGGATCTGGGCGTGCGGGTCGAATTGCCGGCGACCGTAGCGGAGCCTGTTACCCAACTGCTGTACGAATTCAAGTTTCTGTACTACTCACGCGCCTTTGACGACCTGGTGCGAACCTTCTGCGTCTGTCCTTACGGTGAGGTCACGCTGGAATACGCGGGCGGCGTGACGACCGTGAACGGTCACTCCTACGCCGACCGCAGGACAGCCAACACCAACTTTGCCCTGCTGGTGAGCAAGAGCTTCACCGAGCCATTCGACGACCCGGTCGCCTACGGCCAGTCGATCGCTCGACTGGCGAACCTGTTGAGCGGGGGGGTGCTGGTGCAGCGACTGGGAGATCTGGAAGCCGGCCGCCGCACCAACACGAAGCGGCTGAGCCGCTCGATCGTCACCCCGACACTCAAGTGCGCCACGCCGGGTGATCTGGGCCTGGTGTTGCCCTATCGCCACATCGTCAACATCCTGGAGATGATGCATGCTTTGGACCAGTTGATGCCGGGCGTGTGTTCACGCCACACGCTACTCTACGGAGTCGAGGTCAAGTTCTATTCCAATCGCCTGCAACTGACGCGGGGCCTGGAGACAGAGGTACGCGGGCTGTACGCCTGTGGTGACGGGGCGGGCATCACACGGGGGCTGGTGCAGGCCTCGGCCTCGGGCCTGGTAGCGGCGCGGGCGATATTGAGGAGCTGACTTCAGGCAACAGCCATCTGCCCTGAGCCACCTTTCGTAGACGCTAGATCTCTGCCTCCCGTGGCTCCGGCAGTCCGGCGGCAAAGACGCACGCAGCCACGGAAAGCCCGACAGCCACGACGAAAAGACCAGTGAATCCGAACGCATCCACGAGCAACCCGCCCAGGCCAGAGATCAGGACGAAGACGCCAACCAGTGTGTTGGAAAGTCCCAGGTAGAGAGGTCTCTTGGCCTCGGGGGCCAACTCCAGCAGGAAGTTGCTCCCAACCAGGGCCTGGGCGGGTCGCACTGCGCCATCGAGGAAGAAGAGCGGCAGGGCCAGGTAAGGAAGCCAGTCCCCCCGAGGGTGCAGGAATCCCATCGGTCCTATGAGTGCCAGCGCCAGCAGTGCCGTCGCACCGCTCCCCAGGCCCGCCAGCCGCATCACCAATTGATTGCCGCGCCGGTCGCTCAGGCGACCCCACGGCAGGTTGAAAAGCAGCATCGCAGCGACCCGGGCCGCCACGTAGATGCCGGCCATTCCATCCGAAGCTCCCAGCACGCGCTTGGCGTAGATCCCGTAGAAGGGGAGAGCGATACCCGCAAGTGCTAGAGTCAGTCGGGCGGCCATGTAGCGACGATAGACCCGGTCCGTTCGCAGGAGGGCCCCAGATCGGCGCAGTTGTTCGCCCACTGTCACCGGCTCAGCTACGACTGTGCCAGGTGGCTCCCGAACGAGCGCGAAAGCCAGCATCCCCAAAGCCATCCCGACACAATACAGCAGGAAGAGGAAGGCGTGTCCGTCCGGGAAGGGAAGGGATGGATGATTGAGGACCGTTTTCACAATCCAGCCGCCCCCCAGCCCCAGCAGCCCACCCAGGAACTGCCGCCAGGCAAAGAAGGCTCCCCGCCGCCGGGCTGGGATCGTCTTGGCCACCACGTCGAAGAAGGCCAACCCACCAAGCCCGGACGCGACACGGGCAATGGCATACAGTCCGAAGAAGCCGATCAGCAGAAGGAGAAGGTCATCCACCAGCCAGACCGCCGTTGCAAGGAGAAGCCAGACAGCCGTGCGGATGAATGCAGCACCGGCATAACTGGGCATCTTGCGCTGCATGCGCTGAATGCGGGCGGATACGAAGATCTGAGGCAGGAACCATCCAGCATTCCCCATCGGCGCCACCAACCCGATGAGCAGGTTGGAGGCGGTCAGCTGGCTGACAAACCAGGTGAGGATGACTGGCGGGTCGATCAACGCCTCGACGAAACCAAAGGCTGCACCATTGAGAACCCCAAGGACAAAACTGCGCCGAACCTCGCGCTCTGAGACAACGACATCACTAGCTTGCAATACGATCCTCCGACATCAAAGCGTTGTTGCCCCGATTCTACCGCGCCAATACATAATCGGCAAACCTGGCAGGGCAATCGCATCTAGACTGATTTTCATTTCAACCTGTCATTCTGAGCGACCGGAGGGGCCGACGCCGACGTCGTCGGTAGACAGTGCCAACGCCGACGCCGTCGGTAGACAGGGCCGACGCCGACGTCGTCGGTAGACAGTCGGGGCGAAGAATCTCCGTTTCGCGTTGAGCAGGCGAGATTCTTTCCTTCGGCTTCGCTCAGGACAGGCCGTCGCTTCGCTCCTCAGAATGA
>Ga0207752_1001203_pt1 | contig 12041 bp, 14 predicted proteins | sample Pon2CUnioCityCA_6_FD_187272 | JGI IMG/M metagenome (GOLD analysis project Ga0207752, IMG submission 187272) | Marine sediment microbial community from Union City, CA, USA - Pond 2C Sediment 2 (SPAdes) | ecosystem: Environmental > Aquatic > Marine > Intertidal zone > Salt pond sediment ... | reverse complement strand
CGTAATACTTTTTCCGCTGGACCTTTAACATCGATATAAGTGCTCCAGTCTTCAAAAGCAGAAATATTTGCGGTAATACCATTTTTAGTTTTCATAAAAATCCCGAGCTTATCCGCTGGTAGCTCTATATATTGGGGCTGTACAGGAAGACGCATGGTCAACGTGCCGTTAATGGTGCTGACCTTTTTACCCTTAAGCTCTTCCTTGTCTGAATAAATATTTACATTTGAGGCATGTAATCGTCTATTCACTATCTCCCAGTTTTTACGTTTTTCATCATAGTGCGTACCAAACTTGTAAACAAAACCTGCCTTTTCATTTTTAGCAAAGGGTATTTTTTCTCCATTTTCAGTTTCAACAGAATCAATACTTAATATCACCGCTGACATATCATTACGTAATGCTTCTTCATAAGGGGCAAGAACATCAAACTCAGCACCGGTTTCTCTTCCAGAGCGAACACCAAATTTATTTAAGCAAACCAGGAAAGCACCGGCTTCAACCTTCTGTTTGCCTTTACATTCCTCTTTGCTATGTTTAACTCTTCGATAATCTCTTAAAAAGTTGCTTTTCGTGGTGAAGGCCACCGTAACCTGTTTGCCATCGCTTTTTTTACCATAGCGTGGGGTAACCTGGCTAATTTCAAAAGGATACTCCTGGCTCTGCATTTGATCTGCAACAACAACCTCAACAGCAGCCACTTTTCCTTTAAAGCGTTTAGAAACCATTTTCGTTTCTTTACCAAATGCACTACTACTGCCACTTGATAAATATTGACCTTTTGCATTCTTCGCCCTGATTGCAAGAACTTGTCCCTGGTCACCACTTAAGGTGTAATTAACCGTGCCGTTACGACTCTTTCTAAAATACATGCGTACCTTATCGGTTTCGACAACCTTACGCGCAAAAGGTGCACGTACAGTTTGCGTGCGGGTCTTTGTTGCGGCACGAACAGCAATTTTCCCTTTAACTTTCGCCACCTGGGCTAATAAAACATTTGGCTGTAAACGAACACTTTTATCACCACTTACCTTAATAGACTTAGTTATCCAGTTACCGTCAACAAATTCTTTATCACGTGATGTATTCAATGAGGTCAAGGCCTGGTTACGCGCCTTACCACACTGTTCTTCTCGTAAAAGATTATTACCTTCTAAATCTTCAACACTGGTAATGGATAAACTCGCAGGGGGTAACTGTTCTGATTTGTGCATGAATTCTGCTGACAAGTTTTCAAAACCTTTACCATCAGCAGTAATACTTAATTCAATAACGGAATCATCCGTTGCATATAAACCCATTTTCTTTAACCTGATGCCGAATGGCCCCACAACAGTATCGGGTTTATGAAACATATTCTTTCCATCAAACGGCTGAACCGAAGAGAAAGCAAACTGCGGTTGATATTTTTCAATCTCGCTTTCTTTAACAATTTGTTCTTCACCTACTTGACCACCCTCTTGTGTATCAAACACACCGGAAAAAGCCATTTGTAAAAACTCACCCGGAATTTTTTCGAGATTATCCAGGGTTTTCCTGTTGAGCATTGTTTTAAAGTGTAAAACATTGCCTTTGGCTTCAAGGTTCAATGTCTTCATCAACGCGATTAACGTAGGCATACCGTCGAGCTCATTTACGCTTTCCTTGATAGAAGTATCAAAATTATTTTTCACTTCAACCGGCCAGTTTGTATTGCTTGAATGCGCATCAACCATCAAGGTAAAACCAGGTTCAGGGATCAGTTTAACGACTGCGCCTGCATATAGCTCCTGCAACGGCTGGTTAGAAAGTGCACCTAAGATTAATGCCGAGGGAAGATCAACCGCACCTTTTTTCGCCTTGTTTGCTGCCAGGAAGGCACCTGCTACGGCTTTTCCTTTTCTAAACTCACGCCACTTGCTAAGCGATACCCTTGCTTGGGCATTCGCTTTGAAACGTTTTAACAGTACAGGCATTAATTCAGGGCTGGATAATAAAACCCGATCATTTTGAATATGCAGTGCCAGTTGTTTTGGCCCTGTTTCAGTTTCGGTAGTTTTCACTATACAGGGATCAACTTTTTTCTCTTGCTCTGGATTTTTTGAAATTAACAAGTAGCTCGCCGTACTATCATCAATACTATAATCCGGCGCAATCGCGCGCTTTATTTTATCCTTCGAGAATCGGCCAAATAACACAACGGTATAAGCCGGTTTTTTCTCAGCCACGTCTATAGCCGCGAGTCCGTAATCAGTATCATTTAATAAATTTACACCACGAGCATTTAAGTTATCTAACAGTGTTTTTTCAGTTTTAGATACTACTGGTGGCGCCAGCGGAGTTGGATCTTTAATCTGTTTAAACAAGTCCTGGATCTTCCTGATATAGGTCATATCAGCACTGGCAATCGCAATCGTACTTGAAGTGGCAATGACCTCTTCAGCCTGCACCACTTTTGCCGGTAAACCTTCAGGCGTAATAAATTTTGTAAAAAGGAAATAACCCGCACCTGCAATGATGGCAACAAGAATGAATAGCGTGAGAAATATTTTTTTAATCATAGTTATACCGATATTGTTATTTTTCTTTATTTTCTGTGAAGACAAGAAGGACATACCCTGTCTCTATTATTCTTAAATATATGCTGAATATTGAAGCCTGGTAAATAATAGCCCATATAACGCCATGATCAAATAAGATGTTTAAACCATATTTTGGCAAACATGTACCTGGTTCACGATTTTCTTATTTACTCACTGACTGACTTGTACAGCTTATACTCACAGTTCCCAATATGAATATCACGTAGCTGCTCATCCGCCACTGGGCCTTCAAAATATGCCACAAATACGCGCAAGGTCTCTTCATGTGCCACCACGAGAATATTTTCCTGTTTCTGCTGTTTTAACCAGTCAATAAAACCTAATATACGTTTCTTATGATCCAGTAATGACTCACCGCCATTAATACGCGCATGAAGTGGATCGTCATTAATCGCGGAAAAATAATCATCAACTCGCTTGCCCTCAAAGCCCGACCGAATATCAGAAATACCAGGATGTGTATCAATCACAACCTGGTGATACTGGTTGATAATATCTGCAGTTTGCCGCGTACGCGGTAAGGGCGAGACAATAATCCGATCGAGTTTCACATCGCGCAGTTTCTCTGCTGCAGCCTGTGCCTGCTGTTTGCCAATATCATTTAAATAAACATCAACACTGGGATCATCATTGCAGAGTTCTAGCTCGTTATAGTTAGTACGGCCATGGCGCATCACGTAAAGGTTCATAGAACTTATTTATTCAGCCTGTTTATATTTATTTTTTTACTTAATCCAACTAAATCAATGTTTGAAAAAATTAAGAATAATCGTAATGACCACACTAATAATTATCATCGAAGTAATGGGAATAAAAATATTACCATTCTCAAGCTTTATATGAACATCACCCGGTAATTTTCCAAACCAGTTCAATGTCCAGGGTACAAAATGTAAAAGCAGCCCAAGAACAATAAAGGATATTCCTATAATGATTAACCATTTAGGCATTAAATACTCCCTTATTCAATATCCTATTAATTAAGCTACTGTCACCTCATGGGATAAATAAACATCCTGAATGGCATTTAATAAAGTAATGCCATCTTCCATTGGTTTTTGAAAAGCTTTACGTCCTGAAATCAGTCCCATGCCGCCAGCACGTTTATTAATAACCGCGGTCCGCACGGCCTGGTGTAAATCATCTTCACCCGATGCTCCACCTGAGTTAATCATACCCACACGTCCCATATAACAATTTGCAACCTGGTAACGCACCAGGTCAACCGGGTGATCCGATGTCAGTTCGGAATACACTTTTGGATGAGTCTTCCCAAAACCAATCACGTTATAGCCACCGTTTGTTTGTGCCTGCTTTTGTTTAATAATATCGGCATCAATGGTTGCAGCGAGGTGATTTGCCTGGCCAGTTAGATCAGCCGCAATATGATAATCAACTCCATCCTTTTTAAACGCACTGTTACGTAAATAGGCCCATAGCACTGTGACCATTCCTAACGAGTGAGCATGTTCAAATGCTTCACTGACTTCTATGATCTGGCGACGTGATTGTTCTGCACCAAAATACACGGTTGCACCGACCGCAACGGCGCCCATATCAAAGGCCTGCTCTACACTGGCAAATAACGTTTGATCAAACTGGTTGGGATAAGTGAGTAACTCGTTATGGTTGATCTTAACGATAAAGGGAATTTTATGTGCATAGTCACGCGCAATACTATTCAACACACCCAGTGTCGATGCCACCCCATTACAGCCACCTTCAATCGCCAGTTTAATAATATTTTCCGGATCAAAAAAAGCAGGATTTGGTGCAAAAGATGCACCGGCAGAATGTTCAACACCCTGATCAACAGGCAACAAAGACATATAACCCGTTCCAGCCAGGCGTCCGTGATTATAAAGTGCATTTAAATTTCTTAACACGGCAGGTTTACGGTTCTTATGCATTACAATCCTGTCGATATAATCCGGCCCTGGGGCATGTATTGCTGACTTAGGAATACCGTTACAGGTATGTTCAAGTATAGAGGATGCTTCATCAGCAAGAATTTTTTCAATATCAGTCATGTCGTCCTCCTTAACTTTTATGCGTTGTTGTCTTATTAATTAAATGATTAATCATATCCATCGGCAATGGAAAGACGATGGTATTACTTCGTTCACTCGCAATTTCGGTTAATGTTTGCAAATAACGCAATTGCATGGCTTCGGGTTGTTCGGAAAGTTTTGTTGCTGCTAATAACAGTTTTTCAGCTGCCTGTTGTTCACCTTCTGCATGAATCACCTTGGCACGACGGGTACGTTCAGCTTCTGCCTGCTTAGCAATTGCACGTATCATGGTTTCATTAAGATCAATGTGCTTAATTTCTACATTACTAACTTTGATACCCCAGGCGTCGGTTTGCTTATCGAGTACACTTTGAATATCAGCATTAAGACGTTCACGTTCTGCCAGCATTTCATCCAGCTCATGTTGGCCTAATACCGAGCGTAATGTCGTTTGTGCCAGTTGACTGGTTGCTTCATAAAAATTCTCAACCTGGATAATGGATTTTTCAGGGTCAATCACCCGAAAATAAACCACCGCGTTCACATTCACTGAAACATTATCACGTGAAATAACATCCTGGCTGGGTACATCCATCACGATGGTCCGTAGATCCACTCTCACCATTTGCTGAATAACCGGAACAACAATAATGAAACCCGGCCCTTTCACTTTCCAGAAACGTCCAAGCATAAAAATAACACCGCGTTCATATTCACGTAGAATCCTAATGGCACTGGCAAAAAACGCGATAATAAAGAAAACCACTATATACAAGCTATATCCAGTCATTGTCTTACTCCTGTTTTATTCTGCTCCAGTATTACTCATGGGCTCAACATGCAAAGTCAAACCATCAATACCAATAACTTTCACATACTGCCCTTTTTGCAAAGGTGAATCACAGTAAGCATTCCAGTTCTCACTATGAATATGTACTTTCCCTTGCTGTTCAAAATCATCTATCACTAACGCTTCGCTACCAAGTAACTCTTCGATGCCACTGACAACCGGGCGTTTGCGTGCCTTTATTGCCATACCAACAACAAAGACAAGTAAGAACACACTGGTCAACGCGAAGGTTACTATCACGGAAATATCAATCCCAAAACCGGGGACATCGGTATCCATTAAAATAATAGAACCAATCACAAAGGCAACAACACCACCAATACCAAGCATGCCGAAACTCGGTTCAAAGGCTTCCCCGATCATCAGTGCTATACCCAGTAAGATTAGCGCCATACCGGCATAGTTAATCGGTAATAATTGAAATGAATACATCGCCAGTAATAAACAAATGGCACCGACCGTTCCCGGGACAATTGAACCCGGGTTATAGAATTCAAGTATCAAGCCATAGATACCTATTAACATCAGGATATATGCAATATTGGGATTGGTGATCACGCTGAGTAAACGACTGCGCCAGTCTGGGTTAATCTCTTTCACCATTAACCCGGCTGTTTTTAATTTCTGTTTTTGTCCCTTGATTACAAAGACACGCCCATCAAGCTGGTTTAATAGATCAGCGGTATCCGTCGCCACGATATCAATTATATTATTTTTTAATGCCTCGTCAGCAGGCAGACTGACGCCTTCCCGTACTGCCTTTTCCGCCCACTCCTGGTTTCGTCCTCGTAGTTGCGCTAAGCCCCGAATATAAGCCACGGCATCATTAATGATTTTTTTTTGCATTGCGCTTTTATCACTAGCCGGCGCAGGCTTGTCTGCCTTGTCTTTTTCCTTATCCGTACCTTTTCCCTTATCGATTCCTGGCGGAGAAATACCGCCCATCTGCACCGGTGTCGCTGCGCCCAGGTTTGTACCCGGTGCCATGGCCGCAATATGACTGGCATAAAGAATATACGTCCCTGCACTGGCGGCACGCGCACCTGTCGGTGAAACATATACAACAACAGGAACCGATGAACTGGTGATAGTTTTTATAATTGATCGCATGGCGGTATCCAGGCCGCCGGGGGTATCCATGAGGATAATAATCAGGCTAGCTTTTTGCCGGGTAGCCGATTCAAGTGAGCGTTTAACATAATCATCTGTTGCCGGTCCGATCGGCTCATTTATGATCAACTGGTAAATAGCATGACTAGTACTATTTGCTGAAACAGGGCTCAGCAAAGTACTGGAAAGTATAAAAAATAGCGAAATAAAGAAATATGCAGGTCTCACCATCTTTAATGACTCCCTGTTCTCTTATCGACAATGATGAAAATGAATTCAATACAATGAGTATAGATTACTTAGTAAAAAATGGAGTCTTACTTGCCCCCATTTAATTATCCTGATCGTTCTTTTTCCTGAACTTTCCATCAAAGTAGCGCATCATACCGGCAGTTCCAACAACAAATAAAACCGCCAGTGAGAATAAGATTAAAAACATTTTCATAGCAGAACCTATTATGTTTCTCTTATCACCCTGATTTCACTCAATTAATTCTTCGTTATTTCACATAGCTGTATTCAGTTGCTAAGATATTTATATAACCATTATCTAATGTGGCATAAATAATGTCTGAGCTCATTACTATACGCTTTTATGAAGAGTTAAACGATTTTTTACCGATTGCGAAGCGAAAAGTCAGCTTTGAACTCCACTTTGTACAGGCAGGCAACATCAAGGATTCACTTGGGTCGCAAATCATTAATAATGAATATAATCTCCATGAAATGGTTTAAATTCTGTTACACTGACTTTAGTTCATACAACTTGACTCGCTTTGATCGGTGTCTTTCTTCACAGAACCCCCTCTTGGTAAGCCACAAATACCAATTACATTGCTTCAATCTAGACCATCTCATGTAACAACATGAGCAAACAGTAACCTGAATTTTCAGAATCATTCGACAAGCTAATTGGCCCATCTTGTCTTTTGAGCAAAATACGAGCCAGGTAAACATCATGCAAGGCATTAGCGATATTAATATAGTAGGTGTTGATGCAACACGTCCCCCTTTTATCCGGAAAGAACCGTACATCGATATTTTCTTTGAATTATCACACCAGGCGCCTATAGACTGGTGTAAAGACTTAAACAGTCTGTTTGCAATTAATCACACGACAAGCAATGCCAGCATAAATGAAAAAGAAGGCCTGTTTATTAAAACGTGGGTAAGAACAACCGATGATATAGTGCCACTACTTGAACAACTAAAAGATGAAGTTTCTGAATGTACGCGCAATTATATCGAGCGCATTCAACTCAGTTCACAACAGTCTGGTGGTGATGCATCGAAAATTAATGAATCAAGTGAACAGGAAAATCTTAATAAAATTATTTCATCACTTAACTTTGATTAAGGAAACTAAATAATGCCAGAAGGTGAAACGCTCAGCACAAAATACCAGGTGATCAGTATTGATAAAATTGACACCCCAAAGGGTATGCCAGAAGGTGACTGGTTTTGTTATGTGATTGGCTATGGAAAATCAAGAATTGATGGAAAAAAACCCGGCACTCTTAAAAATGTCACTCAACATGCCGAGGCTGTTGCTGAAGATCTTAATTTACGTTCGCAAAATAAAAAATCAGTCTATGCACCAAGACAGAATCAAAATAAAAACAATACGACAGCCCCAGGGACAACTAAAAGCTAGCTAATGAATTCCTGAGCGCGATCATTTATTTGCCTTACATCGTCACGAATCTGTTACCTAACTTTTGTTCATCAAGATCGATTTCCCGGCAATCGACACTAGTCACAGATGAATAATCAGACCCGGCCCATAACCAGTCACATAATTTATCAACACTTATCTCTGAACCACACATAATGACTTCGACCCGTCCATCACTTAAATTTTTTGCATAACCAGTGAGTTGAAGTTGTTCAGCTTGTTTGCGAGTGGTCTCACGATAAAAAACACCTTGCACTCGACCAGAAACAAAACATTGTTTACAAATAGTCATGCCCGCTATCACCAATCAAATAAAATATAGCTTTGTTTTACTTATCACTATTTGACCAGTTATAACTACGTAGCTTACCATTTTGTTGAAAACGAACCTGAAGAATCTTTAAACCCGCATCATCCATTGCAGACACCTTACCCGTCGCGTAAAAATAAACCCACTCCACTAAGCGTTCACCATCTTGTTCAATTGAAACACCTGAACTTTTTGGCGTGCCTAATACCGCACGTACCTGTGCTTTTGATGTCTCACCTACTTTAGCTATATTTTCAAACGCTTTCACATCAAAATCGCGACCAATCTGAATAGAGCCGCAACCCGTCAACAACAGAATCATAAAGAGTGAAAAAACATGAGTAACCCGGTACTTATTTTGTACATACTGATTAATATTCATTATTTATATCCTTTCATTAATAAATTAGTCAGATACTATTTATAGTATATAAACTACCTGACACTTTGCGTCTAGAACATTAAGGGTTAAAAGTGTACATCGCACCGTACCAAGAAGATTCTCATAAAAATATGCCATATATTTAATAAACGGTAACTGAATTTTGAATATTGTCTGAAGCATAAAAACTTATAAATATGCATCTTATGTGTAAAAGGAGGCAATATGAAATTCTTTCATCAAACAAGTAACACACTCTCCTGCCCGTTATTGCGGTATGAGAAAACCCGGTAAAGCCATGGTCTATGGAAGACAACATAAGCGTAAAGGGAACAAGCTTTATGTTATTGACCCCCTGAAACATTTTACTGTTTCATGCCTTAGGATAATAAGAGGCTAGTATTTAAAACAGGTTGTCCAATACCTTGTGCTTTGCTTTAATAAAGTCTTGATGGTCTACATACAAAAGATCGGCTATACGACGAACCATATGTTCCTCGTAAGAATCAAGATGATTATCCGCATACGCAATTGCCCAGAGGTATTCGACTATCTTGATTTTTTTCTCCATGGAAAAATGTTCATGGATCAAGCTTGTAAACTGGTGAAAATCAACCGCGTCACGGGCTTCCTCGTGGGCCAGCACAAAGAGTTCAGCTGTTTGTGTTTCACTTAAAGAAAACCTGGTTTGCAGAACTTCTTTTACTTTCAGTTCTTCGCTTTCTGTTTTCTTACCATCTTGCTGCATCATTTCGATAAACAATGCCGCGGTGGCCAGTTTAAGACGATGTTCAACATCGTCCTGGCTAGCGGTTGAAATACTCTCTTCAAAAAATTGCTTAATGGCTTTTAGCATGTGAAATTCTATTTAGTTAATTTTGAATAACTATAATAATCTTATAAAAAAATCACTCTCTGAACCAGCTTTCTTCTTTCATTTACCAGGTGATAGCTCAGCCATCATCTGGCGCAATTCCTGTTCAAATTTCAGGCTTAATGCTTTCCATTCATCTTTATACTTTGCAAGCGCTTTATTGCTGCTGCTTTTTAATTTAAGCTGGGCTTCAACAACATGCTGACTACTACGCATCACTGACTGAATACTGTGTTCAGCCAATTGTTCCCTGTCTCGATTTAACTCTTTTGCCATTACCTGCAAAGTATGTTTATCCTGTTCACCAAGGTGTTCATGTTCTTCTTTTAATGCGCGGTTAATTGAGTCTTCTAATTCCTTTATATGCTTACGCATTTTTTCAGCATGCTGCTCCAGGCTCTTACTTGCCTGCTCACCAAAAGAACGCGACAATTCTTCCAGCTCATTTAACATGCCTTGCACTTCATTACTTAACTGCCCGACCGTTGTCTCCAGGCTGTTATTTAAATCTTTACCCAGTTTACTCAATGCATTAAATAATCCTCCAATTGAGCCTCCATGAATAGAATGCTTTGTGCGTTCATAGTCTACCTTCCATTCTCCCTGCTGCTTCACCATGTAGGTGGTAAAGCTACGGTCTTGTAAGCCCGAATTCGGTGGGCTAGTGAACTTAGTCGCAATACTCGCCTGGTTTTTATCAATCACTACTTTACCCATAGAAAGCTGATAGCCTTGCCAGTTTTTAGAAAAACTATCGTAATACCTGGGTTCGGTTAAAGTAGAATACTTAACAGCATCATCTGCCTGATTTTCTGTTACCGCCTGCCAGAATGCCTGGTTAACATCCTGCGGAGTATCAGGCCCCATGCATGACGTTAAGGTAGTAAGTAAGCCGGCTAAGACAAAAACATGTAATGCAATTTTTTTCATAATAATTTCTTTTAATAAATACGTTTGCTTTTTGTTACTGTTAGTTTTTATTTCTTTCTCGTTCCATTTCTTCTAAATGCTTACGCTTTTCACGCATAATTTCTTCACGTGCTTTACGCTCTTCTCGCATACGCTCATCCCGATCTTTTTGTGTTTCGCGCTCATCTTCATGGCGACGTTTTATCTCTTCACGTTCCATTTCACGGTAATGTTTAGCCTGCTCCATTTCAGCTTTCATCTGTGCTTTTTGTGCTTTCTTATATGTTTTATCAGCTGGATCAGCCGATGCAATCGGGATTGCAACAACACTACTTATTAATGCTACAAGCAGGGTAGAATGAATGAACTTCATATTAATTACCTTTTTTCTACGATATGAATTTTTGGATGATTATACCTTCAAAACCTGAAGCGAAGCTGAACACGTTCACAAATCATCAAAACAGCAAAAAAACTACCACTATAAGCATACTGCATTAGACGCAGGCTTTTTCCATGCGCATAACAAGGGAAGCAAGCACCATTATTAAAATGACTGCGGTGGTAAAGAAATACATACCTTGCTCAATTTGAATACTGGCCAGGGCACCCAGCTTAACCGCCACTGCCAAAATAGCCACGATAAATACATCCAGCATTGACCAGCGACCGTATCGATGCATCAGCTCAAGGTAACGCGAATATTGCTCCTTGTTTTGAATATTGACTGATACCACCCTGAAGAGGACATACATTTTTAAAAACGGCAATAATATACTAAACACAAATATCACAAGGAACAGCAGGTACTCGCCATCCCGGCTAAGCTCAAGCAAACCTGAAAGAATGGAAAACTCATTTTTAACAACAAGTAACTTGGTAACAGTCATAACGGGCAAAGAAATACCCACCACGAATAAGATCGCGGTTAAAATCAAAACGAGCTGGATAATTTTAGCCTGCAAGGGAAATAACTCTGCAAGCGTAGAAGACTGAGACATAACAACACACTATAAAGGTAAAAGACAACAGCAATGAATTTTACCGGTTAATTGCAGCAAGCACAAAATTCTTGAGAAGAAAACCTGTTAACCCAGTTCTTTATAAAAATACTTTTAATCAATCTACATTTCATTACGTGGATAAGATACGACAACGACGATACGCTTAAGGACATTCTCAATCGTCAATTCATCAAGGCGAATACAATTACCCTCCTCGCTTGAATTGTCACTGACTTTTATTCCCATCTTGTTTATGTTGACGAAAACAGGTTCCATGCGAATAAACTCTTCAGGCTTTTCCAGGATATTTTTGACCTGATCAATATAATAATT
>Ga0207752_1001202_pt1 | contig 12045 bp, 8 predicted proteins | sample Pon2CUnioCityCA_6_FD_187272 | JGI IMG/M metagenome (GOLD analysis project Ga0207752, IMG submission 187272) | Marine sediment microbial community from Union City, CA, USA - Pond 2C Sediment 2 (SPAdes) | ecosystem: Environmental > Aquatic > Marine > Intertidal zone > Salt pond sediment ... | reverse complement strand
ATCGAGCCAGGACATGGGGGCCAGATTGCGGGCGACCACGGCGGCCGTGTCGTCCTGGAGCGGGAAGCGCGTCCCACCTGCGACGGCGGCAACGCGCGACTTCAAATCCCAGTCGACCCACTCGGGAACGCCGACCAGAATGAGCGAACCTTCCTCTGCCGGCGCGGTCGATTTCATGTAGCCCTCGGCGTAGCGAAGAAAGACGCCGGACCCCGCCAGGAAACAGATCACGACTGCAACCTTCAAGGCGCCGAGCCAATTCCAGCTTCGAGTCGCCGCCCGTTTCTTTCCCTTCCCACTCCGCCAGGGGCGGAACCGTTCTCCAATGCTCATTCTCTGCGTCTTCTTGGCCACCTTCAGCCTCAATTCGAGTCCACCCTTACCGAGTCGCACAGCCCCAACACTCAGGACCAGTGCGAGTTCCATTTCCTGTCACTTCGCCCTGCAGCTTTGTCGGGAGAGCGCCGCGCGGACGATCCGAACGCACAGATCACTCATCGACAAGCCGATCCTGCCGGCCGCTTTCGGAAGAAGCGAGTGCGTCGTGAAGCCCGGGATTGTGTTCGTCTCAAGCGCGTACGGCGCGCCGTCCTCGCCGAGCATAAAATCGATGCGGGAAAAATCGCGGCATCCCAATGCATCGAAGCACGCCATCGCCGCCCGACTGATCCGGGCCCGCACGCTCTCATCGGCGATCGTATCGAAGAGATACTCCGTACGGTCATCCGCATACTTTGCCTGATAGTCGTAAAAGCCGGTCTTGCTGCGAATCTCAATGATGGGCAGCGTCTGTCGCCCGAGGACACCGACCGTGATCTCCCGGCCGGTGATGAACGACTCGATCATGCAATCACCAAATTCCCCTCGCACCCGTTGTGCGGCGGCAATCGCCTCGCGCCGGCCTTCGACGATGTGCACGCCGACGCTGCTGCCCTGCCGGACCGGCTTGATCACAAATCGTTCCCCGAGTTCCTCCAACTGCTCGTCGAATCCTGCGGGATTGGAATCCTGGTTGAATTCCACAGCCGCGGGCACCTCCACGCCGGCCGTTGCGAAGAGTTGCTTGCTGGCCATTTTGTCAAACGCCCGCCGGCTGGCCTCGGGGCCGCTGCCCGCATAGACAAGGCCCCGGTCCTCGAAGACCTGCTGAAGTAGCCCGTCCTCGCCGAACTCGCCATGCAAAGCGGGGAAGAAAACGTCGATGTCGGCCCTGTCGAGGACCTGCATATCATCCGGGCGGATATCCGAGGTGACGACGTCGAGCCCGCCCTGCCGAAGCGCCTCGGCGACGCACCGACCGCTATCCAGACTCACCTCCCGCTCCCGACCGACACCGCCAAGTAGCACGGCCACCCTTGTCTGCTCCTCCCCGCGCGACTTGTCGCACCCGTGGAGAAGGGTGGTGTTTGATTTGTGATTGTTGATTTCAGAGAGTTGGTCCGACATCACCGGGTTCTTCCGAATTTCGAGGTCCTCAAGTCAAGAATCACACTTCAACAATCAACGAGATTACTCCCAGATCTCGAGCTCGGGCTCCAACTCGATATCGAACTGCTCGCGAACCTTCTGCCGGATTGTGTCGATCAACTGCAAGATGTCGCGGCTCGAACAGCCGTCCTTGGCAATGATAAAGTTCGCATGCTTGTCACTCACCACGGCCCCACCGACTTGCAGCCCCTTCAGGCCGGCCCGGTCGATCAGGGCGCCGGCGGACGCCCCCGGCGGATTCCTGAAGACGCAGCCACAGTTCCTCGTGTTCAAGGGCTGGTTGTTCTTCTTGTAGATCCAACTCTCCTTTACGGTCCGCATGATCCGTTCGGGATCGGCCGGCGTCAGCCTGATCCGGGCGCTGAGAATGAACCTCGCCCGGATATTCGCACAACGGTAATCGAAGATCAACTCGGGCTTGCCTTTCTCGAAGACGTTGCCGTGGATATCCATCAGCGTCACGGACTCGACCGCCGAGCCGATATCGCCGAAGCTGCCCCCGGCGTTCATCTTCACGGCCCCCCCGACCGAACCGGGAATTCCCGTCAGCGCCTCGATGCCGGAGAGCCCTTTTTCCACACAGTCCAGGACGAGCTTGCTCAGCTCGGCCCCCGCCCAGGCGGTAATCTGCTCGCCGTCGAACTCGGTCCGGGCGAATTCGGCCCCTTCCAGCTTGATGACCGCACCACGAACCCCTTCGTCACTGACGAGCAGGTTGGACCCGAAGCCCATGACGTACATCCGGACGTGCTCTTCGCTGCACCGCCGGATCACATCCTTGAGCTCTTCGATGTTCCTTGGCCGAATGAAATAGTCCGCCGGCCCGCCCAGCCGATACCACGTGTGCGGCGCCAGCGGGTGATCCAGCTCAACGATTTCGTCCAAGCCGTTGAATATAGTCATCTGCCACCTTCCACACATCGCCGGCCCCCATCGCGACTACGACGTCGCCAGCGCAAACGTTCTGCTCCAGGTAGTCGCAAGCGGCATCGAAGCTTGCGATATACTCCGCATCGGTCCCCTGCCCGCGAATCCGCTCGGCCAGGATGCTCGCGTTCACCTCGTTGCGGCTGGCCTCCGAATCACGGACGAAGTAGATCTCCGGGAGAATCGCCTTGTCCGCCTGCGCGAAACTCGACGCAAATTCGTCAAGCAGGCAGTGCGTCCGACTGTACTGGTGGGCCTGGAAGACACACCAAAGCCGTCGGGGCTGATACCGCTCGCGGATGGCTCTCAGACTCGCCCTGACCTCCGTCGGATGATGGGCGTAGTCATCGAGGACCGTGATGCCGTTGAATTGGCCCTTGAGCATGAGCCGGCGGTCCATCCCGCGGAAGCCATCCAGCACTTCGAGAATCCGCTCCGGCTCGACGCCCATGCTCGCCGCCGTCGCAATCACGGCCAGGGCATTGTGGACGTTATGGGCGCCCGGCAGGGAGATCCGCGTGGCCCCCAGCCGTCGGCCGTCCTGGAAGACATCAAACTGATAGAACCCGCCACTTTCGCGGATGTCCTTCGCACAGAAGTTGCATCGCGTGTCAAACCCAAACGTTGTACAAGCCAACCGGTCGCCCAGCCGGTCAATCACCGTGGCGACGTTCGGATCCTCGCCATCGGCCACAATCAAGCCGTCCGTCTTGGTCCCGAGCGCGAATTGATGGAAAGACTCGACGATATCCTGCTCATCCTTATAGCAATCGAGGTGATCGCGCTCGATATTCAGAATGCACGTGATGGTCGGCTTGAGGTTCTGGAAACTGCGGTCATATTCGCACGCCTCGGCCACGAAGAATCCACTGTCTCCGCTGCCGGAAGAGCCGCCCAATTGCAGGATATCGGCCCCGACGATGAAATTGACATCGACCCCGGCCTGCTTCAGGCAGTAGACCAGCCAGCCGCTGGTGGTACTCTTGCCGTGGGTGCCGCTGACGGCGATCCCCTCGAAATGGCTCATCAGCTCGCCGAGCAACTGGGCGTATTTGAAGATGCGGCAGCCCCGCTGCCGGGCCAGCTCCAGCTCCGGATTGCCTTCCCGGACGGCCGCCGAGACGATGACGGCATCGGTGGCCGGGTGCAGGTTCTCGGCCCTGTGGCCGATACGGATATCGGCCCCCAGTTGATTCAGCCGTGCGGTGACCGCGCCGGCCGCCTGGTCGGAACCGGTCACGATCGCCTTCTTCTGGAGCAGGAACCGGGCCAGCCCGCTCATACCGACGCCGCCGGCCCCGATGAAGTGAAACCGTCCGCCCGCGATTTTCAGTCGGTTCATAAGTTCGAGCACCTCATACCGGTGGGCCGCCTTGACGGCTGCGGGATAGGTCTGACTCTCCGGCTGGGTCATTGCATCCTTTCATGAAATCGTCGTCCTTAACAAAACATCGGCAGAGTGTAGCAGAAACCCACACCAAAAAAAAGCAAAACATGACCCCCACCTCGCTGCGAGGAGGCAGGCACGCTCGAGGGTGTGAAATCATCGGACGCCCGCCCTCTCGCACGACTCTCGTCGGAGCAATCAACGCCGGACAGATTGGCCTGTACGTCGTGAGGTGTCATTCCATTGGCGGGCTGCTACACAAATATTTGGTTTGTGCCCCCAGAAAGGTGTAACGACGAGCGTTTATACTGGACTTTTCAGGGTGGATAGTGTATAATCCCGACCGGTTGGATGCCTGTGACAATTGGGTGTGCCAAGCGCTTCAGCGACCTTGTGAGGCGCGACCATGCCGATCGTCGCTCGGGGCGGTCCAATACGGAGGTCGGCATCTGCGGAGGTACGGAAAAGCGCACGGTCTGTGCACAACTCAATTGAAGGGAAGGGAGATGACCAAGTCAACGTCATGCCACCGAGTCTGCCTGCGCACCGCACGAAGTACGACTGCCCACGTCGCTGCCAGGCAGCGAATCCGTGCGGCGAGCCGGGGCCTGTGCCTCGTGGTCCTCACCTGCACATCGCTCGCGTATGGGATGGGGTCGCCAGGCTCTTTAGGACCGCCGCCACCGCTGGAGGTGCCGCCAGTCATCAGCAGAACCTACCCGACAGACCTGAATGGCAATCAGATCGACGACACACTCGAACAGAATATGGCGACCACGGGCGAGTTGTCTATCGCCAGTTCGCCGCAGGATCAGACGGTCAACGTGGAATTGGTTTTCAGCGAACCCGTCACACAGCAGCAGATCGACGGCTTCCTGCGGTTAGGTGGACAGATCACCTATCTCTACCGGGTGGTTTCCTATGGCTGGAACGGCTGGATCCTGCGCGAGAGCCTCGATCTGCTACCCGCCGCCATGGGCCCGACCCTGGTCCTCGTGGAGCCGGTGCGAAGGACCGAATTTTACCTGGACGCGGCGTCTCAGACCGGCCGGGTGCGTCCGGTCTGGCAAGACGGTTTCGCAGGCCAGCCTGTCGGGTTCAGCGGCAGTCCGGAGACGACCATCGGCATCATCGATACCGGCGTGGATGATACGCACGTCGATCTGGCGGGACGTTGCGTGTATTGGAACGATTTGGTCGAAGGGCAAGACCATCCCGTTGACTACAGAGGGCATGGCAGTCTGGTGGCGGGCGTGGCTTTGGGCACCGGCCAGGGATGCGGAAAGGATGGAGAGGCCTTGCGCTACACCTACGCGGCAGGCGACTCCGACTGGTTCCACTTGGTGGACCCGATCTATCTGCCACCCGGCTTCGTCAACTGGACCTCACGGGCTTACTGGACCTCACAGGCCTACGGGGGCGGTTCGGCCACGTGGCTGGATCTGGCTCGCTGGAGCCGGGGGACAGTCTTTGATATCCTGCAACGCATCGGGGGCGGCAAGAAGGGTACGGGCGAGGCAGTGTATGCCCTGTACTTCAAAGCCACGGGACTTGAAGTGTACTCTTCGCTGTTGGCCAACTGGAACGAGGACGTCCTGGACAACGTGGTGATCGTCAACACCGTATCTCCCTATCCGGGGCCCGACGATGGGTTCAACACGTTCCGCGGCGTGGCCCCGGGCTGCAAGTGGGCCGCCGTCCGGCTCAATACGGACATAGACGCGGAATTCGAGGGCCCCCTCTCAATGGCCATCGACGATCTCGTCTCTCATCGGATCGACAAGCACATCAAGATCATCAATATCAGTGCCGGCCTGCTCGACGACGACGGCATGCCGATGGAAAGCCTTTCCCTGCGGGATAAGGTGACCTCCGCCGTACACAACGGTGTCATCATGGTCGTCTCGGCGGGCAACAGCGCTACCAGGGACGCAGAGTCCGCGCGCAAGATGGCCGATCCGGCACGGGCAGCCTTGGCGATTACCGTCGGCGCCTCGGACGATGAAAACGTACTGACGGATTACTCCACCTACGGATGCGAGGAGCCGGATTCGTCTGTGGGCGAGGGTTTTAAGCCCGATCTGATCGCTCCCGGGGGATCGCCCTATCATACGAGCATCATGTCCGTTGACAGCGGGACCTGCGACGGTGAGGCCCGCGTGGCCGACAAAGAGCCCAACGACTATGCCAACGCGATGGGCACCTCATTCGCCAGTCCTTTCGTGGCCGGCTGTGCGGCCCTGGTGATCGAGGCCATGGAACGGCAGGGTGTCGAGTGGGATTTTCATTCCGATTCCCATCCCCGGTACGTCAAGATGCTCCTGTGCGCGACCGCGTCCGAGACCAACGCCGATCGTAATTTTGGGCTCTTCAATCCGGACCTAGATCGCGCCACCCAGGGTACGCATGGTTTCCCGGTGGGCAAAGACCGCAACGAGGGATATGGCATCGTCAATGTGGACGCCGCCATCGAGGCTGTCAGCCTGACCTACCGACGGGGTACGCGTGTGAGCGAGGAGCTCGGGGCCGGAGCGACAGACCGGCGGGTCTGGGCCCGAAGAACCAGCCTCCTCGCTGGAGGCGAGTTCGAGGTCTTGCTGGACAATCCCGTTGATGGGGATTTCGATCTTTACCTCTATAGCATGGTCCCGAGCGATGCGGGCACGCCCACTATTCTGGCTTCCAGTACATCCCACGGGACGGGGGACGATGAGTCCCTTCGTTACACGTCTGATACCGACATGGAGGCCCTGCTCGTGGTCAAGCGCGTCTCGGGAGCCGGGACATTCGAGTTGCACACCGCAGAACCCGGGCCGCCGTTGGCGAAGGACGTCACTGTGACCTGCAGCGCGGACTCGCCCTCCACGATCACGCTGGATGCCGCAGACGACGGCCTGCCGAACCCGCCCGGGAAGCTCACCTACACGATTGTTTCCTTGCCGACACACGGACAGTTGGAGCATCTGGCAACAGCCGTGCCGATCATCAGCGTCCCGGCAAGCCTGGGCGAAGGCGTCGATCAGATCATCTACCGATCCGACTCGGGCTGGACGGGCGAGGATCGCTTCACGTTCCACGCCGAAGACGGCGGCATGCTCCCCTCCGGCGGGGTGTCGAATGACGCTGCCGTGACAATCACCGTGGGTGCTCTTAGCTTCGTACAACCGCTTCATCGATGGTCGTTTGACGAAGGCGAAGGCGACACAGCGTATGATTCGGCCGGTAACCGTCATGGTATCGTGCATGGAGCACAATGGATTTCCGGCCACATCGGCAGCGCATTGAGTCTTGACGGGTTCACGGACTATGTGGAACTGCCGGACAATGATCCGGTCTGGCTGCCGGAAAATGACTTCACCATCGCCTTCTGGGTCTGGTTCGAAACGGGTGACGCGACGTCTTCTCCGGGGCGTAATGAGATCATTCTGGACTTCAACTACGGAGCCAGTGCGAATCCCGAGAATGAACTGGGCTACTGCATCCAGAGGCGGGCAGGTACGGCAAGGATGCTGTTTCAGATGACGACGTATTGGGCCTCCGACGAGGACTTATACACAGAAGCCCTATTCTTCAAACATCGGTGGTATCACATCGTGGCTGTCAGGAACGGCACGTCGCAGGAGATCTACGTGGATGGACAACTGGATAGCCGGCGGAGTTGCATGTCGAATCCCATTGATTTCGCCGGGGGGTATGATGACAACGAAGTCAACATGGGCAGGTACACCGCACTCGGGCGGGAACCCGGCGGCCACTTCGGAGGCGCATTGGATGAAGTCATGATTTTCGACGTAGCCCTCTCTGCCGCGCAAATCCGCGAGCTTTACGAGCAAGGGATGTGCACGCCCCGTTAGCACATCAGTCCTGCGACGCCAACGTCAGTCATCCCAATCCCGGGCGACATGACCGTTGTGTAGCAAGTCTCGGCCGAGACCGACGATGCGGGCGAATTCAACGGCATGGCGACGACGGATTCCTCGCCGGTCTGGGATTGGACCGGCACGACACGGACACAGAAGACTTGGTGCGAGAGTTCTGGCATGCGGACCGTCATTCAGGAGGTCGTCGGCCGCCCCGGCTGGTCGGCGGACAATGCCCTGGTCGTTATTCTCATAGCGGATAGCTACGCAGGCTCCGACCGCAAGCTCTGGTCGTACGATGGAGACCCGGACAGCGCAGCGAAACTGACGATTGCATACCAACCAAGATAGTGATTTCCGCGGCGAGCGAGAAGATATCCGAGGCGTAGCGGTTTCGACACACCCTCTGAAGGGCCGGCAGCAGTCCGGGTGTTGCCGGCTCTGAGTTTCTCCGTAGGCCGGGTATGCTGGTGCGGCAATAGAAGAGACGATCGTTCCGGCCCGTGCTCTGAGCCGAGGCACATCGCGGACGAGCAAGGTGCGCAAAAAAAGAAGCCCCTGAGCAAACGGAGGGAGAGGAAGCGAGACTACCCAGGGGCTTGAATGCTCTTTACTTGTCACTTGCCTTAATTTTACGCGCCAGCGCCGGCCCTGTCAAGGGTGATTCTATGATTTTTCTGTGGTCGCCGGAGCTCGGCAGGACGAGCCGGGGGACCGCTGCGAAGGCCAGCCTCATGCCGTCGCAACGGCTGGACCGTAGAGCCCGGGAAAGTGCCGCCAGACAGCCGCGTCGGCAGCACGATGTATCCCCGTTGCCCCACCCCGACGCCGATTTCCGAGCGTTCGGGCTTTTGCTACTACCGAAAAAATGAACGGTGCAGGCCATTCCCAAGTATCATGATAAGATGACATTAGGATTGAATTCGCCAGCTTCGGGGGGGATAATAGGGTGGAAGTATGGGCTGCCCAATCTTTCCTCGGGGACGGACCGAGCGGCAGATGGTAAGATAGGAGCAGACAGGCGGTAAAGCTACGTTGGAAAGGCAGAACGAATGCACGTTGAACCACAGTTCTCAGTGTTCATGGTCAATAAGCCGGGCGTCCTGGCCCAGGTATTGGGGGAGTTTGCCAAGGTCCGAGTCAATATCGTCGCGATTACGATGATGGATTCGGCCGAACACGGTGTGATGCGGGTGGTCTTCGAGGAGCCGGACAAGGCCAGAGAGGTCCTGGCGAGACTGAATATGCCCTACAACGAGACGGACGTGCTGTGCGTGAACCTGGACAACCGGGCCGGAGCGCTGGCCATCATCGCCGAGAAGCTCGCCAAGGGCCACATCAACATCTCATACGCCTACTGCACGGCGGGCGCTCGGGGCGGCCGAACCACCGGCGTCCTGAAGGTCTCCGACGTGAAGAAGGCCATGAAACTGGTGCAGGATCACAACAAGGAGAGCCGGGAGCCACCCGCTGGACGCCGGTCAAAGGCCACCCGGGCCCGAAAAGCTGCACGATAACTATTTACAAAAAAGCAGCTTACATCAGCCCCCCGCGCCACCAGCCTGGCTGATGGCCGCGTCCCGGTCGGAATAGAAGCGGAAGATCCGGTCGAGATTGGTGATTCTGAAGACGCGCTCCAATTGTGGGCTCAGGGAGCTTACAGAGACCTCCCCCTGGAGCGATTCCAGCTTGGCCCGAGCCTCCAGAAGAAGCCCCAAGACCTGTGAAGAAAAGAACTTAACGCCGGAAAAGTCGAACACCATGCGCCGCGGCTGATTCGCCTCAATAAACTGCCTCAGTTGGGTCGAGGCGTTCGTAATCTCCTCGACGTCGCTGATGCAGGTGTTCTTGAACGACGCGATGGCGACGTCTCCCTGTGCTGCAATCTCCAAACCTGTGCTCGTTTCCATACCTATCACCTCAGCCTGCCAAACCAATCGCGACGGCATTATCTCATACCCATAACCCCCTGTCGAGACTTTTGTTCGCAATTCCCGCAAAGCGCAGTTCCGGGCCCGTCTTATCACTTATCCCTTGTTTCCCCTCGTCTGCGGCCCGGACTTCGAGTATAATGGTATTATAGGATTGCTGGAGATAACCCTGGAGGCTGACGAGCAAGCACCTCAATGCGGCCGGTCTCCTGGACTTGAAAGGGACTATGTATGGAAAAGCGGAGAAACCTGTCATGTGGCGCCGTTGTTTGTTGGGTCCTCTCTGCGCTGGCGATGGGACGTACGGCCGATACCGCTCCGTCAAAAGGCGAGCGGAAGCCCCTGGCCCTGAGGGTGGCCGAAAGTAAGATGTATGAGAATCTGTTGACAGAGAAAGGCTATAAGGTCGACACGCCCGAGCAAATCCAGGAAGCGCTGAAGAGCCCGAGTTTCATTGCACGCATGGCGGCTCTATATGTATTGACCAATCGAATGCAAGACCAAGCCATTGGGATCCTGAAAGGGGCACTGAAAGACCAGGATGTGCGAGTACGCACGACTGCCGGGGATTTGCTCGGGGCGTTGGGTGATAAGTCCGCCATCCCGGTGCTTCGCCACGACCTGGCGACCCTGGCGCCCCGGAATGGGCTGCCCGATCCCAACCTGAAGGACCTCGAAGGCAGGGACCTCGAGCGCGCGTCGAGCAGACGCACCGAGCGACTCTGGCACGCGCTCGGCGTGTCGAAGGTCCTTTCGCGAATGGGAGACCCCAGCGGCCTGGAACTGGCCGCTCGAATGGCTCTGCACAGCGATTCTGGTCTGTTCCGCCAGGACGCGATCACGGTCCTGACGAACCTTGCGACATCGGACAGGTCGCTGCTGGGCGAGCAGAGCATAGACCCGGAGTCCGTGCTCATCGCCATGGCGGAGGTGGAGACCAAACCCACCGTTCTGAGGAGCCTGAGAATTGCGAGTGCAAAATTGCGCCTTGAAGTTGCCAAACCGATTCTGGAGAAGCTCGCGGCATCACCCCATCTATCGGCGGAGGACCGCGAGACAGCCCGGCGACGCTTAGAGCACCGTGAGTGGAAGGCGAGAAGGCAAAGTGAGGCTCAGTCTGCCGAGCCGAAGTAGTAAACAGGTGGCAAAACGCCAAACACAGTCGCATTTCCAATGGTGACTTCCCTGCAAATCGACCAGTGACCTCAACGAGTGCCTCCGGAGACGCCTGGCAACACCGCGCGTGGCATGTCGGCTACGTTGAGTCGTTGCGCAAGACAACATACCCTTGAAAGCCTCGGCGCAGGCGGTAGAATACGGATCGGCAATCTGGAAAGGGCTTATCCTAATTGAGGATGACGGCATGGATTACGACCGATCCCGGTGGATGTTGTGTCGCAGGCAGGTTCTCGCAGTGCTGAGTGGGCTGATGCTCTTCGGCTCGGCACGCGTGCGAGCTGGCGAATACTACAGTCACAAGTCGATGGCGGAGCGGCTGACCTGTCTGGCCGAGCGAGAACCGAACCTTGTCCGCGTCCATGAGCTGGCTCGGTCGCGAGAGGAACGCACGGTGTGGATGGTCGAGGTCGGCAGCGGCTGCGACGCGGACAGGAGCGCCCGGCCCGCCATACTGCTCGTCGCCGGCATCGAAGGCAGCGACCTGGTCGGGCCATACACAGCGGTTTCCTGGCTCGAACAGTTGGCGAAGCAGTGTCGCGACGACGCCGAGATGGCGGAATTGCTGGAGACAACGACCCTCTATATCGTCCCCTGCCTGAATCCGGATGCAGCCGAGTCGTTCTTGGCGAAGCCCACGATCGAGCGGAGCGTGAACGGCACGCCGTGCGATGAGGACCACGACGGGCTCACGGACGAAGATGACGGCGAAGACCTCAACGGCGACGGCATGGTCACGATGATGCGCGTCGAAGACAGGGAGGGACAGTATGTCCTCGATCCGAACGAAAACCGGCTGCTGCTCGAGGCGGACCCTGTGAAGGGCGAGACGCCGGCCTGGCGGCTACTGCCGGAAGGAATCGACAACGACCGTGACAAGCGGTGGAACGAGGACGGCCCGGGCGGCGTCAACTTCAATCGGAACTTCCCCTACCGCTACAAGCACTTCGCACCGAACGCGGGGGTCCATCCCGTCTGCGAGGCCGAAACGCGGGCGCTGGCCGACTTCATCGTCGCCCATTCGAATATCGCCATTGTCCTCACGTACGGCGCCGCGGACAACCTCCGCAAGACGCCGAAGGCCGAGGCATCGCCAGGCCGGTCCAAGCCGATGGAGGCCCTCGACGAAAAAGATGTCGGCTACTACGAGGCGATGGGCAAGTTGTACCGGACGGCGCTCGGAATTGACGGAGAGTTGGAATGCACGTCCGAGGCCGGGACGTTCAGCGACTGGGTGTACTTCCACCGGGGGCGGCTGTCGTTAGCCGTGCGGCCG
>Ga0207752_1001201_pt1 | contig 12050 bp, 7 predicted proteins | sample Pon2CUnioCityCA_6_FD_187272 | JGI IMG/M metagenome (GOLD analysis project Ga0207752, IMG submission 187272) | Marine sediment microbial community from Union City, CA, USA - Pond 2C Sediment 2 (SPAdes) | ecosystem: Environmental > Aquatic > Marine > Intertidal zone > Salt pond sediment ... | reverse complement strand
CCCAGTTCCTGCGCGAGGAGCTGGCAGCAGGTCTCGTACTGGGCCAGGGCCGCCGCCCGCTGCCCACTGCGGGCCAGCAAGGTCATCATCTGCCGGTGGCCGGCTTCCAACAACGGATCCAGCTCCAGCAGGCGTGTAGCCCGGGCGATACCCGCACGATAATGGCCAACCTCCAGGTAATAGTCGACCAGGCGGCGGAACCCGTTCAGTACCAGCCGGTGCAGCCGCTCCCGTTCACCCACCAGCCACTCTTCCAGCCCGCGGGCATCGCGCACGTGTACGCCAGCCAGGAAATCGTCGCGATACAGATCCAGCGCGTCCCCCATTTCCCCTACCGTTTCTGTTGTCACTTCGGCCGCAAGGGCTGCCTCCAACTCGGCTACATCCAGCCAGACACAATCCGGGTTTATCCCGGCCGTGTCCCGCGTAATCGTCACAAAAGGCCCGGCGACCTTGCGCAGACTGGAAAGGACCACGCGCAAATTGCCCATTGCCCGTTTCTGGGTGCGGTCATCCCAGAGCAGGTCGGCCAGCACCTCCCGCCGGTGGTTGTGTGGATTGCAGGCGAGATAAACGAGCAGCAGCTCCGCCTTGCGCGAGGCGAAGCCGTCGACAGGCTGGTTGTCCCGCTGGATGGCTAAGCCACCCAACGTCCTGATTTGGAGTAAATCCACGAATTCAACTGTCCTTGCCACGGAGGCAGCCCGCCAGACGCATCGCAACGTCCAGAAAGCATTGGGGGAAGAGTGCAGCGTGGTTTCGTGTCGCGCCCCATCACTGGATAGGGGCATTATAGCATACTTTTCCCCCGGTTTTCCTCAACTTCCGAACCAACTTCCACAATTAACGTCTGTGAACGATCTCTGAACGCTTCATAAGCCATCTCTGAGCGGCGAAATCCTACGCTGGCAGCAACTTGAACAGCACAGGATTCCCGAGGAGATTTGCCGTGAAGCTCAAAGCGTTATTTCTGGTTAGTGGATTAACCCTCATCATAGCGGTACTGCTCAATACGCTGAACGCGGCCGAAGCTGCCGCTCCGCCGGCACTCGACCCGGCGAGAAACCAGAGAATCCTGCAGGCAACAATCCAGATCGCCCTCTATGAATATGACGAAGGCCAGGGAATTGAAGTCGGGGGCCGGGGCCTGGGCACGCTGGTCCGCCACAACGGCCAGACCCTGATCGTCACTCACGACCACTGGACGCACCTGAACACCAACTTACGCGAAGCCGAATTTCGCAATGCTCGAGGTGACCTTTTGCTGACGGTCCCGGCGAACACCTTACTTAACCTGATCCGCTACCGGGACGGTGGCACGATGATTCTCGCCGCACCGGCCGAACTGGCAGCAATGGCGCCGGTAGCACTGGATCCGGCCGTAGCGTCCGCCGGGCAGGTAGCCTGGGTGGCCCGCCGCGCCCGCCACGACGGCGGCAACAGTGTCGAAGTGGTCGCCGCCCACGTGGAAACCGTAGAGGCGGAAGCCGGCCTGCCCCGCCTGCGCCTGCGCGGCGCCGGCGGCGCCGTCGTCATCCCCGGCGACTCCGGTGGCGGCATCTGGTACGACGGGCAATTGCAGGGCAACCTGTGGTCAGGCGGCGTCGAGATTCGCACCACCTGGCTCGACCGCCTGTTGGGCACCAGCCGGCAGACGGAGACGAGCCTGATTTACTCGGCGCTATTACCGCACGGGGAAATCACGGCAATCGCAGACGGTAATGGTAACTCCCAATCGTTGGCAACGGCAACCGCTGTCCAGAACCTGCCTGAAGGGTAAAGGCAGCCGCTGCCTTGGCAAATCTCCTCCATTGAAAGAGCCGGGCCGGCAAACCCGGCTCTTTCGCCTATAAGGCCACGATCACCCCGGACCATCCGGGTAGCGCCCGCAGTATGATCTCCCCATCTTCCGCGCCGATCTCCGCCGAGCCCCATAACCGCTGTGGCGCTCCTGACAGAGGCAGGCGGATAGTCAGCGATTCCTCATCCCGATTGACCACGACCAGCACGCGCTGCCCTTCATGCGCGCGCACGAAGGCAAAAGCCTCGTCCCCGGTCCAGACCGGCTGCCAGCCGCCATAGCGGAGGGCCGGGTAAGCGTGGCGGAGCCTGGCCAGTTCCTTCACCTGGGCCAGGGTTTTCTGGTCCCAGCTATCTTGCTCATTCCAGGGAAAAGCGCGGCGGTTGTCAGGATCCTGGCCCCCGCTGACCCCCACCTCGTCCCCGTAATAGACGGAAGGAGCGCCCGGGATGGTGAATTGGAACAACAGCGCCAACCGCAGGCGCTCCGGCCGTTCCCCGGCCTCGTGCACGAAGCGGGGAACGTCGTGGCTGGAAAGCAGGTTCTGGTTGACGGCGTTCACCTGGGGCGCATAGCCGGCCAGCATGCGGGTAATGCCGTCGACGAACGCCGCCGTCTCCAGGTCGGCGCGGGCGAAGTACTCGCGGCAGAGGTGGTAAAAGGTATAATTCATCGTCGCGTCAAAGCTATCCTGGAGCCAGGATGAGGTATCTCCCCACACCTCCGCCAGCAGGTAACAATCCGGCCGGACTGCCTTGCACACCTGCCGGAACTCGGGCCAGAAATCGTCTGCCACGTGCTGAACCACGTCCATGCGCCAGCCGTCGACGTCGAATTCGCGCAACCAGTAAGCGGCCACGTGCAGGAAGTAAGCGCGCGTTTCCGGATTACTCAGGTCGAATTGGGGCATCGTCAACACGCCAAACCAGGCATTGTAAGTGGGCTCGATAGGCGGCCCTTCATCGCTCGCCGCCTCCAGGGGCAGGCCGGTATAGGCCGAGATCCGTTTCAGGTAAGGCAAGATCGCATCCGGCTGCAGGTGATGGTGTCGGCCAAAGCTATCTTCTCGATAGCGGATGCGCAGCGGGTAGTCGTAGACGGTAAACCAGTCACGGTAACGGGAATGCCGACCGTTCTCCAACAAGTCCTGGAAGGCAAAGAAGGTAGGATCGCAGTGGTTGAACGAGGCGTCAAGGATGAGGCGCATCCCCCGTTCATGTACGGCTTCCACCAGCTCGTGCAGCGCCGCGTCGCCGCCCAGTGCCGGATCCACCTGGAGGAAGTTGCTGGCGTTGTAATGGTGATTGGAGGGGGAGCGGTTGATCGGATTAAGATAGAGCGCGTCCACGCCCAGTTCCTGAATGTGGTCCAGGTTGGCCGTAATTCCCTGCAGGTCGCCACCCTGGAATTGGACGCTCTGTGGCGGTGTATCCCAGGGAACGACCCCCTCCGGGTCGTTGGCCGGCTCGGCGTTGGCGAAACGCTCGGGGAAGATCTGGTAAATGATCGCACCGTGCATCCACGCCGGCGTTTCCATTGGCGGCAGGTCTGCCAGGTCCAGGGTAAACGGCGTTTCCACGACGTGCGTAACCCCCGGCCGGCCGACGTAGACCGCCCGGCCGCTGCTGTGCTTCAGGGCAAAGGAGTAAGTGAACTGCTGGCGCGCCGGCCGGATCGACGCCTCCCAGTAGAGAAAGCGCTCGTCGCGGGCAAAACAGCGCAGCGGCTCCGCCTGCACCTTCCCTTCATTGTAGACCAGGACCCCCTCGTCGAAGCCGTGCTCGCTATGCAGGCGCAAGGTCACCCGCCCGTCCGCGTACGGGTTGCAAAAAGCGCGGTCGTCCGGTTGGTGGCGCACGTCGAAGGGATAGAGAAAGCCAAGGGTATCGTAGTACATCATTTCGTTGAAGGGGGAAGTGGTCACAATAGCCTCCTGCAGGCAAAGGGTAGTGCCGGCCGGAGCAGCCGGGTCTTAGAATTCTATTCGCTCCCGGCTGGCTGTCAATCGACAGCGAGACGGTTACATCTCCATGCCGGGTGATTATCCTCACTCCAGTTTCCAATATTATGTGAAACGGGGCTGGTATGACGCGCTTTGGGGTAGTAGCGAGCCCATCCTCCTTCGTGGCGTGTCTTACGAGTAGTGCGCGCCCCCTGAAGGCGAGGTTGGAAACCTCAGCTACATCGTCCAGGTAGAGCGCAGTGGCGGTACAGAGTGTACACAATTTGTTAGAATTGACCTCACACGTGCCTGCATACTTGACAGAACGTCCCCACCCGCCTACAATGCAACAGTTCGTCATTCTCCGGGTAGTAATCCCCCCTGACTGACAATCGGTGTAACCGATTTTGGAGACCGGTCCCCCGGCCGCCATTTCTGGCTGGATGGGTCCGTTCAGGCATTATTTGGGGAGAGTGACTATTGCTCTATCAGGGCATTTTTCAGAGTGGGTAGTAACGGTAAAGGTGGTTTGACCGCTGAAGCGGTTACTACAAACCAGTTTTGTTCATTCCCTGATAGAGCCCGAATTTAACGATTTTACTGATTTTTGAGCGCGCAACCGGCCCGGCTGGCATCGAATGTGCAGGCCTGTGCTGTTTGCCGCTCGTCAACAGGTTGTGGTGGAGGCAGCGCCGGTGGGGAGACCTCTAGCGCTAGCTCTGTCCAGCAGCCTAAATAAAGGAAAAGATGGCTAAGAATTTACGAGTTATTCCCCTGGGAGGTCTGGGGGAAATTGGGATGAACATGACCGTGTACGAATACGGTCGCAACATGGTGGTCGTAGACTGCGGTGTGATGTTCCCCGAAAATGATATGTATGGAATTGACCTGGTTTTACCCGACTTCGATTACGTGGTAGAGAACCAGGAAATGCTGCGCGGCATCGTGCTCACCCATGGGCACATGGACCACGTCCTGGCCCTGTCATACTTATTGCAGGAACTGCAGCCGAAAAGCCCAGTTCCCGTATACGGTACGGCACTGACGCTGGGTATTGCCGCACGGCGGTTAGAAGAAAACAACATGATGCACCTGGCAGATATGCAGGTGATTGAAGAGAAGGATACGGTTCACCTGGGCCCCTTCCGCTTCCACCCCTTTGCCGTCGCGCACTCCATCCCGGATTCGGTGGGCTTCGTCATTGAGACGCCTATCGGCAACGTGGTGCACACCGGCGACTATAAGCTAGACGAGACCCCGGCCGGAGGCCGGACCACCAACCTGAACCGCGTGCGCGCCCTGACAAAGGATGGCGTGCTGGCGATGTTAGGTGATAGTACCAACGCCGACCGGCCCGGGCGGACGGAAACGGAACAGGTCGTCCGCGATACGCTGGACCGGCTGTTTGCCGAGGCGAAGGGGCGCCGGATCATCATCGCCACCTTCTCCAGCCTGCTGGCCCGGCTCCAGGAGATCGTCTATCTGGCCGACAAACACGGGCGCAAGGTGGCCCTCACCGGCCGCAGCCTGCGCAACAACTTCGAGCTGGCCCAGGACCTGGGCTATCTCGACGTGCCCAAAGGTCTGCTGGTAGACATTCACGCCGGCGTACCTGAAGAGAAGCTGGTGGTTCTGTCCACCGGCTCCCAGGGCGAACCCCGTTCGGCCCTGAACCGGATGGCCAACGGCTCCCACCGCCACGTGCGCGTAGGAGGCGGCGACACCATCATCATCTCCGGCGGCACCATTCCCGGCAACGAAGAAGTTGTCGGCCGCATGTTGAACAACCTGTTCGAGCGCGGGGCCAACGTGATCTATGATAAGATGGCCAAGGTGCACGTCTCCGGCCACGGCAGCCGGGACGAGCTCCGCGCGATGATCGAAGCGGTACGCCCGCGCTTCCTGGTACCCGCCCACGGCGAGTCTCGCCACCTCTATCTCCACGCCCAACTGGCGCAGGAGGCAGGCATGAAGCAGGAAAACATCTTTATCCTGAAGAACGGCGCCCAGTGGGTGACCGATGGACAGAAGGCGTGGCAGGAAGAGAGCCTGGACGTCGACGAAGTGTACGTGGACGGCCGCCTGGTCGGCGAGATCGGCGAGGTCGTTATGCGCGACCGGCGCCGTCTCAGCCAGGATGGGTTCATCGTGGCCCTGATTCCGGTGGACGCCCACCAGAACCTGGCCGGCGAACCCCAGTTTGTCAGCCGCGGCTTCGTCTACCTGAATGATGCGGGCGACCTGCTGGACGCGGGACGAGCCGAACTGAAGAAGCAGTACAGCCGCGGCAAGGGCAACCTGCGCCGCGCCCTGGAAGATTTCTTCTACCGCGAAACCCATTCACGACCGGTCGTGCTTCCTCGCTTTGTCCAGGTATAATCACGGGTAGCGTGAATCGGCGAACCACGGCGGTTTGACCCGCTGGAAGCAAAGTTACTGCCGTCCAGGCTTCACGTCTGGGCGGCTTTTCTATTATGGAGACTGAGATGGCAAAACTACGAATAAACGACGAGATGGTGGTAATCATCGACTATGTGCTCCGTTCCAAAACTGGGCGTGAGATTGAGCGCTCGGAGAAGCCGGTGGCTTTCATCCAGGGATACGGACAGGTCGTGCACGGGCTGGAGGCCGCCCTTTACGGCCTGCAGGCCGGCGACCAGACCGACGTGGTTGTCTCGCCCGCCGATGGCTACGGCGAGTATGACGAGGAAGACGTGCAGCAGGTTCCACGCAAGGTCCTGCCGGAATCTGTGGAGCTAACCCTGGGCAAAGCGTTGCGAATGCGCGACCGCGAAACGGGAGATACTTACTCAGCCCACGTGGTTGGTACCAACGAAGAGTATGTGACCCTCGACTACAATCACCCCCTCGCCGGGCAGGAGCTGCATTTCAGCGTGGAGATCGTAGATGTGCGCCCGGCAACGGAAGAGGAACTGGAACAGGGGCACGCCAACGCCTCTGCCGGTTGACCATATTAGTAAATGGTTTGATCGCCAGCATCGCCTCCAGCCATTTACTTCCTTCTTACAGTCAGCCAACAGAATAAAGTAGGATCCTGCCGGCATCTCGCCCACAACTGGAGCGAGACGAGGAGGTGTCACCGTCACGAACACTACAACTTTGCGGCGTCCGGCGCCAGAGAAGCACACCGGTAGGAATGCACCTCCCTCGGACTCTGAGCGAAGACGCCGGTTCCCAAGGAGTAACAAGCATGACCCAATTTGACGGTAAAGTAGCGATTGTCACCGGCGCGGCCTCGGGTATCGGGGCCACCACTGCCGACTTTTATGCGCGCGACGGCGCCCGTGTCGTCGTCTCTGACGTGGATGAAAAGGGGGGGCGGGAAACGGTGGAGCGGATCAGAAATTCGGGGGGCGAGGCGTTCTTCGTCGGTACGGACGTGTCCGATCCGGCAGCGTGCGAGGATCTGGTAGCCCAAACCCTAGACCGCTACGGCCGGTTGGACATCGCCTTCAACAACGCCGGCATCGGCGGCGAGCAGGCGCCCACGGCTGATTATCCGCTGGATGCCTGGCACCAGTTGATGGGCGTCAATCTTTTCGGCGTCTTCTACTGCATGAAGTACCAGATTCCGGCCATGTTGGAAAACGGCGGTGGGGCGATTGTCAACATGGCTTCCATCCTCGGCCGGGTGGCCTTCGCCACTTCCCCCGCTTACGTGACTTCCAAACACGGTGTGATCGGCCTGACGGCGAACGCCGCCGTGGAGTACGGGCAGCAAGGAATCCGGGTTAATGCGGTCGGGCCAGGCTTTATCCGCACGCCGCTGATTTCGGAACTGGAGCAGGACGAGCAGGCATACAACATGCTCGTCGGCCTCCACCCTATGGGGCGCCTGGGCGAAACGGAAGAGGTGGCCGAGCTCGTGCTGTGGCTCAGTTCGGACAAGGCATCCTTTGTAACCGGTGCCTATTATCCGGTAGATGGCGGTTACCTGGCGCGTTAAGGGCCGCCTACCGTTTACGCACCGCGGGTGCGTAAACGGTAGGAACCTCTCCATGCCAGCCGAGTACAGGCAGGCTGACCTCACTGCAATTGCCTGCCTTGCAGGTAGACAGCCAGTAGAAGTAAATCTTGCCGGCCGTGGCCGTCGTGTCCTCGTATGCCATGCCGGTAGTCGTCGCCAGCAGCGTCTGCGGCCCGGCCAGCCGGCCGGCCCGGTAAATCTGATAGGCAGTGGCTCCCGGTACCGGCTCCCAGCTCAGGCGAATACGTCCCGTGTAGGTACCCCGGCTGGCGGAGATCCCGGCCGGGGGCGGCAGGGGCGTGGTGGCACTGACCGCGCCCGTGTAGGTGCTGAGCAATTCGCGCGCCTGTTCACCGTTGGCCGGGGTATAGGTGCGCATCTTGAAGAAGTAAGTGGTATCCGGCGCCAGGCCGTCAAGGGCATAGCCGGCCGCCGCTGTGCCCGTCGTGGTCTCCAGGAAAGAATAGGGGCCGTCTGCCGCCGGAGCCCGGTAAAGCTCATAGAAGCCGGTGCCTTCACCGTCAAGAACGGGCTGCCAGGTAAGGGTCAGGGCGGTGCTGGTGGTTTCGGCGATGGCCAGACCGGCCGGGGGCACCGTCTGGGTCTCTGCCCAGTCCGGGTCGCGCGCGTCGAGATACGCGACGGTTTGGGAATCAGGCGCGCTCAATAGATTATACCCAAGGTCAAGCTTCGCCAGGCCGGACAGCGTGGAGAGGGCCGGCGGCACCACTCCGGCGAGCCGGTTGGCGTGCAAATCGAGCGATTCGAGCCGGGTGAGAGTGCCGAACGCTGCGGGAATTGCGCCGGTGAAATGATTGTGGGCGAGATTCAGCACCTCCAGGTACGGTAGCCCGCCGAGGGCGGCGGGCAGGGTCGCCTCTACGCCCCGCGCTGCCAGGTGAAGGCCGGTTACGTGCCCGGCCTCACAACTGATGCCGGTCCAACCCTGGCAGGGTGCGGTAGTGGTAAACCAGTTGCCCCACTGGCCGCCATCGCTGCCGCTGAAGAATGACTTGAGCGCTTCGCATTCTGCAAGCGGAATCTCGCCAATCGGGAGACAGGTAACCGGGGCCGGGTTGGCGCCAATGCGCACAGACGTCGTCGTCACCGGCGCCTCGGCCACTTGCTCCGTCACAATCTGGACCCCGGCCGGATCGACGGCCAGCGTTGTCTGCTGCTCTTCCCGCTCTGTGGCGGGGGTGAAGTGCAAAGTGGCAATGGGAAAGTGACCGGTGGGCAGCCCGTCTTCCGGCGCGCGCCCGGCGATCACCACCCGGCCGGTGGCGTTCGCTTCGGCGAGGGTAGAGGTCGTTACGGGTGCGAGCTGGGAGCCTGACTCGACGGCGGTGAGGGCGATCACGGCCGGATCGAACAGTAGCTCTAGCCGCGCAAACCCAATTTTCTCAGTACCGGCGTCAAGCGCCACCTGGACAGTGCTATCCGGGGGCAGGACCAGCACCCCGGGCGTCAGCTCGACGAGCACGACACCGGTTTGCTCCGCCTGCACGGCGACACCGGCCGGGCGTAGCGCCTGGCCAAGGATGGCGACAAGACCGGCAAGGCCCAGCAACAGGGAGAGCAAGCGGAACGACCGGCGTACCTTGCGTTCAGTGATCATAGTTCGCCAGCCAGATGGTGTAATCAAGCTCATCGACCATCCCGTCTTCGTTGAAATCCCCTTCTGCAGGGCCCTCGTTGGTCACCTTTTGCGCGTGATTCAACCAGATAACGTAATCCAGACCGTCGACGTGGCCATCGCCCGTCGCGTCGCCCGGCCGGGTAGCCATTGCGACCGTTACCGGAATGGCGGTCAGCCCGCCGTCGGTGGCTGCAGGCAACCGGCGAGCTGCCCCGCTTGCGGCAATGGCCCGGACGCGAAGGGTATGTGGGCCACTGCCGGCTCGAGTCGTGTCCCAGTCCCAATAAAAACGGTCATCCTCGAGGGTCCCGTAGGTAGCATTGCCCTGGAACCGGTCGTCGAGGTAGAGCTCAACGCGATCGATTTCGCTGTCGGCCACGGTCACGGAACCGGAAACGCGCACAGTGCCGGAGAGAGATTCCTGCGGGGTGGGGAAGGTAACCTCGCCCGCGGGAAGTGCCTGGACGGTGATCGTGACCGGCGGGGAGACGCCGCTGGCCAGGGACAACCAGTGGCTCTGCCCGGTAGCGGCAACGGCCCTGGCCTGCACATTGTGCGCCCCCGGGGCAACCGCCGAGGCGTCCCACTCCCAGTTGAAACCATAATTGCCGCCGGCGTCGGCCCGGGCGCCGCCGTAAACGGCGTCACCCTGGTAGATACCGTCCACCCACACCTCGACGGGTGCGATGGTGCTGCCGTCCACCGCTGCCCAGCCGCGAATGGGGACCAGGCCGGAAAAGGTGCCCTCACCCGGCTCCTCCAGAAAACCATATGGGGTGGCCTGAACAACCTGTACCGGTACGTTTGGACTGTAATCGCCAATGCCAAGGCCGTCGGCCCCCAGCAGGCGCCACTGGAAGTTGTAAGTTCCCGGCGTTTTTGGGGCAGTAACGGTGAAGTCAAAGCGGTTGCTTGCGCCCGGGGCAACCGTCTCGTCTGCCGCCAGATAGACGCGCGCGCGGTTCCAGGTGACGTTACCGGCCGGGTTCTGCGAAGCCAACCGGTAAGCTGTGGTCCAGGCATCTGAGCCCACATTCTGGAAGGTGAGGGAAACGTCATACTCCTTGCCGGCAACCATCGTCGTCCCGGCGCCACTCTGGGAGACAAAACGGGCGTCGGGATAGGGGGAGTAAGGCGACGCATTATGCGAGAGATAGGGAGTGCCCATACTCGAATAGGCAATGCCGGTATAGTTGTAGCCGTCGATGGCCAGCTCCGTGTCAGAACTCTCGAAGTGGAGATGGGTGACGGTGCCGCAGCCACAATGCGTGTTGAATTGCAGTTCCGGGAAGTAGGTGCAGTAGCCATCGTCAAACGCATGCCCATCGTAAAGACGGCCCAGAGGCTGGCCCTGTTCCACCGTCTGCAGGAGCAAACCATCCGGGATGGTGCCGGCGTCGAGGTGTATGTAACGGGTGGCAACGTCGCCGTGATCGATGCGCAGAATCGACTGGTAACCGTCGTTGCACACCTGGGAGACGGTGCCGGCCCCGGCGGCGAGGACGTCAAGATCGGCGGCGTCGGCCGGCTTGAAATCGACCGCATTCTGGCCATGCCAACCAGGATAGCCGAGCTTCAACCACCAGTTGCCCCCGGACCAGGGAAAAAGGAAGGTGCCGGCCGGGGCAGCGGGAACGGCCAGCTCGGCGATCTCCGCCGGAATCGCTCCCCGCAGCAGGGACGCCGTCTCTGCCCCCAGCACATATGCCTGCCAGCCACCGTCGTCCATTTCCCAGGCCAGAATATCCACGATCTCCTCCTCGAGGAGGGGAAGTTGCCAGCCGCTCTCCACCACGGCCGTAGGCACCAGCACAAAGTGGGCAAAGCCATCCTCTCTTTCCATGACGGAGACTGTGAGCTCGCCGGCGCGGGCAAATTCGAGGGTTGCCGCCGCCACGGCCTGGCGGATTGGGGTGTGAAACTGCGCGGGGATGGAAATAACACCGGCGAAATCGATGGCCGGTGTCTCCGCCTCCTGCGCGCCTGCGACGGACTGGGCGTAAGCTGCGCCCGGAAGCGAGCGCTGCCCGTTGTCGCCACCGGCCGGTAGCAGGTTCGCCAGCAACACGACCAGGATGATGGCCAGAAGGAGGACCCGTTTCATCTGGAGCACCCCGCGGCCGGAATCGGAACAGACAGGCACCCATTCATACCCATACCGCCGCAGATCTCGATTCCCCTTTGATTTAGCTCGTGCCTCTTCGCCATATCCGATGCCTGCCCTGAACGGCGCTACTTGCCGGCCAAGGTCCCTGATACGCTACCGTCCTTCGTTGAATCGTACCCTGCTGCCCGTGGCCCGTCCACCAGACTTTTGTCCCGCTCCTCTTGCCGAGCCAGCCTGGGAGCGGCCCACCGGGCATGGCCGCCTGCCAGTTGAACTGCCGGTTGCGGCTTTGCCTGAACCTCTTTTATCATGGTGCCGTCATCACCCGGCCCCGGCGAACAGATGTCTATCGTGGGGTGATCAGTTACGCACCACCGGGAGATAGAGTTCCGGCATCTTATCCAACTGAACGGGACGTCGCTGCCATAGCATATCGCCTACCCACAATTCCTCCCAGAGGACGCTGTAGCTCCATGGGCCGGGGCGAACGCGGAAGACCTTGGTCAACATAATCGTGTCCGGCGCGCCGTCGGGAAATTCCCAGGCAACCGAACCATCCACAATGGTCAAGAC
>Ga0207752_1001200_pt1 | contig 12058 bp, 6 predicted proteins | sample Pon2CUnioCityCA_6_FD_187272 | JGI IMG/M metagenome (GOLD analysis project Ga0207752, IMG submission 187272) | Marine sediment microbial community from Union City, CA, USA - Pond 2C Sediment 2 (SPAdes) | ecosystem: Environmental > Aquatic > Marine > Intertidal zone > Salt pond sediment ... | reverse complement strand
CCCCGCCGTAGTGGAGCGATCCAACCACCCGGGCCCCCATCATCGAAGCGGCGGTCTTCAAGGCCTTGCGGGAGCCGGGAGTCAGGAGCCTCGCCAGGAACGTCGGGCAGGCCGTCGCCGTGACCGTGACCGCTTTCTTCGCCGGCTTGGCCACGCGGAGTTTCGGCCCCATCTTCGCATCCCACGGCCAGTATGCGTAGGGCAACAGTCGCTCCATAAACCGGCGTGTGAGGGCGTTGACGTTGTAGAAGTTCATCGGCGCCCCAAGGACCAGGCCATCGGCGGCGTCGATCGCGTCGAGGATCTCGGCCATGTCGTCCTGGAGCACGCATGTTCCCCTTCGGCCGACGTCTTTTTCCTGCGTGCACGTCCGGCAATTCGTGCAGAACTCGACATGCGCGTCGAGCAGATCGATCCTCTGAATGTCCGCGCCGCTGTCGGCGGCGCCGCGGAGGACCTCCGATACGGCTGTGTCGATCACTCGGCCCTTCCGGTAGGTTCCGATAATCCCCAAAACCTTCCTGGTCATGGAAGCAAGTTCCTTCTTGTCACTTTTTCAGCCATCGGTCCAGCCAGCCGAGGACGGTCTCGTGCCAGAGGATCGAGTTGTGCGGCTTGAGCACCCAGTGGTTCTCATCCGGGAAATACAGCAGCTTGCTGGGCACACCCCGACGCTGGAGCGCATTGAACGTCGCGAGACCCTGCGTCACCGGGACCCGGAAGTCCAACTCACCGTGGATGACCAGCATCGGCGTCTTCCATTGCTCGACGAATCGAACCGGGTTCTGATCTTCATAGCCGGTCGGGTTCTCCCACGGCGCCCCGATGTGGTCCCACTCGGGGAACCATAATTCCTCCGTGTCGAAGTAGGCGAAGCGCTCGCCGAGGTTGCCGTCGTGGTTCACGAGGCACCGGAAGCGGTCGGGCCACTGGCCGGCGATCCAGTTGATCATGTAGCCGCCAAAAGAGGCACCGAGGGCGCCCACGCGGTCGCCGTCCATCCAGGGGTATCGCTCCAATGCCGCGGCCAGGCCCTTTTGCAGATCGACCAGCGGCTTGCCGCCCCAGTCGCCGCGAATCGAGTCGGTGAAGGCCTGCCCGTAGCCGGTGGAGCCGTGGAAGTCCACCATCACGGCGGCGTATCCGGCCCCGGCGTAGGCCTGCGGATTCCAGCGGTAATGGAAGACGTTCCCGAACGAGCCCTGCGGCCCGCCGTGAATCAGGAACGCCACCGGGTACTTCGTGTCGGGATCGAAATCCACGGGCTTGACGACGTAGGCGTACACAGTCTCGTCGTTCCAGCCGAGGAATGAGAACTGTTCATACTCCCCCATGCGAGCCGCCGCGACCTTCGCGGCGTTGACATTCGTAAGCTGCTTGCCGTCCCGGCCATCGGCCTGGATGCCGTACAATTCGGCCGGCGAGCCCAGATGGCTCAAACTGTACACGATCCGCCCGTCCGCCACCGCGAAGGCGTGAACCGAGCCGTCCTTGACGAGCGTTCGGACCCTGTCGTTCCTGATGTCTATGGCAAACAGGGATTTCTGCCCGGTATTCGTTGCGGTCGCATAGATCCCCTTGCCGTCGGCGGACCAGGCGATCGATGAAGCGCTGCGGTCCCACCCTTGGGCGATCCTGCGATTGTCGCCGGCCGGCCAATCCATGAGCACGATTCCGAACCGATCCGATTCGTATCGGGGCCTGCTCATGGCCAGATAGGCCAGTGTCTTGCCGTCAGGCGAGAAGACCGGGTGCGTATCCCATGCCTCGTTCTCTTGGGTCAGGCAGCGCGACGGCTGCGAGCCATCCACGGGCGCGTAGTAGAGGTCGAAGTCCGTGGACCAGGCCTCCTCGCGTCCGACGTCTCTGGCGGAGAAGACAATCCCTTTACCGTCCGGCGTGAACGCGATCTCCTCCGGCCCGCCGAAGGGCTGCGACGGGGTGTCGGCCTCCATGCCGGCCATCACATCGACCGATTCACCTCCATGCGCCGGTCTCACGAACAGGTGCGAGCGCCGCCCATCTTCCCAGGTATCCCAATGGCGGACAAGCAATCGATCGTAGATTCGCCCCGTGGCCTTGCTCTCTTCGCGACGTTCGAGTCTGGCCTTTGTGTCCGCGACGGTCTCACAGTCAGGAAAGACTTCCATCGTGTAGGCAATGTGTCCGCCGTTCGGCGAAACCCGCAGGTTGCCCACGTCCAGCGGCTCGTCGGTCGCCTGCTGAGCCTCGCCGCCGTCGACGGGAATCGCCCAGACCTGTGACGATCCCGACCGGTCCGACAGGAACCAGATTTTGCGCCCATCGCGGCTCCACTGGGGATTGGAGTCATTCTCCGGATGCGAGGTGAGCCGGCGAAGCCCCGTGCCGTCGATGGAGACGAGCCAGAGATCCGTTCGCCCGCGGTTGGCTTCGAGATCGGTCCGGCGTACGACAAAGGCCACGCGTTCACCGTCCGGCGAGACCTGCGGATCCGAGAGTCGCTCCGTCGCCACCATGTCGTGGACGGAAAACGGGTGTCTCTGTGAGGCCCCATCGGGGATTTCACCAGGCGCCGCCGCGCCGCAGAGCACCGTGACAACGAAGCCGAGAAATATCGTGCGAACTCGTTTGCTCATGAAGAGCTCCTTCCCTTGCCTGAGCCCGGTTGGGTCGCGATCCGGACGCATCCACCGTCAGGGGCGCATCCGATCAGCTCGTGACGGCGCTTGTGCTTCTTGGCGGTAGTCCCGTCTCGGGACTGAGCGTCACGGGGATGTCCAGCCAGAAGGTGGAGCCGGTATCGACCTCACTCTCGAATCCGACGGAGCCCGCCAGCATGGACGCCAGCTCCTTGCTGATGGCCAGACCCAGTCCGGTGCCCGGCGACTCGCGCGTCAAGGAACCGTCTCCCTGCCTGAATTTGTCGAAGATGTTCTCCTTGTCGGCCTCGGTGATCCCGCAGCCCGTGTCGCTGACGGCGATCCGCAGCATCTTGTCATCCAGCATGTGAGCGCGGATTTCAATACGCCCTTTGGCCGGCGTGAACTTCACCGCGTTGCTCAGATAGTTGTACAAAACCTGCTGCACCTTCCCGGCGTCGGTCACGATCAGAGGCACATCCGGACTGACCTCCATGTGCATCTTGACTCTCTTCTTCCGCGCCAGCAGGGAAAACGAACACACCAGCGACTCGCAGATCTGCGGCACCGACGCCTGCTCGATGTGCAGATCCATCTTGCCGGCCTGTGCCTTGGCCAGGTCCAGAAGGTCGTTGATCATGGTCAGCAGCCGGTTGCCACTGGTAATGATATTCTCCGCATAGCGCTGCCCCTTCTCGCGCTTTAACAATCCGGGCTTCTCACGCAGCACCTGCGCGAATCCGAGGATGGCGTTCAAAGGCGTTCTGAACTCATGCGACATGTTCGCCAGGAATTCGCTCTTGAGCTTGTTGGCCTTGAACAACTCGATGTTTCTCTCGGAAAGCTCGACGATCTTCGCATCAAGCTGACGATTCGCCTGATACAGTTCCTGCTGGGCCGCTTGGAGATTGTCGAGCATGTGGTTGAAGGCCTCGGCGAGCTTCTCGTACTCGTCGGCCGTGGCGATGGAGCTTCTGACGTCCAGGTTCCCTTCGGCCACGTTATTGGCCAGGGCCCGCAACTGGCGGATCGGCCGCAGAATCACGCGCTGCATGATCCAGTAGAACGCCACGATCGCGCCGGTCCCCCCGATGAGGCCGGCCATAAGAATCCAGATCCGGTTCAGGAATCGCATCTTGCTCAGTTCGCCGCCGCCGCCGGGCATCTGAACGACGGCCGCTCCGACGATCTCGTTCAGCGAGAAGGCCCCGGCCGAGCCTTCCGGGAAGTGACAGCTCATGCAGCCTTCCGTCGCTCGGAACAGCCGGACGTACTCGCTGTACAGCACGTCGTCGATCCGGTTCAGGCCGATGGCCTCCTCGCGGACGCCGTCGGCCACGATTTCATCCAGCAGCTCCTTCTGCTTCTCGTTGAGTGAGGCGAATTCGTCCTTCCCCTGCTCCTTCCGGAAGCGAATCCATTGGATATCGTTCGCGTCGCTGGCCATGCCCTGTTCGTTCAGCGCCGGCAGCTTGCCTTCGCCGGAGGAGCCCAACTGAAAGTGCGAGCGGAGCAGCACCGCCTCGGCCTTCGCCCGGTTGGTGTCCAGAAAGACCTTCCGCGTAAGCTGACGCATCCACACGTAGGGGATGAGCAGGGCGATCGCGAGACTAAACAGCACGGCCGCCCCGAACATGACCCTGCACTTCTCGGCCAGCGAAAGCGGCATCAGGTGCAGAAACCGCAGGACTCTCTGAAGCGTCTTGCCGAGGCTGATATGCATGGGCAGAACGGACTCAACGATATACCATTGACCATTCGGACGGCTCAACATGGGCCATCTCTTAGAATCCGCCCCCCGGCAAGTCGGATCGGGGCCCCCTGAAGGCGCGAAAGACCGCGCTGAGAACCCCCGTCAATCGTCCAGATCAAGCCCCGACCTCCCGCAGGGGCGCCCGTATTGTTACACAGCCGGAGGATTTTTTCAATTTCATTCCCGGTACAAAAGATACCGTTGCCTGGCCTGCCGGAAGGTCTCGCATTCGGCGTTCCAGAGGGCTCTGAGGTCTTCCAGGGGCCTCTTCGCAGTGACGGCTTCGCGAATCGTGGCGGTGCCGGAGAGGCGGTCGAAATGAGCTGCCCTCCACTCGAACTTGTCGGGCGCCGTCCGGAAGAGCACCTCAATAATGGCGACGCCGGCCCGGAATGGCTCGAGTTCGTCCCTCTTGGTGATGACGATTTCGACGCCGTGGCACCGCTGATCCTGGTACTTGGAGCTTGTGGGAACGAATGAGGTCGGCGTGAATCGCAGGCCGGGAAGGTCCAGGGCGTTCAGCCGGCCGGCCAAGGCGTTCGAATCGATCCAGGGGGCGCCGAACTGGCGGAAAGGCTTCGGCGTGCCCCGGCCCTCGGAGACGTTGGTTCCCTCCAGCAGGCACAGGCCGGGATAGATCGCCGCCGTCTCGACGTTCGGCATGTTGGGCGACGGCTTGATGAAGCGAAGGCCCGTCCGGTCGTACCACATCGAGCGGCGCCAGCCGGTCATGGGCACGACGGTCAGGTCCGCCCGGACGCCCTTGGCCAGCCATCCTTCGCCGTCGATCATCCGCGCGAGCTCCCCGATCGTCATGCCGTATCGCACGGGGATGGGGTACAGGCCGACGAAGCTGGCGAACGCCGGCTCCAGGATCTTGCCCTCGACGTGAACGCCCGTGATCGGATTGGGCCGGTCCAGGACGACGAAGCGCTTGCCGCACTCACCCGCCGCCTCCATCGCTAAGGACATGGTGTACAGGTACGTGTAGAACCGCACGCCGACGTCCTGAATGTCGAAGACCAGAACATCCACGTCCGCCAGCATCTGCGGCTTCGGTTTTTTTGTGTCGCCGTACAAGCTGTAGATTGGCACGCCCAGGGCCGGGTCAATCTGGCTGTCGATCTTCCGCCCCGCCTCTTCCACGCCGCGAAAGCCGTGCTCCGGACTGAACAGCGCGACCACGCGGACGCCCTCCATCTTTTTGAACACGTCCACGATGTGTTGGCCGTTCTTATTTAGGGAGGTGTGGTTCGCGATGATGCCGACGCGCCGGCCCGCGAACAGCTCTTTGTGTCCGCCGACGACATCAAGCCCCGTCCGCACCGCCGCCGGGCAATCTGCGATCAACCACGCAAGCAAAAAGAGACAACCGGCCTTTGCGAGTCTCATTCCGTCACTCCGAACAGAAGTCTGTGACATCGAAATCCCAATTCCCAGGCTCTAAATCGTAGGCAAACTCCAATGGCCCAAGTCCTATTGATGATTGCACAGCCAATTGAATCACGGAACTGACCATGTCATTCCCGCGGAGGCGGGAATCCAGCACCTTCCACGGCGTTCCTGGACCCCCGCCTGCGCGGGGGTGACATCGTCGGCTGCATTTGACCATTCAATGGTCAATAAGGTCCAAGACGGCGGGCCTCCTAAAGGTCCCAGCCCTGCCGGTACGGCCGTCGCAGGAACGCATCCGCCTCCGGACAGCCGACGGCCTTCAGGTTCTTCGCGTCCCACGTGAGCTTCTCGCCCGTCCGCAGCGCGACGTTGCACAGCAGCGCCGCCTCGGTCAGCGCGCCCGAGTAATCGAAGTTGCAGGTGGTCGGGCCGCCGGTCTTGCAGGCCTCGATCCACTCCTGATGGTGGCCGATCGAGTTGGGGATGAACGGCTCGGGCCGCTGGAAGTCCGCGAACTTCGCCTCCGGCAGCAGTTGATGCTTGTTATAGTCGGCGATCAGCATGCCCTCTGAGCCGATGAACAGCACGGCGCTGCCCCAGAGCGGAATGTCACGCTCTTTCACGAATTCCGGATAGCCGCCGCCGTTGTACCAGGTGAGCGTGACGGCCGGCAGCTCGCCGCGAGCCGGATACTGCTGCTTCGCAATCGTCCACTTGGCCGTACTTTCCGGATGCACGGGTCCGACGGCCTCGACACTCGTCGGATGCCGCAGCTTGAGCGCCCAGAACGCCAGGTCGCAATAGTGGCAGAAGAAATCGCCGAGCTGCCCGTTCGCGAAATTCCACCAGTATCGCCACTGGAACGGTGCGTACGCCGGGCTGTACGGCCGATACGGTGCGGGCCCCAGCCACAGATCCCAATCGAGCCCCTCCGGCACGGGCGGCCGGTCCGTCGGGGCGTTGGGCTGCGACATGTCCGTCGGCGTCGCCGGGCCTTCGAAGTTCGCCCCCAGCCACACGTGCACCTCGTCCACGCTGCCGATGGCTCCCGTCTGCACGAGCTCCACCGCGCGCCGATAGTTGTTGCCCGCGTGAATCTGCGTTCCCATCTGCGTGACGAGCTTGTTGTCGCGCGCGACGTCGGCCATGACTCGCGCTTCGTACACGCTGTGCGTGAGCGGCTTCTCGCAGTAGCAGTGTTTGCCGAGCTTCATGGCCATCACGCCGGCAGCGGCGTGCGTATGGTCCGGCGTCCCGATCACCACCGCGTCGATCTCGTCGTGCGTCTCCTCCAGCATCTTGCGGAAGTCCGTATACCGCTTGGCCGCCGGGAACTTCTCGAAGGTCGCCGCCGCGTGCTTGTGGTCCACGTCGCACAGCGCGACGAGATTCTCGCCGGCGACGCCCTCGATATCCGCCGCCCCGCGCCCGCCGACGCCGATCCCGGCGATATTCAGCCTGCTGTTCGCCGGCGTCCCCCGCACCGACCGGCTGTTCGATAGAATCACCAATCCCGACCCGGCCAAAGCCGCATTACGAAGGAACTTACGACGAGTCAAACATCGAGCCATCGGCCACCACTCCTTTCGCATCCCGAGGAACATCAACGATCAAACAGCAAAGAGCAAAATCGCGGCTTCGGCCTCGCAGCCGGAACGGGTCGGACAGGAAACGGGCGCCATGCCTACGCTCGCGTAAGCATGGCTTTCCGCCGGTCTGTCACCGGCCCCACCGTAGCACCCGACCGGCGCAAAGTCAACTCCGCTGACCCAGATGAGAAGGGCCTGGATTCCCGCCTTCGCGGGAATGACAATGAGAACACAGCCGCTCAGATGGGTAGGCTGCGGGCTGATGCGTGCCCGGCCAAGCCCGAAGGGCCCCAAAGAGCGCGGATCCCTTTGATTTCGCGGGCGCGGGCAGACGAACTGCGGGGTACGTCGGCCGGCGTCTGACTACTTTTCGTGGCAGGATAGGTCTTTTCTGTCACCCCGAGCGCAGTCGAGGGGTCTGCCTGGGAGTCGGAGGCGTCCTGCGGTCGCGGGCAGATGTCTCGACTACGCTTCGCTCCGCTCGACATGACAACAGGAAGGACGGGCTCGGCTCCACAGGGCGAATGACAGGAGGCCCGCCACGATATTTGGACACACACGTCGGCCGGCCGGACTCGCTTCGGCCTTGGAAATACGCAAACGCCAACCGCCTGCGAAGACCGTGGCGAGGCATCCATAGGGCGTTTCTGTCGAAAAGAGCTGCTTTGTGCGTGGTCGTCAGAAATGCCTACAAAGAATTGCCCGGTCCGCGTTGGCGGCATATTGCCGCGTACATACGGTGGCGGTATACTGGAACCTGGAGTGTTTTGTTGCGGTGATCACGAGAAAGCACCATTTCTCTTTCACCGTGTAAGGAGGACCGATGACCGGCTGCGAATCGATGCACGTGGGAGCATCTTAGGCCCGGTCCCCAGGTGTGTCCGGGGATGTGTGAGGTTTGTCTGTTGGTTGGGCTACCGAGCCGGCGGCATGGTGCTGCATGACTGCGGTGCGCCCGCGTACGTCGGAGAGCAGCCATGATGACGCATTCCAACGTTGCGTCGTTGGGGAAAGGAGGAAGATCATGCACAGGAAATTCATTCATTGACGCCCTCTCAATTCCATGCCTGCTCGAATGAGTTTCACTCAGGCAAGGCAGCGTGACGTTGCAAATCCTTTCTTGTGAATGAGGAGCGATAGCTTATGTTCAGGACAAGAATGATCCTCGCGATTTCTTTGCTTGTATTGTGTGTGGGGCCGGTCGCTCAGGCGGGCTGGCCTCCGAACTATGCACTGAACGGTACGGCCACGCAGAGCACCGTGGGTTGGGGCGGGGTCCCCGAAAATGCCATCAACGGCAACCTGGGCGACTTCACCCATACGGCCTCCGACGATCCGGATAAGTGGTGGGAACTGGATCTGGGCGAGGATCTCGAAGTCAAAGAGATCCTCGTCTACAACCGGGCGAGCTGCTGCGGGGAGCGTCTCAACAATGTGGTTGTCAAAGCGCTGGACGCGGCGCGCAACGAGATCTTCGTTAGCGATCCGATTGCCGGCGCGGTCACGGCCGACGTTCACGTCTTCGACAACGCCGGCGCCGGTTTTTCCGCCGTGCGCTACGTCCGCCTGGAGGGCGGCACGGACTTCCTGTCTGTCGGCGAAGTCGAGGTCATTGGGTACTATCCATACGCCTACGAGCCGGTTCCGGCCGACGGCGCCGTGGAAGTGACCGACAACACGCTGACCTGGATCGCCGGCGACGGTGCGGCAGTCAACAGAGTGTACCTCGGTACGGATCCGGCCGTCCTGGAAGTGGTCCAGGAGTCGGACGCCGCCGAGTACACGCCTGCTACTCCCTTCGTCGAGGGGACGACCTACTACTGGCGCGTCGACTCTGTCGACGCCGGCGGCGAGGTATCCGAAGGCGAGCTCTGGAGTTTCACGACACTGCCGTGGGAAGCCCATTTCCCAAGCCCGGCCGATGAGCAGGGAAACGTCCTGCTCGAAGGCGTCACCCTTACCTGGGCGCTCGGCAAGGACGCGATCCTCCACAATGTGTATTTCAGCACGGACCAGGCGGCCGTCGCAGCCAGGGATGAAAGCACGCTGTTCAGACCCATGTGGCTGCGCGATACAGTCGACCTCGATCCCCTGGACCCCGAGACCACCCACTACTGGGCTGTCGACGAGTGGGCGACTTCGGGCATCACCTACCCCGGTCCGGTCTGGAGCTTCACGACGATTCCGGCCGATGTGCCCGCGGCGATCGACGATCCGAGCCTCGTGGGATACTGGGCGTTCGACGAAGGCGCGCACCTGACGGCGCTGGACTCGTCCGGCAACAATTATCACGGCTCGATCACAGGCGCCACGTGGGTGGACCTTGAGGAGGGCAGTGCGCTGAACATCGACGGCGTCGGGTACGTGGACGTCCCGGCGGAAGCGTGGTCCACCATCGAAAACCAGATGACCGTTGCCTTCTGGGCGTACGGCGACCCCGAGCGGATGCCTCAGAGCCATACTATTTTCGCCGCCTACGTGGACCCCGCTGACGGCGGGACCAGAATTGCCTCGGCCCATATCCCCTGGGGCAACGGCAATGTCTATTTCGACACGGGCGGCACGCCCACCAGCGGCGGCTACGACAGGATCAACAAGGGCGCCGCTCCCGAGGAATACCAAGGCGAATGGAAACACTGGACATTCCTCAAGAACGCTGAGACGGGTGACCAGCAGATCTATCTGGACGGCATCCTCTGGCACAGCGTCGGCGATATGACCCGGCCCCTGTCAGGAGCAGAGGCCACCGCCTTCACGATCGGCTCCCATGCCAGCCATGAGGAAAGATACCCCGGGATGGTGGACGATTTCCGGCTGTACAACCGAGCCCTGACGGTCAATGAGATCCGGCTGCTGGGCGGCAATCCGCTGCTCGCCTGGGATCCGCAGCCGGCCGACGGCGCAGTAGTCGGCGACGGCGAGGTCGTCGCGCTGACCTGGCGGCCGGGCGACGACGCGGTCCAGCACCATGTCTATATGGGCGCCGACCCGAACCTCGTGGCCGCCGGCGATCCCAACCTGCTGCTGGGCATAACGTCCGAGGCCCGCATCGATTTGACGACCCCGCTCATCCGAAGCGTCACGTACTACTGGAAGGTCGATGAGATGACGGCCGACGGCACGTTCACGCCGGGTCGTCTTTGGTCGTTCACGGTGGCCGACGTCAACACCGAAAACTGGCAGGCTGTCGTCGCCGTTGCCGAGCCGAATTTCCTCGCCACCCATGTGGAGACCGGGATCTATGATATCGGCGCGCTCGGCGGCGAGCTCACCTACGAGTTCGTCGTGATTGCCAACCCTGACGAGATGGAGGTCAGCATGGGCCTGATCGGCAGGATAGGCTACGGCGATACGACCGCAGCGCTCAAGTACGAGCAGTTCGACAACACCGGCAACTACGGCGCGACCCACTTCGGCGTGATGGACTATGATTTCGGCGTGCCCAACACGCCGGGCGAGTACACCCACCTGGTCTTCGTCTCGAGCGAAGCGGCAGGCACGACCGCGCTGTACGTCAACGGCGTGTATCAAGCCACCGTCGACGGGCCGATCACGCTGTCGGGCATTGTCGGCATCGGCTACATCCCCCGGGATGAAGAAGGTAGTGCCTTCATCGACCCGTTCGACGGCATTATCTTCGGCGTGGCCATCTACAACGCGCCCCTGTCCGAAGCCGAGATCCAGGCGCACTCCGACGCCTATTTCGCACCTCCGCCGCCCGACGAGGAGTTATAAGCCCAACACCGACCTTCACGGCCGGGGCCGCATAGCTTGCGGCGTGAGTCGGTCGGCGAGGAGGGTGAAGAGGTCGTAGAGGATGGGTTCGGCGTGGGGGCCGTTGAGTAGGCCGAACCAGACGTAGGCGACGTGGCCGCCGTTCAGCGGCTGCGCGTAGGCGACTCCGTCGCCGAGGTAGTCGCCGGCGCTGTTGCGCAGCAGCAGCAAGGGGACGTAGATGGCGTGGTCGCGTGTGTAGAAAGGCCGCCAGCGGAGGTCGCCGGAGGTCGGGAAATCGAACTGCGCGGGCACGTGCGCCAGCGAGTGGTCCGCCTGGACGAAGCGCGGGTCGATTCCCTCGGCCGGGCGCTCCCATCCGCCGCGCAAGGTCAGGCCGAAGCGGTGGCTCTGGTTCACCGTCGTGCCGTTCTCGTCGTAGTAGAACGGCCACGGTTGCGACGGCAGAGCGACGAGGCAGCCGCCGTCGTTCAGGTAACGCACGAGGGCTTCATCGACGTCGTTGGTTGTTCGGACGGTTCGCTGGTAGCGCTCGCCGGAACAGTAGAGCAGGATCGGGTAGTCCTGCGGGCTCACGCCGTCGGCGATTGTCTCCCACGTCACCTGTTCCGGCTCGATGCCGATATCGAGCAGCCACCAGAAAGCCATCGATTCGGCGCGCGGCAGAACGGCGATGCGCGTCTTTTGCAGGCTGTCGCGAAGCAGATTCTTTTCCTGCTGTGTGATTCCTCCGGCCGGCGTGGCCGGATGGGCCTGGCGGCGGGAGGACTTGAAGCGGCCCGCCAACTCGCCCGTCAGCTCGATGTACTGGCTGCCGTACTCGACCGAAGGCTCGACCTCGCTGCCCTCATGCCACTCGTTGAAGCTCGTGACGAGGACCCAGTGCGGATCGGCGGCGATGGCCTGTTCCCACTGGATGCGGTACGACTCGCCGTCGAACCGCTCGACGGCCAGCCCCGGCGTGC
>Ga0207752_1001199_pt1 | contig 12059 bp, 7 predicted proteins | sample Pon2CUnioCityCA_6_FD_187272 | JGI IMG/M metagenome (GOLD analysis project Ga0207752, IMG submission 187272) | Marine sediment microbial community from Union City, CA, USA - Pond 2C Sediment 2 (SPAdes) | ecosystem: Environmental > Aquatic > Marine > Intertidal zone > Salt pond sediment ... | reverse complement strand
CGCCAGCACCCACTATCTTCTTTAGCGGCCGGGTGACTACGGTCGAGGGCAACGCCCTCACCCTGCAGCAAGAAGACGGCGAGGAGCTTGACCTGATGCTCGGCCCACCCTGGTTCTGGTCAGAAAGCGGCATCCCGCTGGCCCCCGGCGATCAGGTCAGCGGTGAAGGTTTCGAGTCTCCCGACCATATGGAAGCAAACTGGCTGACCAATCACACCACCGGCGAGACGATTCACCTCCGGACCGAAGAAGGAATGCCGGTCTGGAACGCCGGTACAGAGAGTGGTCAGTGATAGGTGGACAGTGGCCAGCGGGGAAACTGGCCACTGTCCACCGGACCGTCACCGTTCAACGCTGTAGCCGCCCTGCTCCCAGGCCAAGATTCCACCATCCATATTGTGCACGTTATCATATCCCTGCTGGCGCAGATACTCGACGACCTGGCCACTGCGATTGCCACTGCGGCAGGTGACGATCACCGTTTCGTCGGTGGGGATTTCATCCAGGCGGCTGGGCACCTGTTGCATCGGGATCAGGGTGACGCCCGGAATATGACCTTCCTCATACTCCCACGGCTCGCGCACGTCCAGGACGACCACGTCGTCCCGTTCCTTTACCTCGGCCACCGTATCGACAGCTACCGTCTGCGGCAGGTTGAGCTGTTCGTCGTGGGCATCGACGACGCTACTTTCGGCGCCGCCACAGGCCGCCAGCGCCAGCATCAGCAACAACGGTAACAGGTACACGAATTTCTTCATCTTGGTCCACTCTCCTCTACCTGTGATGGCCTGCGCCATCGGCCGGCCACCACCACAATTCCTGGTTTCTCATCCTGCTCCCGCCCGTAGCCAAATATTAGATTATCGTGCCGGTCGTTTTCGACAACTGAAACTTATCAACCCTTACCAAATCATTACACACTTCTTGCCTCGTTCTTATGCAGTTACCCCATAATATAATCGTTGTCGACATTTCACTGTCGGGCCAGGCCGCTGCGCCTGCCCGCAATCAAAGAAGATGGAGAAAGCATCAATGCCCTTGCTCAAAGACGAAGATCGCGAACATATCAAAAACGAATTTGCCGGCCTGGAAAATCCGGTAAAGGTGCTGGTCTTCACCCAGCCCATGGAGTGCCAGTATTGCGCGGAGACACGCCAGCTTGCCGAAGAAATTAGCGAACTGTCGGACCAGATTACGTTGGAAGTATACGATTTTGAAGCCGACGAAGAGATCGCCCAGAAATACAACGTGGACAAGATCCCGGCAACGGTGATTATGCAGGATGGCGATACCCCGAAAGATTACGGCATCCGTTTCTTCGGGATTCCGTCCGGCTACGAATTTGCCACGCTCATCGAGGATATCAAGATGGTCGCCAGTGGCGAGAGTGGCCTCTCCGAAGAAACGAAGGCCCAGGTCGCGGAAATCACCACGCCGGTGCATATGCAGGTATTTGTGACCCCCACCTGCCCCTACTGCCCGCGTGCTGTCCTTCTCGCCCACCAGTTGGCGATGGAGAGCGATATGTTCCGCGGAGACATGGTCGAGGCGATTGAATTCCCGCACCTCTCCAACAAATACGAGGTCCACGGCGTTCCGCGTACGGTAATTAACGAGGACGTCCACCTGGAAGGAGCGGCCCCAGAACCGATGGTCATGGCCAAGGTGATGGAAGCAATTTAACCCGCCTATTTAGAGAGAAAAGATTATATATGCAGACGCCCGGCAGGAAGCGTGACCGAACGGAAACGCGCCTGTTGGGCTGTCTGACGCTACAGAGAAGAATGTGAAGGAAGGTATTCATGGAAGGTCTGAGTTTCAGTCTATCCGGCTCTGAAAAAGATACCAATTACGATGTGATCATCATCGGCGGTGGCCCGGCCGGAACCTCCGCCGCGATTTATACCGCCCGCGCCGACCTGCGGACCCTGGTGATTGACAAGGGGCTCACGGCCGGTGCCCTGGGGCTGACCGAAAAGATCAGCAACTATCCCGGCGTGCCCGGCCCGGTCAACGGCGCCGAGCTCGTGGAAATTATGCGCGAACAGGCGGAGTCATTTGGCGCCGAGTTTCTGACAGACAAGGTCGTAGGGGTCGATCTGCAGAGCACGCCTAAGATGGTCATGGCCGGCACCGACAGCTTTCACGCCAACGTCGTCATCCTGGCTACCGGATCCATGGGCCGCACCGGCTCGGTCCCCGGCGAAGAAGAGTTACTGGGGCGCGGCGTCAGCTACTGCGCCACCTGTGACGGTGCCTTCTTCCGCGACCAGACCGTGGCCGTCGTCGGCAACAATGACGAAGCACTGGAAGAAGCTCTCTTCCTGACAAAGTTCGCCGAGACGATTCACCTGATCTCGCCCACGCCTGAACTGAAGGCCCGGCCGAGTATCGCCGGCGAGGTACAGACCCATCCCAAGATCAAGATGCAACTCGGCACCCGCCTCAAGCAGATCGAAGGGAACGGGCAGGTCAGTGCCGTGCGCGTCAAACCCCGCGGCGGTGATGAACAGACCCTGCCGGTGAGTGGCGCATTCGTCTATCTCCAGGGTGGCAAGCCGATTACCGACTATCTGATGGACCAACTGGAGACAACCGAAGACGGCTGTCTGGTAGTCGATGACGAGATGCAGACTGCGATCCCCGGCGTGTTCGCCGTGGGCGACCTCCTCTGCAGCCATATCAAGCAGGCCGTGATCGCCGCTGCCGACGGCGTCGTCGCCGCGATTGCCGCCGACAAAATCGTCCACGATCGCCAGAAGATGCAGATCGACTGGAAGTAATGCGCTTGCAGGAACCGCGTTCCTCTACCCACTGTTCGACAGGCAAAGCACCGGCGCGGGAACGCGGTTCCTAAGGGCAAGAAGGAAGAGATGTCATACGATGCGCTGATCATCGCCGCCCATCCTGACGACGCGGAAGTCCAGATGGGGGGGACCATCGCCAAAATGACCGATCAGGGGCTGAGCGTGCTCATCGTCAACCTCTGTGATGGGGAGCCTTCTGATTTTGCCGAACCTGGTGTGCGCGCCCGGCAGGCGAAACGGGCTGCTGCCGTTCTCGGGGCGGACGCCATTATCCTGGAGGAGCAGGATCGTTTTATCCAGGATTCGATTCCCCTCCGGCTGGACCTGGCCCATCTGATCCGCACCCACCGGCCGGAGTGGGTCTTTGGTACCTCCGAAGCGTGCATCCACCCGGATCATGCTGCTGTGGAGCCGTTGGTAACAGCAGCCGTCTTCTACGCCCGTCTGCGCAAATGGGAACAGGTGCCCGGCGGCGAGCGGCTGGCCGAAACAGAAGCATGGGAGATTGGCCGGCTCTTCTTTCCCCACTGCAAGATGGAACCTTCCTGGGGTGGTGACTTCAGCTTCGCCGTGGATGTGAGCGAGACCTACGCCCGCAAGCAGGAAGCGTTGACCATCTACCACTCCATTTTTGACTTGGAAACCGGCGACCGCCTCCTCGACCTGTACGAGGCGGAAGATATGCACATGGGTCGACTTTTCGGCGTCGCCTATGCCGAGGTCTTCAAGGCCCACAGCCCCCTGCTGGTGGATGACCTGACTGTGTTTAAGCCGGGCCTGCACGGCTAATCAGGTTGACCGCCCGTTACCCCGCCTCTTCCTCCTCAGGGCGATGCAGGGTAATGTCTTCCCACGAGACCGGATCTTCCGCCGGTTCCAGATGGGTGAAGACGGCTACCCGTGGCAGGGCGCCGCGGATGTCCGCTTCAACCTCTTCCAGAAGGGCGTGCCCGCGCTGGACAGACCATGCGCCGGGAACCTGGATGTGGACCGATACAAAACGCTGGGCGCCCGATTGTCGGGTACGCAAGGCATGAAACGTCACCCCCTCCTCGCAGTGCTCCTCGAGGAGCGCCACGATTTTGGCCACCTCTCCGGCCGGCAGCGCCGTATCCATCAGGCCCATCGACGCCTTCCACACCAGGCCGGCGCCGGTGCGCACGATTTGCAGGCCCACGGCGAACGCGATCAACGGATCGAGGATCTCCCAGCCGGTCACCATCACAGCCGCCACCCCCAACAGCACGCCCGCCGTGGTCCACACGTCTGTCATCAGGTGCTGGGCATCTGCTTCCAGGGTAACCGACTCGTGTCGCCGGCCCGCTCGTAACAAGACCTGCGCCGTCAGGAAATTGAGCACGCCAGCCACCACAGAGATGATCAGCCCCAGGCTCAGTTGCTGCAACGGTTGGGGGTGAAGCACGCGTTCCACAGCCGTCGCCATGATCGCCAGGGCTGCGATCAGAATCAGGCCCCCCTCCAGCGCGCTCGAGAAATACTCCGCTTTGGTATGTCCGTAAGCGTGTTGTTCATCTGGCGGCTGGGCAGCGACCATCAAGGAGATCAATGCCGCTATCGCTGCCACCAGATTCACCCCCGATTCCAGGGCATCTGACAGCAGACCCACCGACCCTGTCAGGAGGAAGGCACCCGCTTTGAGGCCCATCGTCAGCACGGCCGTGCCAATCGAAAGCCAGGCAAATCGTACCAGGTTACGTCGCTCGTTCATGTCCTCTATTGTAGCGGAGTCCTACCTTTTTTGGTTTTCCCGCTTTCCGTCTATAATCTACCCATCAACTAACGTGGTCATTTCAGGGATCAAATGCGAATCTCTCTCGTAAAGACTGTGTCGCTGACCACTGCACACTGACCACCGTTCACTCTTCAGGAGGTTTAATGGCACTCAACCCGCAGCAACAGGAAGTCCTGGAAAAAGTCAAACGCGACGATGTGAAGTTTATCAACTTGCAGTTTACCGACATTCACGGGACTGTCAAAAGCGTCGGCTTCCCCACCCATCGTCTGCCCGAGGTACTGGAAAAAGGAAGCTGGTTCGACGGCTCTTCCATCCAGGGCTTTGCCCGCATCCACGAGAGCGATATGGTTCTGCAACCGGATCCGGCCACCTACCAGGTGCTCCCCTGGAAATCGCCCCAACGGCGCACAGCTCGCCTGGTCTGCGACATCCTCCAGCCGAGCGGCGATCCGTTCCCCGGCGACCCCCGCTACCTGCTGCGCCGGGCCGTGGGCCGGGCCGAGGAGATGGGCTACCAATATAATTGCGGGCCCGAACTCGAATTTTTCCTCCTGCAAAAACGAAACGAAGCGTTGCGCCCCGTCCCTCATGACGTCGCCGGTTACTTCGACTTCTCCCCGCGCGACCTGGCCACGGCCGTGCGCAATGACATTGTGGATGCCCTGCAGGCCCTGGGCATTGAAGTCGAGATGGAACACCACGAGGTTGCTTCCGGCCAGCATGAAATCGATTTTCGCTATGCCGATGCCCTGACCGCTGCCGATAACGCCGTCACCTTCAAACAGGCCGTGAAGGCCATCGCCACCCACCACGACCTTTATGCCAGCTTCATGCCCAAGCCCTTCTACGGTGAAAACGGCAGCGGCATGCACACCCACCAGAGCCTCTTTAAGAACGGCGAAAATGCCTTCTTTGACTCGGAAGACCCTTACAAGTTGTCGCAGCTTGCCTACAATTTCATTGCGGGCCAGTTGCAGCATGCCCGCGCCCTCAGTGCGGTCGTGGCGCCCACTGTCAACAGTTATAAGCGGCTGGTCCCCGGTTATGAGGCGCCCGTATATATCTGCTGGGCGCGCATCAATCGCGCCGCCCTGATCCGCATCCCCCACTACTCGCCCGGCCGGGAGCAATCTACGCGCGTCGAGCTTCGCTTCCCGGATCCAAGCTGCAACCCTTACCTGGCCTTCGCCGTGATGTTGGAAGCCGGTCTGGACGGGATCGAAAAAGGGCTCACCCCGCCGGATCCGGTCGAGGAAGACGTTTACCACTTCGACGAGTTGCGCCTGCAAGAATTGAACATCCAGCAACTTCCCGGCTCGCTGGGCCAGGCAATCCGCGAGCTGGAAGCGGACCAGGTGTTACTTGACGCCCTGGGAGAACACACCGGTCGCCTGTTCGTCGAGGCGAAACGGGCCGAGTGGGATGAATACCGGATGCAGGTAACCGAATGGGAACTGGACCGGTACCTGGAAACGATTTAGAGACATGCACAGCAGGGAGTGGGAACAGCCAACCGGACCCCACTCCCTGGTGTACCCCTGGCTGCACCCTCGGAGGAGACCGACAATGCGCACGCTTCGTACCCTATTCCTGATGCTCTTGCTCTTGAGCGCCGTCGCCCTGGCCTGTAATTTCGGCCAATCTCCGGCCACGCCCACCGCCTTCGTGGCTACTGAGCCTGCGCCGCTGCCAACGGCCACCACTCCCCCGGCAGACACGGCAGTGCCGGCGATGCCGCCCACCTCCGACTTCACCACTTACACCGACGAGGACCTGGGCCTCACCTTCCGCTACCCGGCCGGCTGGACCCTGGATGCCGCCGGAGGGTTCATCACCGTCGTTTCCAGAGAGGATCTGCTCACTACCGATCGCTTCGATAGCGAGGGCGCCGGTATCCTGATCAGTGCGGGGCCGGATGACGAGCTGCTGGGCAGCACCGCCTCCCTGGAAGAGGCGCTGGTCGCTGCCATCGAAGACCTGGGTTTCGCCGAGGAGCAAGAGGTCATTGAAGGGCCAACCATGACCACCGTCAGCGGCCAGGAAGCGGCCGTGGCGACCGTCCTCGGCCGGGACGGGACAGGCACACCCACCACCGTTTTTTACGTCACCCTGATTCACAGCCGGGGGCGCGCGGCCCTGGCCGCCGGCGTTACCCTACCCCAGGAGACGGGCGAAGGAGACCCGGCTGCCAGCCCCTATCGCGAGACGCTGGAAACGATTGCCACCTCCATCGAGCTAATTGCCCCGGCCGGGCCGGTGCTAGAAGGGAATCTGGCCTATGGAGAGAGCGGCCGGGGCACCGTGCCCGAGGATGGCAGCTCGGCCTGGACGTTCAGCGGCGTCGCCGGGGAACGAGTAAACATCACCGTCGAGCCCCTGGACCCGGAGTTGGACGTCACCGTCGACGTCCTCAACAGCAGTGGCCAATCGATCCTACCTGAGGGAACCGTCGACGAGGCGTTCGGCACAGAAAGCGTGCGGCGCCTGCCCCTGGAAGAAGATGACGAATATACCATCCTCTTGCGAGGCTTTGCCGGCTCGGCGGGCGACTACAACCTGACGCTCAACGAAGTAACGTCCACGGCCGAGGGTGAAGCGGTCATTCTCTCTCCGGAAAACAGTATCGCCGGCAACGTTGGCACCGACGAGGTAGACACCTACCTCCTTACCGAGGTGATCAGCCGTCCGGTCACCGTTCTTGTCGAACCTGATCCCGATTTTGATGTCGTCGTCGACCTTTACGGCCCGGAAGGCGACCTCCTCGCAAGCAGTGACGCCGGGTTTGAGGGGCAATCGGAACGTCTCTCCTTCACCGCCGAGGGCGGCAACCTCCAGGTTCGGGGCTATACCGGTGCAACCGGTGGTTATACCATCACCCTTCTCCAGGGCAGTTCGGAGGCGGCAGGCTCAACCATCTTTGTCGCCGACACGCTCACCGGCGAAGAAGCGCACCTCTATCCCTTTTACTCCCCGGCGGGCCAGCTGGTATCTGCCCTTGTCGAACCAGAGGCGGATCTGGACGTGGTTGTCGAGGTCTGGCATGACGAAGAAGAACTGCTCATGGAAACGGTAGACCTCTCCTATGACGTCGAGCAGGTCAACTACGCTCCGCCCGTCGAGGGCAACTACTCGCTCAGCGTCTACGGGTTTGAGGGAGCCACGGGCACCTACACCATCACCCTCCAGGGTACGGCAGCCACGATCTTCGAACTGGCTCCCGGGGACCAGGTGGCAGGCCGGTTGGCCCAGGGCACGCCCCTGGAGTATTTCTTCCGGGTCGCTCCGGAGACAACCGTCACCTTCACGGCCGAGGGGCAGGGCGAGAGCGATGTGACGCTCGTCCTCGAAGATCTGGACGGCAACGTCCTGGACGCGGTAGATGATACTGCCGCCGGTGGGAGCGAGACCCTCACCTTCACCGCGCCGGCCGGAGCAGAGGATCTGTTCCTGTTGCGCATCGCGGAGTATCGTGGGGAAACTGGGTCCTTCACGCTGCTCGTCGAATAGGCCGGTAGGGCAATCAATAGGAAATAAGTCCTATCGAGCTAAAATTTCCCCGATTGTAATGAAAATCGTAAGTATTGGTTGCTACCCTTAGATTGAAGCGAAGGGCCGGAGTCTAAAAGAGCGGCGTTTTCGTGCCAATTTGCGCCTGTTCGTTTCTTCATTTCAAATGCGGGTAGAGTTCGCTCCAGTAGCGTAGGTCTCGACGAGCGCATTGTAGCCTACATCCACCATCTTTGGTGTCGCCCCAGTTTGGGGCGGAGCGCCTCCTGCATGTACCCTGTATTGGAGGTTTCACATGAAGCGCAGTAAATTGCTGTCCCTCACCCTTATCACCACCCTATCCTTGTTCATCGTTATTATGGTATTGTTATCGGCGGCTCAGGCCGGCGCGCATGTGTCAGAGGTGTCCGAGAGCGCTGCGTTCGCGCCGGCCGACGCTCCCGTTCTGACGGTAACCATCCGCAGTTCGCCGTACGCTGCGTTGGACCTTAACAGCCCGGACGATCTTTCGAAGCTGCATGTGCTGGTCCTCGAAGCCGACGTGGAGAACAGTGGCCCTGTCAGTGCCACGAACGTGGGGCTGACCATGGACTATGACGATCCCGAAGGCGGTTGGGTTCTGCTCTCGGGTGAGAATCCCCGGCGAACTTTTGACGCCGTGGAACCGGCCGAGCACGCATACGCCTATTGGTTCGCTGCCTACCCGGCTCCCGACAAATTCCCCACTACCCCGCTCACCCACACCTATACAGTCACCGTCTCGGCTGACAACGCTCCTACCGTGGCCACCTCGGAAAACGTCTATGGCGACGCGCTGCCACCGGGGGTAACGTTACAGACGGCGAGCATGGGCTTCAACGAGACCGGGGCCACGCCCACAATCAGTACGACGGCCGAAGCCGGCGTCGGTGCGATTTTCACCGCCACCGTCGTCCACACCATCGGCAACAATCCGGGCAGCGTAATCTTCAGCCCGGCCGGTAACGCCACCTTTGACGCCAGCACGGTGAGGCTCGTCGACGTCGACATCGTCCTGCAGGGCAGTGGCGGAACCCAGGAGCTGGCGAATCGCGTATACGTTCCGGAGATCCCTGCAGCGCTCGGTAACAAAATCCAGGCCCACGTTACCTACACGTTTCTTCCCCAGCAGCCGGGCGAAATCCTCCTTTGCCCCTATGCTGCCATCATCCTTAACCCGGGCATGTACGATAACGACTTCTGTACCGGCGATAATGTCCTGGCCATCGACGCCACCCTCGCCCTCTCCTTTACCGCGACCGTCGACCGCGCCCTGGTGCAACAGGGTGAACTGCTCACCTACACGCTTACCTACACCAATCATGGCGACCTGACCGTCAACAACGCCTGGTTCTGGAGCGAGATTGACCCGGCCGTCGGTTCGGTCCTGACGGCTACGATGAGCCCGGCCGGCGACACAAACCAGACCACCGGCAGCCGGGCCGTCTGGTCAATTGACACCATCGGCGCGGTCGACCAGGCCAACAATAGCGGCACCCTCACTTTCCAGGTCCTCGTGGACGGCGACGGCAACGACGTACCCGATGGCGCCGATCTGGTCGCCAACAGCTATTTCGGTGTTGAGTTTGGTAACGAGTTGCCGGGAAATAAGATCCTGACCGAGACAGTGACGACGACCGTCCAGGCGCCCGCCCTGTCCATCATCAAGGACGACGGCCTGGCGACCGCCGAACCTTTCGACCCACTGACCTACGACGTCCAGGTAAGCAATAGCGGCTCCATCCCGGCCCGCAACGTCGTGATTACCGACGTGCTCCCCTATGGCGTAATCTACAGCGGTGGTGCCGGCGAGACCGGCCAGGACGGGCAGACCCTTCTTTGGAATGACGGCAGCAGCATCGGCGCCGGCGATACGATGTCGCTCGCCATCCCGGTGACCATCGATGGCACCCTCCCCGATGGAACCGTGCTCACCAACACGGCCACCATCCGCTATCAAAACGATGCCGGTTACTACTTCGACCCGGCCTTTGCCGTCGACCAGACAACGGTCAACGCCCCCGTATTAAGTATCTATAAGAGCGCGGGCGTGAACAGCGTCCTCACCGGGCACCCCCTCACCTATACGCTGACCTACAGCAACGGCGGACCGGCACCTGCCACCAACGTGGTAATCACCGACGTCGTCCCGGCCGGCACCACTTATTCGGACTGCGCCGGCGGCAGCTCCTGCTCCTATGACGGAGTCATGGTTAGCTGGACCGTGGGCACAATCCCCGCTCAGAGCGAGGGAAGCGTTTCCTTTACCGTCCTGGTGGATTCCGGCCTGGCGACCGGCGACATCCTGGTGAACGATGATTATGGGCTGCTGTCTGACCAGTCTGGATTCATCACAGGGCCAGGCGTAAACACCACCGTCGCCAGCGACGCCGCCATCTTTGACGGCTACACCTTCGTCGATACTGACCTGGATGGCGTATACGACGAGGACGAAGCGCCCTTACCTGCGGTAGCCCTCACCCTGTCGGCAGCCGTGGTTGCTGGTGACGTCTCAGACGTTGACGGTTATTACGCCTTCCGCGTAGAACAGGAAGGGCCGGTGACCATTAGCGCCGGGCTTCCAACCGGATACTTCCGGACCACCGTTGGTACCGTACCCGCTTACGCTACCCTCGGCTTCACCCAGACGATCAACTTTGGCTACGCGCCCATAGAAGCAGGCGCGGCCACCATCACCGGCATCGTTTTTGACGACGCCAACGGCAACGGCCTGCTGGACGGCGCCGAACAGGGAATTCCCAACGTTACCATCACCCTTGACGGCACCACCAATACGCTGACGGACCAGAACGGCCGTTACACCCTGGCCACCTCGGTGGAGGGCCTGCACACGGTCGTGGAAACCGACCCAACCGGTTACACCTCCACCACCCCCAATAGCGTCAACGTCGACGTCGTCGCCGGGCAAAATTACCAGGTTGACTTCGGCGACATGGTCGCAGGTGGAGAGGCAACTTCCATCTTCGGCACCGTCTTTGCGGACAACAACGGGGACGGGCTGCAGGGTACCGATGAACCCGGTCTCGTCGGTGTTGAACTCACCCTCGACGGTGGCGACACCACCACAACCAACGCTTTTGGCAGCTACACCTTTGCTACCACTCCCGGTACCCACACCGTGGTCGAGGCCGACCCCACCGGCTTCGTCTCCACCACCCCCAATAACGTCAACGTTGCCGTTGCTGCCGGGGAGAGCGCCCAGGTGGACTTCGGCGATGTGCCTGAAGGTGCGGCCTTCACCTCAATCTACGGCGCCGTCTTCGACGATAGCAACGGCAACGGTCTTCAGGATGCGGGCGAGACAGGAATCGCCGGCGTCGAACTGACCCTCGACGGCAGCGCAACCACGACAACGAACCCGAACGGTGGCTACACCTTCCCGGTTGCGGCGGGCAATCACACCGTGGTCGAAACAGACCCGGCCGGCTACGTCTCTACCACGCCGAACACGGTTAACGTCGCCGTGGCAGCCGGCAACAACTACCAGGTAGACTTCGGCGACATGGCCGAGGGCGGTACCGCAACCACCGTCTACGGAACTGTCTTTAACGATATCGACGGCGACGGCATCCAGGACGCGGGCGAGCCCGGCCTGGCCGGCGTCGAGATCTCCCTCGACGGCAGTGACACCACCACGACCAACGCCTGGGGTGGTTACACCTTCGCCACTATCGCCGGGTACCACACCATCACCGAAACCGACCCCGCCGGCTTCGTCTCCACCACCCCCAATAGCGTCAACGTCTTCGTTGCCACGGGCGGCAGCGCCCGCGTAGACTTCGGCGACGTGGCGGAAGGCGCAGACTTTACCTCCATCTACGGCACCGTCTTCGATGACACCAACGGCGACGGCGTTCAGGATGCGGGCGAGGTAGGCATCGCCGGCGTCGAACTCACTCTCGACGGGGGCGAAACCACGACAACCAACGCCAACGGTGCTTACACCTTCC
>Ga0207752_1001198_pt1 | contig 12064 bp, 12 predicted proteins | sample Pon2CUnioCityCA_6_FD_187272 | JGI IMG/M metagenome (GOLD analysis project Ga0207752, IMG submission 187272) | Marine sediment microbial community from Union City, CA, USA - Pond 2C Sediment 2 (SPAdes) | ecosystem: Environmental > Aquatic > Marine > Intertidal zone > Salt pond sediment ... | reverse complement strand
CAACGTGCATTTTTTCGAGGGTTTTAGCGATACGAACTTTTTCATCTTTCGTCATCGAGGCGCCAGGGCTTTGCTCGCCATCGCGTAAAGTCGTATCAAAAATAATTAATTTGTCTTGCTTGGTGTTGGACATCTTGATGTCTCCGCTTTATCTCTTTGCCCTGTTAATTCACTGTTTTGTACTTCACAGCAAGTACAATTATGCCATGGACTGCAGATATAAATCTAACAGGGTGTTTTCATTCAAATTAGGTACTGGTTGTGTATTCGGCGCCCCAGTAGCGCGCTACGTAATATATGCCCTAAGGCAGGAGACGTAGTAGAAATAAGCTTATGCTAAAGCTTTCAGACACAGAAAAACCCACACTCTGCATTGCAGCGTGGTTTTGGCTCATTTTTCTGTAAATTGGGCTGTTCATGGTCGTAATATAGCCTGTGTTTGGGGCTTTGCCAAGCGTTGATGTTTTTTATTCCGCTTTTTCAGGGTGCTTATTCTTTGCGCGTTCAGCACGTCGCTGGCGCAATAATATCAAGGTATAGACCGGACCAGACAGGGCATAAATAAAGAAGCCCGCAAATAATAACTGCTCGGGCGCAGCGGGAACAAAGACCAGCGCTAGCACAATCAATAAAATCGTGGTGAAAGGCACTTTTGTGCGCCAGTTGATCCCCTTAAAGCTATGGTAACGTACATTACTCACCATCAATAAGCCGGCAAACAGGGTCAAAACAAGCGCCAGCATATTCATCGCCGACTGCGATAAATATTGCTGCATAAGAGATCCATTCCAAACCAGGCCGGCGACAATTGCGGCCGCAGCAGGACTAGCCAACCCCTGAAAATAATTCTTATCACTGGTGCTGGCCTGGGTATTAAAGCGTGCCAGGCGAAGCGCAGCACAGGCTACGTAAACAAATGCAACAACCCAGCCAATTTTACCAAAGCTGGATAATGCCCATAAATAAACGACCAGGGCCGGAGCCAGACCAAAAGACACCATGTCAGCCAGGCTGTCAAATTCAGCCCCAAAATCACTTTGTGTATTGGTTAAGCGGGCAACCCGACCATCAACGCCATCAAGTATCATGGCGATAAAAATAGCAATCGCGGCGACTTCAAACTTTTCATTAATTGAAGAAACAACGGCATAAAAACCACAAAATAATGCAGAAGTGGTAAAGAGATTGGGTAATAAATAGATGCCGCGACGCGGTTTTTTTGTTGTTGTATCAGCGTTCATATTGACCAATTCGGTTGAAATCCCAAGTCAAAGCATACACTAATATCACTAATTTAAGAAAACCCACCCAGCACTTTTTATAGTTATTAATTATTTTATAAAAATCACTTAATATTGAATAAAAGGCGGGAAATAAGCTACTAAATCATTGATATAGCATAAAATTTAAAATCCGGGCTAATGTTTTAAAGAGGCAAGAAAACTGATTCCGGCTTCCACATGATCACCGATTTCAACTTTAATCACACTTGCAGGTGGAACATAGACATCAACACTGGCACCAAATGGAATAATACCGCAACGATGCCCCTGTCCTATGCGTTGACCAATCACCGCATCACAACTCAACTTCTTGAAAAAACGTCCGGGCCGAATCACGATTATAATATCATCGTCTTCATCGGTTTTTATTTGTATTGCATGTGCCAGTGAACTTTCATCATCATCCTCTTCAGGGTCTAACCACTGCTGGATGATTTTTCCTTCAGTAACACTACGAATGGAGTAAATATCTGTTAATGATATTTCAATACGAAATAAAAAAGCATCCCTTCCAAGAAAAGGATCGGGGTGAGGTTCTGCTAAAATAATTTTACCGCTTACCGGGCTAACAATACCAAGAGGTTCTGAAGGTAAGGTTCGATGTGGATCGCGATAAAGCCATAACACGGCAATAGGAATTAACCACAAGGCAGCTGCATAATAACTGACAAAGTGCTGCAGTAACGCAACAACAACACTGAGGATAAAAATTAAGCCCCAGCCTTCTTTAGCAATAATGGGATGTCGGGATACAGCCATTGAACTTATTCGTATTATTCTTTAAATAATTAAAAAGACCGAGTAAAAACTCGGTCTTTTATTTATATACTACCTTCACGGACACTGAGAAGTTCAAGGGCAAGGCAAACTTTCACGAAAAAGCGGAATGTACAATGAGTACATGAGCATTTTGAGTGAGTGTTTCGTAGTGCCCCACTTACATTCATTAAATAGAGGGTAAACGCCGCCATTGTGCTTCTCACTTTTCGTGATTAGTTCTTTTCTTTGTCAACCAGTGCGTTTGCCGTAATCCATGGCATCATGCTGCGAAGTTTTTCACCTGTTTGTTCAATTGGGTGAGCCGCGTTGTTACGACGACGCGCAGTCATTTCAGGATAGTTACTCATACCTTCGAGGATGAATTTCTTAGCATATTCACCATTTTGAATATTGGTTAAGCATTGCTTCATTGCCTTACGGCTTTCAGCATTAATAACCTGTTCACCGGTTACGTACTCACCGTACTCTGCATTATTAGAGATTGAATAATTCATGTTAGCGATACCGCCTTCATACATTAAATCAACAATCAGTTTTAATTCATGCAGACATTCAAAATATGCCATTTCAGGCGCATAACCCGCTTCGGTTAATGTTTCAAAACCCGCTTTAACCAGCTCAACTGCACCACCACATAAAACAGCTTGTTCACCAAACAGGTCAGTTTCTGTTTCATCTTTAAATGTCGTTTCGATGATACCGGTACGACCACCACCTACACCTGATGCGTAAGAAAGTGCAACATCTTTTGCTTTACCTGACGCATCCTGGAAAACAGCAATTAAATCAGGAATACCACCGCCATTTACAAATTCATTACGAACGGTATGGCCAGGTGCTTTAGGTGCAATCATGATAACGTCTAAGTCAGCACGAGGCACAACCTGGTTATAGTGAATTGAGAAACCATGAGCAAAAGCTAAAGTTGCGCCTTTTTTAATATTTGGTTCAATTTCTTCTTTATACAATACAGACTGGAATTCATCAGGTGTCAGAATCATAACAAGATCTGCGTCTTTAACTGCATCAGCTGTATTCTTAACAGCCAAGCCTGCTTTTTCAGCTTTAGCTGCAGAAGAAGAACCTTCACGTAACGCAACCGTTACATTAACACCAGAATCTTTCAGGTTGTTAGCGTGGGCATGACCTTGTGAACCATAACCTACGATCGTTACGTTCATGCCTTTAATGATAGACAGGTCGCAATCTTTGTCATAATAAATATTCATAATGTATTTCCTACCTTAAATTTTTGAATCTAAAAATTCTGTTTTAATTAGCGCTTACTTAAGCAATAAAATGATATAACTAAACTCGTAAACTTGATTCGCCGCGGGTAATTCCCGTTGAGCCTGAACGAACCGTTTCTAAAATATCAGTTGCATCCATAGCCTTAATGAAAGCATCTAACTTGCTACCTTCACCTGTTAGCTCAATGATATAAGTAGTATCCGTGACGTCGAGTATCTGGCCATGAAAAATATCAGCCTGACGCTTAACTTCTTCACGCTTTTCACTGGTATCAGCCTGTACCTTGATTAACATCAGTTCGCGTTCAATATGTTCACCATTGGCCGTAATATCAACCAACTTAACAACATCAACCAGTTTATTAAGCTGTTTATTAATTTGCTCAATGATTTCATTTGAACCTGATGTCACGATCGTCATACGCGACAGGGTTTCATCTTCTGTTGGGGCAACAGTAAGAGACTCAATATTATAACCACGCGCAGAAAATAACCCGGCCACACGTGAAAGTGCTCCTGATTCATTTTCCATCAATAATGAAATTATATGCTGCATCTTAAGCTAACTCTCTTTCATGCATTTCATGATGACCTTTACCTGCGGCAATCATGGGATAAACATTTTCTTTTTGATCAGTAATAAAGTCCATAAAGACAAGACGATCTTTCATCGCAAAGGCTTCTTTTAATGCACCCTCAACATCTTCTGGCTTTTCAATACGCATACCAACATGGCCATAAGCTTCGGCCAGTTTCATGAAGTCAGGTAACGCATCAATATATGAATGTGAATAACGACTTTCATAAAAAAACTCCTGCCACTGACGCACCATACCCATGTAACGATTGTTCAGGTTAACAACCTTGATCGGGGTTGAATATTGCAGTGCCGTAGAGAGTTCCTGTAAACACATTTGAATACTGGCTTCACCGGTTATGCAGGCAACTGTATCATTTGGGTTTCCGAGCTGAGTCCCAATTGCTGCAGGCAAACCGAAGCCCATCGTTCCCAGGCCTCCCGAATTAATCCAGCGACGTGGTTCATTAAACTTGTAAAATTGTGCGGCAAACATTTGATGCTGACCAACATCAGAAGTCACGAAGGCATCGCCACCTGTTACTTCGTAAAGTTTCTCAACGACAAACTGGGGTTTAATCAGCGCGCTATTACGGTCATAGCGCAAGCAGTCTTTAGAGGTCCAGTCCTTAATCTGATCCCACCAGTTCTTTAACGCTTTTTCATCAGGTTTACGTTTACTTGCTGTAATCGCTTTACTTAGTTCAGACAGAACCTGCTTCACATCACCCAGCAGCGGAATATCAACCTGTACGTTTTTAGAAACCGATGATGGATCGATATCAACATGAATGATTTTTGCATTCGGACAAAACTGTTTTACATCACCGGTAACACGGTCATCAAAACGAGCACCCACGGCAAAGAGAACGTCACACTCATGCATTGCCATGTTTGCTTCATATGTACCATGCATGCCCAGCATACCGACATTCAAGGGATCAGGGTCAGGGAATGCACCCAGCCCCATCAGTGTTTGTGTAATGGGATATCCCAGCTGGCGTGTAAAAGCGCGCAATTCTTGAGAAGCATTACTTAATACCGAACCACCACCTGAATAAATCATTGGGCGCTTAGCCGATAGTAAGGCATCGACGGCCTGATCCACCTGCGAAGACTGAACTTCAACAACGGGATTATATGAACGCAGCTTAATATTTGCCGGGTATTCATACGGAATTTTTATGTTTGGATCAGTAACATCTTTAGGAATATCAACCACAACCGGACCCGGACGTCCTGTCGTTGCAACGTGAAATGCCTTTTTTAATGTCTCAGCTAAATCTTTTACGTCTTTAACCAGGAAGTTATGCTTTACACAGGGGCGCGTGATTCCTACGGAATCCACTTCCTGGAACGCATCACTTCCGATAAATGCACTTGTCACCTGCCCGGTTAAAACGACAAGTGGAATAGAATCTAAATATGCCGTGGCAATACCTGTGACCGCATTTGTTGCACCTGGACCAGATGTCACCAGCACAACACCGGGTTTACCCGTTGAGCGTGCATAACCATCGGCAGCATGGGTTGCCCCTTGCTCATGCCGAACCAGAATATGTTTAACCGCATCCTGTTTAAACAAGGCATCATAAATATGTAATACTGCGCCACCTGGGTAGCCAAATACATATTCTACGCCTTCATCTTTCAGGAATTGAGTAACAATTTTGTCACCACTGAGTTCCACGATTTTTAGCTCCAAATCTTAACTGTCACAGACAAAAATGCCCGTCTTCACGGGCTGTGTTCCTATAGTATACAGGGAAAACACGAAACGCCGTATTATACGCAGCCTCGCAACAGATTTGCACCATATTAGAGTTAATTTATACAGCTTTTTCCTTAAGTTTCACATGGTTATGGCTTAGTCCCACGACTGAGCTGGGGGCATGAGCAGTAAAATACAGCACATTCTGGCAAATTGATGCTAAAGATGGGGAAAGAGTTGAAAATTAAGAAGCTACAGACAATTTACAACGTGGCAAGTCCCTGCGATACTTATGAGAATAATGAGTTAACATATTGATATTAAACAACCTATGCGGGATAGCGTTATGAGAATACTACTATTAACGACACTGATGATAATTACCAGCGCGGCTTCAGCTGGACTTTATAAATGGGTCGATAATGATGGCAATGTACATTACTCACAAAAGCCCCCTCGTGGTCAGCAGTTCAAAAAGTTAAAGGCACCAGCTCCGGCACCTGAAGATTCAAAACGACTATATGAGTCAATAAACCTAGAGAAAAAGTCAGGAAACGTAGCGGAAAAAGAAGAAGCTAAAAATGAAAAAATCCGTGCAAGAAACTGTAAAATTGCCAAGCAAAATCTTAAAAGTTATCAACTATCACGTCGAGTACGTGATGAAGATGGAAAAGTTACTATTCTTGATGACAATGAACGAGCTAAACAAATTGAGATGGCTAAAAAAGACATAAATAAATATTGTAAATAAACCACTCACACCTCAATTTACACAACGCTCTAATGAAACATAAATACATAGTAATCATTGGTTTAATTGCTGTTGCAGCATTTTATCTCTACCAGGATAAGAGGTTGCAACAAAAACTGGTCGGGAAAGTTCACCAGGTTGCACCAGAACTTAACCGTTCAACTTTATATAAATGGCAAAATAGCAAAGGCGAATGGCAGATTACAGATAAACCACCTGCAAAAGGTATCGCGTTCACTACAGTGAACAGCCAGGATCAAATCAACGTCATGTCAGGCCCTTCAGACGAAAACAAGAAATAAACACCCGCTTTAAAGTCCGGATTGACTGTACCCGTAACCGTCATCAAGATAAAATCGCTTTACTTTCCATATTACGAGATTTAAACAACCATGCGCGCATCAAACCTGTTACTTGCCACTTTAAAAGAATCCCCTTCTGACGCAGAAGTTATTAGCCATAAATTAATGTTACGCGCGGGTATGATCCGTAAACTAGCGTCTGGACTCTATACATGGTTGCCTTTAGGCCTTCGAGTATTACGCAAGGTCGAAAAAATCGTCCGTGAAGAAATGGATAAAGCCGGCGCACAAGAAGTCCTGATGCCGGCTACCCAACCAGCTGAACTCTGGAAAGAATCTGGTCGTTGGGACCAATATGGGCCTGAACTCCTGCGAATCCAGGATCGCCATGGCCGTGATTTTTGTGTTGGCCCAACGCATGAAGAAGTCATTACGGACATGGTGCGCAACGAACTGCGCAGTTATAAACAACTCCCTGCAAACTTTTACCAGGTTCAAACCAAGTTTCGTGATGAAATTCGTCCCCGCTTTGGTGTCATGCGCTCTCGTGAGTTTATTATGAAAGATGCTTATTCATTTCATATTGATGAAGCATCACTCGCAGAGACTTACCAACATATGCATACGACTTACTGTCATATTTTTGATCGTATCGGTCTTGATTATCGTCCTGTACAGGCCGATACCGGCTCGATTGGTGGTAACGCCTCGCATGAATTCCATGTACTCGCCAATTCGGGGGAAGATGATATTGCTTTTAGCAGTGAGGGTGATTACGCAGCAAATATTGAACTGGCTGAGGCCGTCACAACAACAGTTGAACGCCCGGCTGCGACAGCTGAAATGAGCCTGGTCGATACACCTAGTGCCAAAACCATTAGTGAGCTGGTTGAGCAATTCAAACTAAATATTGAACAAACGGTTAAAACACTAGTCGTCCATGCTGACGAAGAAAGTGAAAATAAACTGGTAGCTTTAATTGTCCGCGGTGATCACGAACTCAACGAAATCAAAGCTGAAAAATTACCCGGTGTTGCTTCGCCGCTTTGTTTTGCGACAGATGAAGAAATCAAAAACGTCATTGGTGCCGCCCCTGGTTCCCTCGGGCCAGTTAATTTACCGGTCCCCTGTTTTGTTGATCGTAGCGTAGCCGTAATGAGTGACTTTTCTGCAGGCGCGAACATTGATGATAAACATTACTTTGGCATTAACTGGGAAAGAGATGTTGCCCTGCCTGATGTTGCCGATATTCGAAATGTTGTTGAAGGTGATCCAAGTCCTGATGGCAAAGGCACTTTATCTATCAAGCGTGGTATTGAAGTCGGTCATATTTTCCAGCTTGGTACAAAATACAGCGAAGCATTAAACGCTACCGTACTTGATGATAAGGGAAAAGCAACCATCATGAGCATGGGCTGTTATGGCATCGGTGTTTCACGCGTGGTTGCATCGGCCATTGAACAAAATCATGATGACAAGGGAATTATCTGGCCAGATAACATCGCGCCTTTCCAGGTCGTGATAATCCCAATGAACATGCATAAATCAGAAACCATCAAACCCGTCGCTGAAAAGCTCTACAATGAGCTGAAAGAATTAAACATTGATGTATTACTCGATGATCGTAAAGAACGCGCAGGCATTATGTTTGCAGATATGGAGCTCATCGGTATACCACACCGGGTTGTACTCGGTGAACGGGGCCTGGAAAAAGGGATGGTTGAGTATAAGGGGCGTCGTGATAGTGACAATACCGATATTGCGCTTGATGATATCGTTGAGTTTATTAGGGAAAAATTAGCCTGAAGTGATTGAAAATCGTATTCATAAGAACCTGCTTATTGCTGTTATTAGCACACTGCTAATAACCTCGCATGTCAGTGCTAATGACAGTTCAAATACACAAAAACAAACTGCGCATAATGAGCTTCGCTCTTTATTACAAAAGGCAATAAAAGAGAGTAACAGTTTTAGCGATCGCTATGATGCGGAAGTCTGGCTACTGGATATGTCAAACCGCTTGAAAGCGAAGATTAAAGATCCTGAAAAACGTTTAAACCTGTTACGTCTTATTCACCAGGAAGCCAGCAGGGCTGAGTTACATCCTGAACTGGTTTTAGCCGTTATTGATGTAGAAAGTAACTTTGACCGTTTTGCAATTTCTCGGGCAGGTGCTCAGGGGTTAATGCAGGTTATGCCCTTCTGGTTAAAAGAAATTGGTAAACCCCGTGACAGTTTATTTAATATACGTACTAACCTGAGAATGGGTTGTACTATTCTCAAGTATTATCTTAATAAAGAAAAAGGGGATCTCACCCGGGCATTAGCTCGCTATAACGGAAGCCTGGGACGCTTTAAATATCCTAACAAGGTATTCAAACTTCTCAATAAACGCTGGTATAAACAATAGCAGCTAATTAGAGTTCTACGCTTCCTTTCTGCCCTGCTCTTAATATTTTCTCTTTAGTGTCAAAGATAACATCAACAGCATACAAACCTGCTTTGCTGGCATCTTCTTCTAATGCAATATTTGTTACTTTTCCCTGGAATGTTTGTCCTGCAACATTCACCTTTGCCTCATTGTTAAGCACTATGCCAGAGAGTTTTTCCGCTGGCACATAAATACGGGCTAACATATGTTTTGCTTCCGCAATGACAACCAGGATCGGCGGTGTCATTTCAGAAGCAACAACTTGACCTTTTACCGCAGAGGTACTGATCACGATTGCATTAAATGGGGCACGTATCGCACTATACTCCAGATTCAATTTCGCCCGGGTTAATGATGCTTTTGCTTGCTGGAATTGAGACTTTGTCTCGGTATAATTATTTTTTGCTACCTGTAACTCATGCTCAGATAACATGGTGCGGTCATACATATCCGTTTGTCGCTCAAGTTCTCGCCTGGCTTCCTGGCTTTTTTCATTGCTATTTTTTAATACCGCCCTGGCATAGCTTAAATCAGCTTTAAAAATACGCGGATCCAGCTGAACCAGTACCTCACCCTTAGGAACAATTTTTCCCGCCCGGGCAAACACGTCCTGTACCACACCATTGACAGGTGTAGATAACTCAACCCGTTTTGACCAGTGCAATGACCCCTCATACTCTTGTGCAATAACAACAGGGTTATATAACAGGAATAACGAGACAACAGGAACGGTAATGTATTTCATATATTTTTTTAACGTCATAATGATATGCCCATAACTTGTTATTGGCTTTTGCTAACCTTATCCAGTAGCTTACCCGACAAGGCATCAAGTTGAGCCCATGCCAGTGCAATTTCAAAATTGGTTTCAACTAATCTTCGTTCAGCTTCTGAAAACCTGACCATTGAATATCCCAGGTCTGTCGTGACTTCAAGTTCATAAAGGGCACGACTTTTATCTAATGCTATTTCAGTGAAGTCCATCGCCACCTGCATTTCTTCATGCTTAATTTTCAGCGTTTCAAGATTTAACCATAGTTCAAGTACCCGTTGCTGTATTGCCTGTTCCTGCTGTGCCAGCTGAGCCTCGACTTTATATGACTCAGCTTTTGCCTTTGCCACTGCCGCATCAACCCGCTCACCACTCCATAAAGGGATATCCAGGGTAATGCTGGCTTCCCATTTATTTGAAGAACTGGTTTCCCTTTCGTATTCATATGCACTCACCCCGGCACTTAAAACAGGATTATCACTGGCACGGGCATATTCAATATTATTTTTGGCTGCTGCAAGTTTTGATCTTAATGCTGCGAGTAGCGGATTATTTTCACTAACCTCTTTTTGCAGGACCTCGACCTCGGGTATCTTCCTTGAAACAACATCAAGCTCAGGTTTGGCCACCGTTGCAGGCAAATTACCCGGCCGGTTCAGGGATTGCGCCAATAAAGCACGTGTAGCTCGTTGCTGATTTTGGCTATAGGTTCGTAAGCGACGAACCCGTTGATATTCAACTTCCTTTTCCGCTACTTCAACTTCAGTATATTGCCCAAGTTTTTGCCTGTTCTGCATACGGTCAAACTGAATATAAGCAACCGCCATTTCTTCGTTATAACGATAAAACTGCAAATCGGCCAGCACGACATCAAAGTAGCGTTTCATCACGGTTAAATACTGCTGCTGCCTGGCACCGAGGTAAAGTAAATTTTGACTTACGACTTGTTGAGAAGCCATGTCAGACAGGCTTGCGCTGCGTCCAAAATCATAAAGCGTTTTATTAACTGAAAGACTTAAACGATGATCCTCATCTGACTGGTTGGGCGCCAGTACTGAAGGATCAATCCAGCGCGCATCGGCTTTTAATGAAATATTTAAGTCATTGGCAGACAACGATTTTTGCAGAGCTGATTTCGCTATTTGCACATCCGCATCGACATAACGTAAATCTGGATGTTGAAGATCAAGCAGGCTTAAAGCAACATCAAGAGTTAATGGTTCAGGTAAATCTTTAGATGAAAGCGCTGTCTCAGCAGTATACGCTGATGTCAGGGGAAGCATCAGTAACATGAGCGTTGCTGAAATTAATCGCTTTTTTGACAACATTATTATTTTTTCTTTTCTGCACGTTTATTCTTTTTATATTTACTGAAGCGCATGGTTTTATAAAGTCCTTTTGCAACAAATTCGCCCAGCCACATAAACTCTTCAACACCGGAGGTTTTACCGGTATGTCGATATATACGTTTACCTTCCAGGTCAAAAAATGCAATCACCGGTGTCGCCCTTACCCGGTGTTCTTTGAAAGCAAAATCTTTTAACTTAACAGTTTGGCCCTTAAAGTTGACCATTTCTACATCGCCTTCAATATCAATCGAAAAGTTTAAAAAGTTTTTACGGTAAAATTCCTGAACAGCAGGTTGGTTCAGGACATTCATTTTCATATAGTGGCAAAACGGACATTCATCCATTTCAAAAAATATGAGGATGGCACTTTTTTTAGTGTCTTTGGCTTTAGCTATCTCTTCGGGTAAGTCATGCCATGTTTCATTAAAAAAATGTTTATAGGGATCACGGACATCCGTAGATGCGGCTGAAACTGAGCTCAGGAAAACAGAAAAAATAAACAGTAAAGCAGTATGTAGGATCGTATTTTTCATGATTAATTTTTCTATGTTGATGAAATCTGTACTCTTAAGCATATATTAAAAATCTAGCCTGTCACATCAGGATTTTGCTTAAAATTATGTAAATTGCAAATAACATGATGGACCTTTTATTCTGCAATCTGCATAAAGTGGGCAATTTCAGCACCAACCAAAACAATTAACCAGGTCAGGTATATCCAGATAAGTAACAACGGAATTGCTGCTAATGCGCCGTATACATATTCGTAGGTATGAACATAACTAACATAAAGCGTAAATACACTTTTTGCGACTTCAAGTAAGCAAACCGCTATCGTTGCACCTGAAAATGCATGTA
>Ga0207752_1001197_pt1 | contig 12064 bp, 9 predicted proteins | sample Pon2CUnioCityCA_6_FD_187272 | JGI IMG/M metagenome (GOLD analysis project Ga0207752, IMG submission 187272) | Marine sediment microbial community from Union City, CA, USA - Pond 2C Sediment 2 (SPAdes) | ecosystem: Environmental > Aquatic > Marine > Intertidal zone > Salt pond sediment ... | reverse complement strand
CACACCGATTGTGGGTCTCTTAATGCTGGTGGTAGGCTTATTGGGCGGTTATTTTGGCCGCCCACTGCTGAGCGAGCCGGCTGCTCCGGCTGGTTCGGCGGCGCTGACCAGCCCGGCGCCTGTAGCCACAGCGCCTGCTAATGAAACAGGCTCAACGGCCAGCGCCGCAGATCGGGCCTCGTTAATGGAGTTCCTGGTCTCACAAACGCGACATTTTAGAGGAGATCCGGAAGCGCCGGTAACGCTGATTGAATTCAGCGACTTCCAATGACCATACTGCGGCAGATTTGCCACTGGCGCGGGGCGCCAGATCGATCAGCAGTATGTTGAAAATGGACAGGTACGCTTCGGGTATATGCATTTTGCTTTCCTGGGGCCTGAATCCCAATCTGCGGCGGAGGCGTCCGAGTGCGCGGCAGACCAGGATGCTTTCTGGGAATACCACGATCTATTGTTCGATAGCCAGTCGGGAGAGAACCGCGGCGCCTTCAATACAGAGAATCTGAAAGCTTTCGCCGAGCAACTCAACCTGGATACCGGGCAGTTCAACGAGTGCCTGGACTCGGGCAAATATACCACCCTGGTTCAAAACGAAACCACCGCGGCTCGCCAATTGGGTGTACAAAGCACACCGGCCTTCGTGATCAACGGCCAGGCTGTGATCGGCGCCCAACCCTTCGAGGTGTTCCAGCAAGTCATCGAACAGGAATTGGCGGCGGAATAGGGGAGACACGAATGGCGCGAATGGTGCAAATGGCACGCATGGATGATTGATTAGATTCGTCTGAACTGATAGATTTGCCTTTTGGATGGTTAGGCAGAAATTGTTTAATGCAAGGAGGCGGTCACTCGGCCGCCTCCTTGTTGTACTAGAGATGCCCCCAGGTTATACCTGGGTTTCGGCTGTTAGCTGTAGAAAGGCATCAGGTTGGCGAACTTGTCCAGCATGGTCTTGACTTCCAGGATGTATTCGCGTGTGAACGCCTCCGGATTGGCGTGGATCTCCAGCGCTTGTGCAATCCAATAGCCCAGGTTGCCGCTGTAGCCCGGCACGCGGCAGGCGTTGAACAGGCTGCCGCCGCTGGGGTTAGGCAATTCAGGATGTTGGGTCAGGTTCAACGTGAGCTGGTTGGCGAGCAGCATGGCGCGCAGGATGGTTATCTCGTCATCCGGTGAAGCGTCGTAGTCAGCGAAGATGGCATCGGCATAGGCGCTATCGCCCTCTGCGATCGTGCCTTCCAGCAGCAGCAGGAATTGCTGGCTGGTGTAGTGGTTGCGCCAGTTCTTCCAATAGCCAGGAGTCAGGCCGGCGCAGTTGCCCACGTCGCCGAAGAACAGGTGCGCTTCTTCACCAGACAGCAGGCTGAAGGTGATGACCGTGGCGTCCTCGCCAACTTCTTCGAAGGCGAAGGTCGTCAGGTCGGGGATGAAAACTCGGGTCTTGGTCGGGAACCAGCCTTCCGGCAGGGTCTCCTCCACGGTGTACGTGCCCGGATACAGGTCCGTCCACAATACAACCCCGTTTGCATTGGTCTCCTGGCAAGCCGCTTGGGCCACACCGCTGACGAAATCGTCATTGCTAACCAGGTTCCCACCGCCATCCTTAAGACAGAATTCAAAGCCATCCAGCCAGTCTTCATCCGGGTCGCGGATACCATTTTCATTCAGGTCATAGAACTTGTGGGCCATCACCAGCACCGGTTGGAAGTTGCCAAAGTTATTGGGCCCATAAGTTACGCCGGATGCAAAGATTTCATCCTCGTAGATGCCGCTGCCGCAGCCGTCCGTGGGTGCAGGCTCGCTCTGGAACCATCCTTCGGGGCAGACTTCGGAGATGTCGTATGTGCCAGGTGGGACGCTGAACTGGTAGAAACCATCGCCTGCGGTCGTTACCTGCAGATGGACTTCACCGCCCATACCATTGGCGCCATCGAGTTTGATGGTCCAATCACCCAATCCGGGCTCGTCTCCGTCCCAGACGCCGTTGGCGTTGAGATCGTGATACTTGTAGCCGGATTTGGTGGCGTAGCGGTAGTTGCCGAAGTTGTTGGGTCCATAAGTGACGCCGGATTCGAAGACTTCATCCTCGTAGACGCCGCTGCCGCAACCGTCCGTAGGCAGGGGTTCGCTCTGGTACCAGTCGCCGGTGAGGCAGACTTCGGAGATGTCGTAGGCGCCAGGCGGGACGTTGAACTCGTAGCGACCAGCGCCTGAGGTGGTTGCTTGCAAATGGACCTCACCGCCCAACCCGTTGGTCCCGTCAAGCTTGATGGTCCAGCCATCCAACCCGGGTTCGCCACTGTCCCATGTACCATTACCGTTCAGGTCGTGGTACTTATAACCGAATTTCTTGGCGAACAGGTAGTTACCGAAGTTATTGGGGCCGTCTACGTCGCCGGAAATGAACGTGAGATCTTCGTATTTCCCGCTGCCGCAGCCGTCCGTAGGCGCCGGCTCGCTCTGGCGCCAGTCTCCTGTACACACCTCGGATACGGTGTAGGCGCCGGGCGGAACGCTGAACTCGTAGTACCCGCCGCCTGAGGTTGTGTCTTCCGAATGGACTGGATTGCCCTTGCCATCCGCGCCGTCGAGCTTGATGGTCCAGCCATCCAATCCAGGCTCACCCGTGTCCTTGGCGCCGTTAGCATTCAAGTCGTGGTATTTGTAGCCGAACTTGGTGGCGTACCGGAAGTTTCCAAACACAATCTCGTGTGTCTCGCCCGAAGTGCCCGCTACGTCCACCTCAACGCACTGGGTGTTCAAATTGGCGCCACCGTCAAGGTAAGCGGCCGATTGTCCCCAGCCGGTCAGGTATTCCTCGCAAGCGATGTATTTTCCGGGGATGGCTGCGATGTGGGTCTTTGGCGTGTAGAAGAGCTCGCTGTTTGTACCCCCATCCAAGGGATAGGTGAAGTTGTAAGGCCAACCGCCGCCTAAGGGCCCATCGATGCTGCCGTCCGGCAGCACGAGTTGGTCAACGCCAATCTCGGGCTCGCCCGCATCCCACACCCCGTCGCCGTCCAGGTCGTGGAATTTGCGCACGGTGATTTCGGGCGGGATGATCACTTCAATAGCCTTGAAGTTGTCGGTCTTGACCATGCTCAGCGGCGGTCCGAAGCCGGCATCGCGCTCGGCGCAGAAGTCCGGGCACGAGTGCGGTTTTTGCTTGCCTGGTGGGAGCAGGCTGGGGACTTCATCCAGATCTCCACCCAGGTTTTCATAGGCCTCGACCGGTGTGATCCAGGCTTTATATACGCCGCCAGGGTTGGGGGTGGTGCCGAAGGGCATCAACTGCACGACGATGGCGCCGTCCTCGCCGTGATCCACGTCGGTGTTGGTATCGTGACGCCCGCTGGGACCAGCCACGCCGTCCGGTTCATCTTGAACGTGGCAGGGGAAAGTTTGGGCCTTGCTGCCATTCCCAACGGTGTAGAAGTTCTCCAGTCCGAAGAAGCTAGGGTCGACCAGTTCCACGATGATCCCCTCTTCAACGCGCACAATGCGGCACTTAGCCGGGTCTTCGGATAGCAGGAATTTGCCGGATGGATCGGTGACCTGGAAGACGTAGTAATCGTCCGGAAGGCCGGCAGCCGTCTGGGGGGCCTGCGGCGGTGGGCCGCCGTCCAGGTAGACCTCCAGTTTGCTCTCGTAGCGCACATTTTCATTCACAATACTGCCGTCAGGCGTGGTGGTGAAGATGGCGCCGGAGAGGTGAGGGCTTTGCGCAGCCAACATTGCCCCGGAAATTGTATAGTTAGAACCGGTGTAGATCAGCATCGGTAGGTGCAGCGAAAAACCATGCTCCGGGGCGTCTGGCGCATCTCCCGCCGCCAAGGCTCCGGCCTGGCCAATAAACAAGCTCAGCACCACCATACTGATGGACAGAAATGCTATGATCCTCTTCATTATTATTTTCTCCCTCGATCCAAGATTTAATCCAGGACCATAGCGGTTGGAATAGTGAAAGCGTCGAAGATCATCAACCGTTCAATGGAGGCTCATTGTGGGGTTAAAAGGCTCCAATTCTGTTTCTTAAATCACCTCCTTTAAGCCTTTCTGGACAAAGCCACCCTTGGTAAGTCAAGGAATAAAAAAAACCGTTCCCAGAGGAACGGTTAGACCGGCCGGTTAAAACAATAGCACAAGAGATCCGAAAACTTTCCTGGCATCGATTACCACCTGTGTGACCCACGCTTAATGAAATCTTAATATTATCTTATTAAATTAATGGTGAAAAGTCAATACCTTATCGGGTTAGAAATTAATTTTTCATGACAAAGTGATTCTTCATGAACTTTTGATTTGGAATGAGGTGAATCCAAAGCTCCCCAGGCAGGCGAAGGCAAATCTGCCCGGGGAGCTTGTTTAAAAGAAAGTAAATTTAAGGTGTGGGGGTTATTCTTCTCTTTGCCGGCATTCAGCGCATAAGCCATACAACACAACCGAACCGACCTCCACTTGGGCGCCGGAGTGCAGCTCAAATTGGGCTTTGATGGTGTTGACCAGCAAGTTGTCGAATTCGATTACCCGCTTACAGGAGGTGCACAAGAAGTGATAATGTTCTGGATCGGTGGGGTCGAAGCGCTCCTGCCGGCGATCTTCATGGAAGACGCGTGAGCTGACCAGGCCTTCTTGCTCCAGCCAGCGCAGCGTGCGGTAAACGGTGGATAGATGCAAACCGGGATCGTCCCTTTTAACGATCTCGTACAATTCTTCCGCCGTAGGATGTGTGGAAAGAGAATCCAGGGTTTCGAGGATTTTTCGCCGCTGGGCGGTCATACGCCCGCCCTGGTCCTGTAAACGTTTGGTCGATTCGTGGATCAAATTACTCATGCTTGGTTTTACCAACCTACGAATTGCAAATCGATTGCAATAAACAATTAAAGATATCATATATCAACCTGGTGAATGCGAGCAGTGACGTTTATCGTTTAACCGACGGACGGATGTCCTATTGCTGCTCACCCAGAGGTGTGACTATCTTTATCACCTGTTTGATGAGGCTATTAAGCCGGATAAACTCCGGATATGAGCCCACCCATTTCATCCTTTGGATCATGTTGGCTTGAGCTTGGTGGAAAGAGGTACTTGAATCTATGCTTAATAATCTATACAATATTACAAACCATAGACTCCATTTCCTTCATCATAGCGGTAACACAATTAGAAGATCGCCCGTGATTATGCTGCCCACAATCTGGCGGCATTCTTTATTGGGGGGATTGGAGAAGCACATGAACCACTCGCTCGAATCCAAAATCCTGAGGCTGGCAGCCCTTTTGTTTGCTTGGGTTTTGCTGGCCAGTGCCTGTGCTGGACAACCGCTGGGGGAGCCTCCAAGCGCACAAATCCAAGAGGTTGTTACCGAGACTGGGCAGGCGCCGGGGCCTTCGCTAGGAACCGAATTCCAGTTTCTGGAGCGGTTTAGAGACCAGGAGCCGGTGCTCTCCGCGGACACGCAGATCTTGAATCCAGCCAGCCTTAACGCGCTCGAGGTTCTCGACGAGCAAGGTACACTGGTCTTCTCAACCGAGACGCCCCAATTAGCGGCGCTAACCCCTGGGGACGTGCTGGCCGGGGATTCAACCGGGGCTGCTCCGGAGGGTTTCTTGCGCCGGGTGACCTCCGTCGATACGCAGTCAGGCCAGGTGATCGTCTCGACCGAGCAGGCCACCCTGGAGGAGGCCATCCAATCCGGTGTGATCCTGGATTCAACTACCTTGATTCCGCCCCCCGAAGTCTTAGAAGAGATTACATTAAATGGGATCTTGCTCAAAGCCCCGGCAGCCCCGGTGCGGGCTGGGTTCGACCTGATCTTGAAAAACGTGGTTTTGTGGGACCAAGATGGCGATAAGACCCATACAACCCACGACCAGGTCGTCGCCAAAGGCAAGATTCACCTGGAGCCGAGCTACGATTTCGGGATTCAAATTGAAAACAGCCGTATCAAGCAAATTGTCTTCAATAACCGCACGAACATCGTCACGGATGTCAATCTATATACGGGAGTGAATGTTGCCAACGTGCACTATAAAAAATCTGTTTGGCATTATCCATTTCCCTCGCGCACAGTTTGGGTAGGTCCACTACCGGTAGTCCTGAGGCCGATCTTGGAGATTGTTGTGGGGCTGGATGGGAGCGTAGACGTCGGGATCAGTGCTGGCGTGGTGCATAAAGCCCAGCTTGTTTCTAACCTGGTCTGGGACGGCGGTTGGCATCTAAAAGAGGATTATGATACCGATTTCGATTACACCTTACCTAGCTTAAAAGCCGGCGCGCGGGCCAAGGTATATGCCGGCCCCAATCTACAGATCAAGATTTACAGTCTCGACGGGCCTTATGGTCTGGTCGACGGCTATTACCAGTTGGATATGGATCCTTTACGAAATCCCTGGATCAAGCTGTCTGCCGGGTTATCTGGCGAGGTGGGCGTTAAAGTGAAAATCTCCAAGTATTTGGATGTTGACTACCGCGAAGAGGTATTCAAATATAGCAAACAGCTTTACCCCTCTCAGGTAGCCCAACCGGGCGCAACCCAACCTCCCGCAGCTCCAGCAGGAACGGCGCCTCCCGCACCACCGCCGGCCGGCGGTACGGGCGACCAGATCGCGTTCATATCCGTCCGCTCTGGTAGAGACGCGATCTATGCGATGAATCCCGATGGATCCGATTTGAAAATGATCCCGAACAGTGACCAGTTCTTACTCGCCGGTGGTAAGCTTTCGGCCTCCCCCGATGGCCGGTGGATTGCTTTTGCGGGTACCCCAAGGTCATCAGTGGGTGAAGATTACGAAATCTTCGCTATCACCCGGGATGGGAGTGACCTGGTGCAATTGACGGACAACCAGGCTGAGGATTTGGATCCGGACTGGTCTCCGAACGGAGTGAACATCGCCTTTGTCTCTGAGCGAGATGGCGACCGGGAAGTGTACGTTATGGACGCCGATGGCGGCAATCCGGTCCGGTTGACGAATGCGCCTGGATTAGACAATGGACCCGATTGGGCGCCGGATGGCTCCCAAATCGCATTTACCTCCAGCCGCCAGTGCACCGGCAGTGACCCGAACGTGCTCTATATTTGCGAGCAGGTCTACGTGATGTACGCCGATGGCTCGAACCAGACACAACTGACCTCCAGCAACGGCTCCAGCGGGCGTGCAGCCTGGTCTCCGGATGGAGCGCGCATTTTGTTCGCCTCTAACCGCGGGGCAAATTGGGATATTTATGTGATGAACCCAGACGGTTCGGGTGTGCACAACTTGACCAATACGCCGGATACATTCGACTGGCGCGGGGACTGGTCGCCGGATGGCAGCCAGATCGTATACGGTTTGGCTCGCGGGAACGAGTATGGCGATATCTATAAGATGAACGCGGATGGCTCGCAACCTACCCGTCTGACAGATGATCCGCTGGATGACAATTCCCCAATTTGGGTGGTGGCGCCCTAAATCAAAGGTCGCGCTGCATTTCCAATTGGTTCTCCCCTCTATTCCGGCTCACTGGTTGGTAGTCTAGCGGTGTAAAGGATCAGCCCACTGAAAACCAGCGCGGCTGCGGCGATGTCCACCAGGATAATGGCGATAAAGGATGGCGGTCCGCTGCTTTCGAACATTTGCCCGACCAGCCAGGGAATAAACATTGCCCCACCGCTGCCGCCGGCGAACATCCAGCCGGTTACCCGCCCGGTTACATTTAGGCGGCGCCCGGCGAAGGCCAGCGTAGTCGGAATGATAGAGGCCATGCAGAAGCCCAGCAGAAAGGTACCGCCCCAAACGGCCAGGGTAGACTGTCGCCAGGTTAAGATAGCCGCCAGGGCTGCTACGCATCCAGCCAGGTCGGCGAATATAATCGAACGCGGCGAAACTCGAGCGGCGATAGGGATGGCTGCCAGGCGCCCTAGCATCAATGAAACCCAAAAAGTGGAAGTCATCAAGGCTGCCTGGGCTTCATCTGCCAGGTCCATCTCCAGGGCATACGTGTAAAGCCAACCTCCAAAAGTGGATTCCGCACCGACGTAAAGAAAGAAAAATGCGCCGAAAAATCCCACCAGCAAATAGTTGACCGGGATACGGGCGCCTCGATCATCTTCTTTGCGGATGGGCGGCGAGCTTTGCAAGGCTACCGCCAGCAAGGCCGGCAGGATAAGCGCCGCCAATACCCAATAAGACCAGGACACGCCTCCCACGCTCAGCAGCACCTGCGCTACAATCACCGGAGCGATGAAGCCGCCCACACCGGCGAAGAATAGCAAGCCGTTCAAGTATGGGCCAACCCGGCGGTCGTGCAGCCAAACCAGCAAGGTGTTGGCGCCGACGTCCGTGCCCCCCATGGCGATCCCGACCCCCAATAACACAGCCGCCAGGGCCCATACGGAAGGCATGGCGGGAACGAGCGCCATGCCGGCCATCATTAGCGCCAGGGTTGCAGCCATTACCAGGTGGCCGGGGAGGCGGTCGTAAAGGCGTCCCCCGACCAACGAGCCGATTAAATAGCCAAGCGAACGGCCAGTGAACAGAAAGCTGATCTGTCCCAGGCTTGTTTTTAGGTTATCTGCCAGGTAAGGCAAGGTAGGACCCAGAGAAGCCAGCACCATTCCTAGCGCGGTGAAGGCCGCATAGTAAGCGATGGTTTTAGCGCTGGGGCTAGAGATTTGGGTGTGAGCGGGACGAAAGTTCATAGAAGGCGGTGGGTATTGGGTCAGGCGCGGTTGGGAGGTGGGTCTTCAGATAGCGTGCGCCGGTAAGTATCCAGGAAAGCTTGTGTATCTTTGACGATCTTTGGCAGACCCAGCCGCATTCCCAGGCGGGTGATTTGGGGTGGGTCTACGTATGTGGCAGCCAGGATCTTTTCCTGAGCGATGCCCTCCAGCATGGGGCTGTCCAAGAGCACTATGCCCTGGCCCATGGCGATCAAACGCTCGAAGTGGTCGGCGGCGAAATCGATATCGTGGGTAATGGTAATTACGGTTTTACCCTGCCGGTTCAAGACATCGACGATCTCTCCGATGCGCGCCACGCTATTAGCGTCCTGTCCGGTGGTGGGTTCGTCGAAGATAATTACGGGTGTATCCATGGCGATAATGGAGGCCATGGCGACCATTTTGCGCCAGGTGGGCGACAGGTCGTATGGGTTGGTCTGGCGTTGGTCTACCAGGTGGGTGAGCGCCAGGGCGTCGGCGACCAGCGCTTGCACGCGCTCCTGCGCATAGCCAAGATTCTTGGGCCCGACTGCGACCTCTTGCTCTACCGTCCTGGAGAATAGCTGCTCGTCGGGGTTTTGGTACACGTAGCCCACCCGGGAAGCCAGTTTGGCGACCGTATGTTCGCGGGTATCCCAATCCCCGACCAGCACCCAGCCATTGGTGGGTTTGAGCAAACCGTTGAAGTGCTTGACCAGGGTGGTCTTCCCGGCGCCGTTTTGGCCCACGATGGCCAGCTTCTCGCCCGGCATGATGGTGAATGACAGGCCGCGCAGCGCCTCGACGCCGCTGGGATAGGAGAATTCCAGGTTCTGGATTTCGATTCTCATGCTGACTCCCGGGAAAAACCTTCCAGCGCTTCATCCAGGGTGACCGGTAAAGGACGCTCTTGGGGCCACAAACCTTGCGCAGTCGCAGCGCGCGCCACACGCGTGTAGCGCGAAACGTTTACGCCGTGCTTGGGCAGCTCCGGGTCGGTGAGCACCTCGCCTGGCGTTCCCATCAGCAGCGTTTCGCCTTCCGAAAGGGCCACGACCCGGTCGGCGAAGGCTGCTACCCATTCTACCTTGTGTTCTGCCATGACCACCGTCATGCCGCTGGCGCTCATATTCTTGATGACTTGAAAGACCTCGCGCGTGCCGATCGGATCGAGTTGCGAGGTGGGTTCATCCAGCACCAACACCTGGGGCTGCATCACAAGGATCGAAGCCAGTGCAACCCGCTGCTGCTGGCCTCCCGAAAGGGCGTAGGGCGAACGATCGGCCAGGTCCTCGATATCGGTCAATTGCATGACTTCTTCCAGGCGGGGAACCATCTCTTCACGCGGCACCCCCAGGTTCTCGAGTCCAAAGGCCAGCTCCTCATAGACGGTCACCTTGGCGCCCGAAATCTGGTTGAAGGGGTTTTGGAACACCAGCCCGACGTTAAGCACCCACTGGTTCAAGCTGGACTCCTGGGTGTCCTTCCCGGCCACGCGCACCGTGCCTTGCAGCTCGCCGCGGAAGAAGTGCGGCACAAAGCCGGCGATGGTATAGCACAGGGTCGATTTGCCGGCTCCGTTCGGGCCGACGATGGCGACGAACTCGCCTTTCTCTACTTGCAGGTTGAGGTGTTTAAGCGCCGGTTGCTCGGTGAGCGGGTAGGAATAGGTCAGATCTCGGATCTCTATAACCGCCATATGCGGCTCCCAACGGTGACGATCATGATGGCCAGCATCAGCCAGCGGGCGATCGATTCGTAGCGCGGGTCGCGGATTTCGTACAGGCTGGTCTTCTTGTTCGGGGAGGTAAAGGCGCGCGCCTCGATGGCAATCGTGCGCTCTTCCACATCCACGATCGATCCAAAGACCAAAGGCCCGACCAGCGGCAGCAGCGCGCCCACCCGCTGCCGCACACCTCCCTCGGTTTCCAGGCCGCGCGAGCGCTGGGCGTCGATGATGGTATTGGCTTTCTGGCGCATTTGGGGAAGGATCTGCAAGGTGGAAGTAATTACGAAGGGCAGCGCACCCGGCAAGCCGCGCTGTGCCAGATCGCTCATCATGGTCGTCGGTTGGGTGGTCAAGAAGACCAGGATGAAGGCGGAGATCAGTATCAGGATGCGGGTGACCAATTGGTAGGCGAAGCGCACGCCTTCCATGGTCGCAGTCAGAAACCAGAGCTGGAAGATCGGTGTTTCGCCGCCAGGGTAGAAGAACATTTGCATCACAAACATGAAGCCGATCACCGGTAGCAAGAAACGCACAACCATGCGCAGGAATTCAGTCCCGACTTTCGCCCAGAAGCTGAGCGGGACTAACACTACAGCAAACAGCAGGCTGGGTAGCCAGTAACCTGGGCCGAAGAAAGCCAGCACAATTAGCATGAAAGCAGCCGTCAGCTTGGTGAGCGGGTTCAGCCGGTGCACGGGGCTGGGGCGGTCAATGTAGTAAGAAAGTTGGTCGGACATATGCCAGTTTTTTGAATGGGTTATCGGTTGAAAACTACCTTTTGGAGTAGTGGGGGCATTTCCTTGGCAAGGCCCGACCAGTGTGAATCGACCGGCCGGGCCTGCAGGCCATTTTTCATTTAGAAGGATTTATCGATGCGTATCCGTTTTCGATTGGGTCAGCATTATGTAGAGACGACGTTCTCGGCGCGCGGGAAACGGGCCAGGTAACGGGCGGATAGGCCCTTGATGATGGCATAAGCCAATAAAACGGTTGCAACCTTGTCAATGGGTTCAAAAAGGAAATTGGTCGCCAGGACTGATTCGACCAGGCCTTGTCCAGTTTGCAGCAAGAATGCTGTAAATAAAGATGAGCCGCTAGCAGTGATGCCTCCGAGCAAGACCTGAATGACCGAAGATGTTAATGCCGCGGCGACAGCAATAATTAAACCGCTGATTATCACCTTCCACCAGGTTTTGAACAGGCCGGCATTGGCCAGCAGCCCGGCTACGAATCCAATCACCATGGCTACCGGGAACCAAGGCAGGGCGTTGGCATCGATCGTCATCCCCCATATGGTATTGGATAGGATACCGGTCAAAGCACCTGCCCAAGGTCCAGCGATGACGGCTACCAAAACGGTGCCGATGGAATCAACATACACCGGCAATTTGAGCAGCGAAACGATCTGGCCGATGACGATATTGATCGCAATGGCGACTGGCATCAGCACCCAGGTTATGGTGCTGAAATCACGTCTAATCGATTGGAAAATGCTCATGGATTTCTTCTCCTAAAGCGAAATAAAAAGGTTGAAAATTGGAAAAATAATAAAGTAAAAGGACGTTGGGTGGTTGGAATAGGCGCCTCCTGCTTTCTAATCCGGATGTTGGTGTGCCAAACGCTGCATGCGGGCAAGGAATAGCTCGATAAATTCT
>Ga0207752_1001196_pt1 | contig 12066 bp, 8 predicted proteins | sample Pon2CUnioCityCA_6_FD_187272 | JGI IMG/M metagenome (GOLD analysis project Ga0207752, IMG submission 187272) | Marine sediment microbial community from Union City, CA, USA - Pond 2C Sediment 2 (SPAdes) | ecosystem: Environmental > Aquatic > Marine > Intertidal zone > Salt pond sediment ... | reverse complement strand
GCTTCCGCGGGGGATCGTTCAAGTCCTACCTGTTGCGCATCGTCGCCAACCGGTGCTACGACGAGCTGCGCCGCCGCAAGCGGCGGCCGGCCACGTCGTTCGAGGATTTCGGCGAGGTGGACGAGGAGGCGAATCCAGCGCTGATCAACGGAGGCGAGCGACCGGAGGAGTACGCCGAGCGGCAGGAGATGGCGCGCGTGATCCAGATTGGCATCGAGACGCTCCCACCCGACCAGCGGGTCACGCTGGCGCTCGCCGACGTGCAGGGGCTGAGTTACAAGGAGATCGCCGAGGCGACGGACGTGTCGCTGGGGACGGTGAAGTCGCGGCTGTCACGGGCGCGGGTCAAGCTGCGCGATTATCTGCGAGACCAGGGGGAACTTTTGCCTGCCCGGTATCGTCTTTAGGGCAGGGGATAGGAAGTAGGGAGTAAGGAGCAAGGAGTAGGGAGTAAGGAGTAGGGAGTAGGGAGTAGGGATTAAGGGATAGGCGATGGGGGGATTGTTGATGGGGCAGACCAGGGAGCGACGGGATGAGTTGCTCTCGGCATATCTGGATGGTGAACTGAGCGACCGGGAGCGGACGCGGTTGGAGGCGCGACTGGCGGCCGACCCGGCGCTGCGGGTTGAGATGGAGGCGCTGCGCCGTACGGTGGCGCTGGTGCGCGAGCTGCCGTCCGTCCCCGTCCCCCGAAACTTCATCCTGCCGCAGACGATGGCCGCCCGCCGGCGGCCTACGCGCCCGCCGCGCCCCCGCCGCGCCTGGGCTGCCCCGCTCTTGACGGCGGCGACCGCCGTCGTCAGCCTGGCATTCGTCGTCGTCCTGGCCGGCGAGCTGCTACTCCCAATCACAGGCCAGATAAGCTCTGCACCGGCGGCCGAGCAGGCGCTGGAGGCCGAGGCCCCGCAGGTGGCATTGGCCCCCTCGCCGGCGCCTGAAGAGACCGTGGTCGAGACCGTCGAAGTGGAGGCCGAGGTCGTAGCTGAGGAAATCGAAAAGGCTGCCCCCGCGACCGTCGTGGCTGAGGCGCCGGCGGAGGAGATGCCTATGGAGGCGGCGCCGGAAGCACTGCCCGATGCGGAAGGCTACGCCGCCGAGACGCCGGAGGGTGAGGGAACTCCCGAGCCAAGACTGGGTGGGGGAGGGCCGACTGAAGAGCCCCCGGCCCCGGCCGCGCCTGTGGCGGAGGAATCTGCCGCCCCTTCCCCAACGCCCGAGCCAGAGGAACGTGCAGCCCCACCGTCCACTCCTGGCCCGCGCGAGGTAGAAGAAACCGCCGAGACTCCCCCGGCGGACGCAGGAGGTTTGGTACCCACTCCAGGCGAAGTAGCCGAGGTCTCACCCCAGGTGACCGAGGGGGAAGAACCGGAAGCCACGGAGGACGAGCGGGGAGTGCTGGAGCGTGAGGCTGCTGCGCGCGCCCAGATCCCCCTGTGGCGGGTGCTGGAGGTGATCCTGGGCGTGACGGCGCTGGGGCTGGCACTGGCCACAATCTGGGCCTGGCGCACTCGTCGTCTCTGAAAGAAGGCATCAGATGTCGCGTCCCCTGGAACTGAACTACTGCCCAAGCTGCGGGCACGCACTCGAGAATCGGGTAGCCTTCGGGCGCGCGCGGCGCTTCTGCCCCGTATGCGACGAGATCGTCTTCCGTGAACACAAGGTCGCCGCGGGCGTGCTCGTCGAGCACGAGGGCCAGGTGCTCCTCGTCCGGCGGCGCATGAACCCCGGGCAAGGGCTGTGGACCTTGCCGGCCGGCTTCGTCGACTTCGACGAAGATCCGGCCGAAGCCGCAGTGCGCGAGTGCCGCGAGGAGACAGGGCTGGAGGTCGAAATCGCGGGCTTACTTGACGTTGCAGCCGGACGAGAGCACGAGGGCGGAGCAGGCATCGTCATTGTCTACTGTGCCCGGCTGGTGGGAGGGAAAGAACAACCGGCCGATGACGCCGACCAGGTGGCTTTTTTTGCTCCCGACGAGCTTCCGCCACTGGCGTTCCAAGCTACCCAGGTCGTGATCGACAAGTGGCAGGACTCCCCACCGTGCCGCATCTAGCCCATCAGGAATATCAGCGGCGCGGAACCGACAACCGCTGAGATTGACCTGGCGGCCAAGCAGGGTCCGCGATCCGTCGCCCAGATTGCGAAGCAGATTGGTGCCGCCGGGGAAAGAGACATCGACCAAGTCAGCCCTGCCTCGCAGGCTGATGGCGCTGAAATCCGCCCAACCGGTGAAGATGGTGTTGTGAAACACCACGCGTCCGTCGCTTTGCATACCCCGCCCGTCAAAATCCCCGTCGAAGACGCAGTCCTCGACGAGCAAGCTGGAATAGAAGTAGGCGTTTCTAAGGTGGGCGGCTGCAATGCAACAGCCGGTCAGCTCCACGATCTCGTAGAAGGTGCGCCCCTCGAGATCAATCCCGTCCAGCGCACAACGGCGCACGACGATGGGCTGGTAGACGCCACGCAGGTCCTCCCCACAGAGCCATCGACTCACGACGAGTGGGTCAAGGTCGAGCAGATCGGTGACCCGCGTATCTTGAATGGGTTCGCCGATACTCAGGTGCTTCAGCACCTGGGCAGACGACGATACCCGCAACGTGACTGCTGATGACATTCCAGACCTCAGATGCTGGCTCTCAAAACTACTAAAGAATCCTTAGAAATAGTATACGATAATATAGAACGCCCATGCATTTCAGTTTGGTTACAGAAACATTGTTACATCTTAACCATAGCACATCAGCGTCCAAATCGTGTCACAGAAATATAAGACATTGCTTAGAATTCACCATCCCTCCCATCATATTCCGAAGGCTCACGTCGACTTGACAGATTGCGTCATCTGGAGTATCCTTTTCCTTGCCCCCCGCGCACACGGGGGCGCTTGAGTTCATAGGAACAGGAATATGAGAAGGAAGCCATCTCACATAGATCGCAGCGGTGGCAGGAAGTCGCCGCTCCTGGTATTCTGCCTGCTGCTATTCGCGATCGCTCTCAGCCTGGTCGCCGCTTTGCCGGTGCGCGGCCGCTGGGAGGTTCCCCAAGTAGCCGAACCAACGGAGGAGTCCGATTCATCCTCCTTCGAGTCACCCACCCCTGAGCCGACGCCTGTCGTCCTGCCCGACCAGGCGCAGGTGCCCATCTTGATGTACCACTACGTGTCCGACCTTCCGCCCGACGCCGACCGCTACCGGGTTGACCTGACGGTCTTGCCGGAGGACTTCAAGGCTCAGCTCCAATACCTGGCCGATGCGGGTTATCACGCAATCACGCTGACCGATGTGTACCTGCACCTTACACAGGGGGTTCCGCTGCCGGAGAAGCCAGTCGTGCTTACGTTCGACGACGGCTACAGGGACGCCTACGAAGTCGTGTTTCCGATGCTGCTGGACTATGGTTTCACAGGCACGTTCTTCGTACTGGCCACGCCGACCCACTTCGAGTCGCCGAGCTACATGACGTGGGCGCAGATGAAAGAAATGGCGGACGCCGGGATGGAGATCCAGGCCCATGGGCGGGATCACGTCGACTTACGCGGGCGATCATACGACTACCTGGTCTACCAGACCCTGGGCATCCAAGAGGCGATCGAGCATCACACCGGGCGCTTGCCTCGCTTCTTCTGTTATCCTTCTGGCAAGCGCGACGCCAACGTGATCGCCGTGCTCAAGTCTGCCGGGTACTGGGGAGCGGTGACGACAGAATGGGGCCAGACGCACACGCGGGAGAATCTGTTTGAGATGCCGCGCATTCGCATCCGTGGTACCGACAGACTGGCGGATTTTGTCGAACGGCTGGAGGAGTGAATCGCTCAGCACAATGCATCCTGCTCTCATGTGCCAGGCTGCTGCTCCATAGAGAGACATCGGACGATCCCCTACGCCCTCACAACCCAGCAATTCGCATTGCCTCTCGGCCATCGCACGGGCATAAAGTGCCCGTGCTAAGGAGCAGCGCCCGATCAATCGGGCTTCTCGCCGCTGTAAACTTAGGGGATCGTCGCCCCATCGTCTGCGATGGGCTTCATCATCGGGCGGCTGCTGCATAACCAGCGACCAATACCACCGCTACAACCTATGCCACGCGATGCCGTCAAAATGAGAATTGCTGCCCACAACCCTTGTATGCCGCCGTTGTGGCAGTATTATGTGTAGAATAGGGCAGGCGCACACACAGGCTTGACAAAACTCGATGTTTCCGGCCCCCTAATGCTTTCGTGTGACGCCTATTCGCCAATCTGATAGTTTTTGGGAGAGCCTTGGTGGTATAATTGGAGTTGACCGCCGGGGCTTTTTGCTTGCCGGCGGCTAACTTTGTCCGGAAGCTTTTGATCTATGCAGAATACAGACACGATGACAAAATCATCCCGACTGGCCGGATTCTATAAGCTATCGTTGGAAGAGCGGATCGAAGGCGTTTCCCGGTGGGCGGCACTGACGCAAGATGAGATCGCAGTGCTTCGAGGCGCAGCGGGGCTCGATCCAGCGCGGGCCGATCAAATGATCGAAAACGTGATCGGCCTGCACAACCTGCCGCTGGGGATCGCGACCAACTTCGTCGTCAACGGGCGCGACGTGCTGGTGCCGATGGCGATCGAGGAGCCCTCGGTGGTGGCCGGTGCTTCCTTCGCCGCCAAGCTGGCCCGCGCCGGCGGGGGCTTCCGGGCCATCACCACCACCCCGGAGATGATCGGCCAATTGCAGGTGCTCGACGTAGCCGATCCCTGGTCGACCCGCTTCGATCTCCTGGCTGCGCGCGACGAACTGCTGGCGCTGGCAGACGCAACCGACCCGGTCATCGTCAAACTTGGCGGCGGGGCACGGGATCTGGACGTACGCGTGCTCGAGCAGACGCCGGCCGGCCCCATGCTGGTGGTGCATTTGATCTTCGACTGCCGCGACGCGATGGGAGCTAACGCAGTCAACACCGCCTGCGAGGCGCTGGCCCCGCGGGTCGAAGCGCTCACCGGGGGGCGCGTGGTGCTGCGGATCCTTTCTAACCTGGCCGACCGCCGCCTGGCACGGGCCCGCTGCACGGTACCGGTGGAGGCGCTGGCCTTCGGAGACTTCTCCGGCGGGCAAGTGGCACAGGGGATCGTGGAGGCCTGGGCCTTCGCTGCCGCCGATCCGTACCGCGCCGCGACTCACAACAAGGGCATCATGAACGGCGTGGACGCGGTCGTCATTGCTACCGGGAACGATTGGCGAGCGATCGAAGCTGGCGCCCACGCCTACGCCGCCCGCTCAGGCCGGTATACCAGCCTGAGCACGTGGGCACGCGATGCCGAGGGGCACCTGGTCGGCACGCTGGAGATGCCGCTGGCGGTCGGGACCGTGGGCGGGGCGACGCGGGTACACCCGACAGCACAGGTGGCGCTCAAGATCCTGGGCGTGCGCACCGCGCGCGAACTGGCGGAGACCACCGCCGCGGTCGGGCTGGCCCAGAATCTGGCGGCGCTGCGAGCACTGGCGACGGAGGGCATCCAACGGGGCCACATGCGGCTCCACGCCCGACAGGTGGCCATCGCGGCCGGCGCTGTGGGGGAGGAGGTGGCGCAGGTGGCGGCACGCATAGCCGCCGAGGGCCACATCCGCCCCGATCGGGCCGAAGCGGTACTGACCCAACTCCGCCACGAGGATCCGGGATCAAGCAGCAAGCGACGAACGACGAAGGACGAATGACGAAACCAATGACCCAAGACAGTCATACAATCGTTCTCAAATCAGAACGCTCGGTCGGCATCATCGGGTACGGGGCCTACGTGCCGCGGTACCGGTTGCCGGCCGCGGAGGTAGCCCGCATATGGACGGGCGAAGAGGGCGGCACACCGGTCAAGGAGAAGTCAGTGCCTGGGCTAGACGAGGACGTGGTGACCATGTCCGTCGAGGCCGCCCGCAACACACTGGCCCGTGCCAACAGCGTCGATCCGGCGCTCATCCGCGCCGTGTGGGTGGGGAGCGAGTCGCACCCCTACGCGGTCAAGCCGACCTCGACGATCGTGGCCGAGGCCATCGGCGCGACACCTCACACGCAAGGTGGCGATTGGGAGTTCGCCTGCAAGGCCGGCAGCGAGGCGCTGCAGGCCGCCATTGGCTTCGTGGGATCGAGAATGGCGCGGTATGCACTCGCCATCGGGATGGACACGGCCCAGGCCCGGCCCGGCGACGCGCTGGAGTACACCGCTAGCGCGGGAGGTGCGGCCTACCTGATTGGCCCGGCGGAGGAGGCGTTGGCCGTGGTCGAGGGCTCGCTCTCGTACGTCACCGACACACCCGACTTCTGGCGGCGGGCCTACCAACACTACCCCTCGCACGGAGGCCGGTTCACCGGGCAACCGGCGTACTTCAAACACATCACCGCCGCTGCACAGGGGCTGATGGAGGGGCTGGGGACGGAGCCGTCCGACTACGCCCACGCCGTCTTCCACCAGCCCAACCTCAAGTTTCCGCGGAAGGTGGCCAGGCAGTTGGGTTTCGCAGCGGGGCAGATTGAGGCAGGGCTGCTGGTCAACGAGATTGGCAACACATACGCAGGTTCTTCGCTGATCGGACTGGCGGCGGTGTTGGACGTCGCCGCGCCTGGCGACCGGGTACTATTGGTGAGCTACGGCTCCGGGGCTGGATCGGACGCGGTCTCGCTGCACGTCACCGAGGCCATCGTGGCGCGGCAAGGGCAAGCGCCGGCGACGCGCGACTACATCGCCCGGCGCGTCGAGATCGACTACGCGACCTACGTGCGGTTCACCAGGAAGCTGAGAGTATGAGAGACGTTGCCATCATCGGTGTTGGACAGACCAAAGTAGGAGAGCACTGGGATACCAGCCTGCGACATCTGGCGTTGGAGGCACTGCAGGCCAGCATGACGGATGCAGGCGTGACGCGGGCCGATACGCTGTACGTGGGGAATATGCTGTCGGGCGAACTGATCGGCCAGGAACACCTGGGCGCGTTGATCGCCGACTTCGCGGGGCTGCGGGGGACCGAGGCGTTCAAGATCGAGGCCGCCTGCGCCTCTGGAGCCGCAGCGTTGCGCATGGGATTCGTGGCCGTCGCCGGTGGGCTGGCGAACATCGTCATCGTCGTTGGAGTGGAGAAGATGACGGACACGCTTGGCCCCGATACGACGACGGCGCTGGCGATGGCGGCCGACGCCGATTACGAGGCCGCGCAGGGGGTCTCCTTCGTCGCCATCAACGCGCTGTTGATGCGACGCTACATGCACGAATATGGCTACAGCCGCCAGGACTTTGCCCCTTTCGCGGTCAACGCGCATAGAAACGGAGCCAACAACCCATTCGCCATGTTCCAATTCCCGGTCACGGCCGAGCGCTTTGCGCGAGCGAAGATGATCTGTGATCCGATCAGCCTGCTGGACAGTTCCCCCATCTGCGACGGCGCGGCGGCGGTCGTGCTGGCCCCGGCCGAGGCCGCGCGTGCGTTTTCGGCAGCACCGGTCCGCATCGCCAGCTCGGCGGTAGGGACCGACGCGCTGGCCGTGCACGACCGGCGCGACCCGCTGGTGCTGGACGGGGCGGTCCTTTCGACGCGCCGGGCGTACGAGCAGGCAGGCATGGGTCCGGAGAACATCGACCTGTTCGAGTTGCACGATGCGTTCAGCATTATGGCAGCGCTCAGCCTGGAGGCCGCCGGGTTCGCGGAAAAGGGCCAGGGATTGCGGCTGGCGCTGGACGGGGAGACCGGGATCGATGGCCGCATACCCGTCACGACGATGGGGGGCTTGAAGGCACGCGGGCACCCGGTGGGAGCCACCGGCATCTACCAGGCCGTCGAGGTCGTGGAGCAGTTGCGCGGCCTGGCGGGGGCCAACCAGGTATCGAACGCCCGAGTCGGCATGGCCCAGAACATCGGTGGCAGTGGCGCGACGGTCGTTACACATATACTCGAGAGGATGGAATAGAGGGAGGTTTCAGGTTATATGCGGTGGAAGGGCGAACCTGGAACCTGAAACTTGAGACCTGAAACATGAAAGGCGAAACACACAATTGCAGGAGGTAGTACAATGAGTATTCCTAGAAACTGGAGATTACAGCAACAACGGTACCGGCTGGTGGGGGAGATATGCGAGAAGTGCGGTTCGAGAATCTTCCCGCCGCGCGACGTCTGCCCAGAGTGCGAGGCGCCGGCCAAAACGCCGCTTATCTTCAGCGGGCGGGGCGAGGTGTACTCCTACAGCACCGTCCATCACCCGCCACGCGGGTTTGAGGAGTTCGCTCCCTATATGGTGGCGCTGGTGCATCTGGAGGAAGGCCCCATGGTCACCGCTCAGCTCACCGACGTGGACGCCGACCGTGTGCGCGTCGGGATGCCGGTGGAGATGGTGACGCGCAAAGTACAGTCGGGCGGCGAGGAGGGCGCCATCATCTACGGCTACAAGTTCCGTCCGGCGATCGGTCCCACAGCATGACGTGAGGGTGTGACGCGTTCCGGTCCGCATTTCAACTTAGCAAGAGATTCATCTGAATATCCAATCACAGGCGCATCTCTCAATATGCCGGGAGGGATGTGCCTGTTCCGTTATACAGGCTCAGATTCTGGGACGGACTTCCTCCAAGCCGAGAATGCGCCCGGACCAGCGGCAGGTATGGCAACCTGCCCTACGTATGGGGATTTCCAGCAGTGAGGCGGATCCCTCTGCTGTCCACGTTCATGTGTGGAGGAGCCACCTGATGCTTGACAAGGCGAGCAAATTAGGGTATATTATACGTAGTTATTATCATAACTCCTAAGTTATAGACCTAACGCCTAATGCAGGAGGCCTTTGGATGTCTGCATCGCCAGGTACGGATGACAGGATCGCACCACGCCAAGCCGATGCACGGAGCACGCCACTCCTGACGACGAAGCTCTATATTCCCCCGCCTCCCCCCAACCTGGTGCACCGCCCCCGCCTGATTCAGCGACTGGACGAGGGGCTCCGGCCGGGGCGCAGGCTAACCCTCGTCTCTGCTCCAGCCGGATTCGGCAAGACGATGCTGCTCACCGAATGGGCGTCGGATTGTGGAGTGGCCTGGCTTTCTCTCGACGAGGAGGACAACGACCCGGTACGTTTCGTGACCTATCTCGTCGCCGCGATAAAGAGGGTGGAAGCGGACGTGGACGTAGATCCACAAACTCTGTTCCAATCGCCTCCGCCTTCGTCTCCGAAACCTGCCCTCACGATGCTGATCAACAGCCTGGCTGCGATATCCACCGACCTCGTACTGGTGTTGGATGACTACCACGTCATCACACAGCCATTGATCCACGATGCGCTCACGTTTCTGATCGACCATCTGCCGCCGCAGATGCGCCTGGTCGTCGCCAGCCGGGCCGATCCCCCTTGGCCCCTGGCCCGCCTGCGCACCCGTGGCCAACTCACTGAACTCCGCGCTGCCGACCTGCGCTTCACGCCGGAAGAAGCAACCGCGTTTCTCAATGACACGATGGGGCTGCAACTCTCGACCAAGGACGTGGCAGCACTGGAGGCCCGAACCGAGGGATGGGCTGCGGGACTGCATCTGGCAGCCCTTTCGATGCGAGGCAAGGCCCCGGAGGGCATAGCTAACTTTATCGTCGCCTTTAGCGGCAGCAACCGGCACGTGATCGACTATCTGGCCGAGGAAGTGATGGCTCGGCAACCCGACGAGATCCACGACTTTTTGTGCCAGACTGCCATCCTGGACCGGCTGACAGCTCCACTGTGCGACGCGGTGACAGGACGGGACGACAGCGACGAGATCTTGAGGGAACTGGAGCAGACCAACCTGTTTCTGGCCCCTCTCGACGACCAACGGACGTGGTATCGCTACCACCGTCTCTTCGCCGACTTCTTGCGCAATCACCTGCACCAGGATATGCCCGACCTGATACGCGACCTGCATTGCTGGGCAGCCGACTGGTACGAGCGCCACGAATTGGCCACCGAGGCCGTGGGGCACGTGCTGAAGGCCGGAGATTTTGAATGGGCGGCGCGCTTGATCGAGCAGGAGGGCATGACAGTCCTGATGCACGGCGAGGCAAGCAGGTTGCTGGGCTGGCTGGAGATGCTGCCTGACGAGCAGGTTCACGCCCGACCAGGACTGTGCATTGCGTATGCAGCGGCTCTGCTGGTCGCCGGTCAAGTGGACGCCGCCGAGACCTATCTACGGGACGCCGAGCAGATGCTGCAGTCGGGCGGGTCCACGACGGATAGCGACAACCTGCTGGGTCAAGTCTCTGCCATCCGTGCCTACCTGACCCTGCTCTACGGAAATGTACGCCACGGCGTTGAACTTGCCCACCAGGCGTACCGACATCTGTCAGAAGACGACGTGTTTCTTCGCAGCGTGGTCGCCTGGCTCCTTGGACTCACCCAATATTTCACCGATAACGGGGCAGCGGCCGAGCAGATTCCTACCGGATTGGTCGAATCCAATCAGGCGGCCGGAAATATATTCATAACCCTTTTGAACATATACATGTCCGGCCAACTCCAGATGGTGCAGGGGCATCTTCACCAAGCGGCGGAGACCTTCCGGCAGGGGCTACGACTCGCACGAACGGATAGCCTCGCTTCAAGCACGGGGTGGAACGAACAGCCGTCCCTGGGTGTCAGCCTGATGTATCAGGGCTTGGGCTTTGCTTTGCGCGAGCAGAACAAGCTGGAGGAGGCTGAGCGCTATCTGACGGAATGCATCGAACTGGGCGAGCAATGGGGGAACGCGGAGGTGCTGGCGGATGCCTATGTCTTTCTCGCGCAGTTGAGACAGGCCCAGGGAGACACAGGGAGCGCACTTGATGCGTTCCACAAGGCCAGGCAGATTGCGCAGGAGCACAAGGTGTCTCCCCTGACAATCCGGCTGGTGGAGGCCTATCACGCGCAAGTGTGGGTAGCGCAGGGTGATCTAGAGTCCGCTGCGCGGTGGGCTGTCTCGCTGGAGCGCGCGCAGGTCGGGGGTGACGATAGCGAGCAACTCGTCCTCTACGTGAACGGGGTCGAACAGTCCACGCTGGCGCGGCTGCTCATCGCTCAACGGAGATTCGAAGAAGCCGGTGAGGTGCTGCGGCTGCTGCTCCCGGAGATGGAGGAGGCCGGGTGGATGGGGCTCGCCATCGAACTCCTGGCGCTGCAGGCGCTGGCACTGTATAGACAGGGGAAGACAATTGAAGCGCTGACCACGCTCCACCGCGCCTTGTCACTGGCCGAACCAGAAGGCTACGTCCGCGTCTTTGTGGATGAGGGCGCGCCGATGGCGGAGTTGTTGCGGCAGGCGGCGGCGCGGGGAATGGCAATGGCACCCGAGTACGTGGGCAAGCTGCTGGCCGCTTTTGAGAAAGGGCGTTCCAGGTCTCAGGTCTCAGGTTCCAGGTCGACAGCCGCGCCGGTATCTGAGCTGGAGCCCGGAACCCTGATCGAACCACTCACCGAGCGGGAGCTTGAGGTGCTGAGGCTCGTCGCCGATGGCCTGTCAAACCGCGAGATCGCGGAAACGCTCACAATCGCGGTCGGTACCGCGAAGCGGCACGTCAGCAATATCTACGCCAAGCTCGACGTACACAGCCGCGTCCAGGCCGTGGCCCGGGCCCAGGAGTTGGACTTGCTGTAGGCGCCGGACGAGCGCCAATCCCAGTGCTTCTCAAATAATGGTTAACCACCGACCGCTGACGGGACCGTTTTAGAACGGTCCCACGGTGGTCGGCGATCTTTTGTCGGCAGCTGTTGCAGAGCGGCCGGGCGGTAGCTTCCGAGATACATCTTTCGACACATCCCTCTACACCCCGATCGGCATTTAAGATCAACCCCCAAATACATCCGCCGGTACATGACAGTACACCCGACTTCCTGTTATACTGAGGGCGAAGGTAGCTGCTCAGGCCAGGTGGGCACCTGAACAGTATCGTGCAAAGTTGAAGATCCAGTGAAGGGCAATCGAGGTCAAGCTATGTCGATCGCTATCAGGATGGACTGTGTGTGCAAAACGTACCGAGCCAGGCGCAACAGGCCGAGTGTGCAGGCAGTGACGTGTCTCAGTCTGTCCATTCCAGCCGAACAGGTCGTCGGCTTACTCGGCCACACGGGCGCGGGCAAGAC
>Ga0207752_1001194_pt1 | contig 12075 bp, 10 predicted proteins | sample Pon2CUnioCityCA_6_FD_187272 | JGI IMG/M metagenome (GOLD analysis project Ga0207752, IMG submission 187272) | Marine sediment microbial community from Union City, CA, USA - Pond 2C Sediment 2 (SPAdes) | ecosystem: Environmental > Aquatic > Marine > Intertidal zone > Salt pond sediment ... | reverse complement strand
TGTGTTGATCACGGCACTGGCAGCCTATCCTTTCGCCAAGATGAAATTTCGCGGCCGAAATACACTTTTCTACATGCTGCTGGCGACATTGATCGTACCGGTCCAACTCACTTATATCCCCAGCTTTGTTCTGTCCGTGAAAGTCTTTCACTATTACGACACGATCCTGGCTTTGATATTGCCGAATCTGGCCAGCGTGTTCAATATCTTTCTACTGCGGCAGGCCTTCTCGAGCGTGCCCGACGATTTAATCGATGCCGCCAGGATGGATGGCGCCAGCGAGCTGCGCATCTGGTGGAGTATTCTGTTGCCGGTCATTCGCCCATCCCTGGCTGCCGTCGCCATCTTTACCTTTGTTACCTCGTGGAATGATTTCTTGTGGCCCTCGCTGATGCTGCCCACCATGGAAAATAAGACCTTGCCCGTGGGCCTGGCTGCCCTGCAAGGCATGTTCTCCTCCGATTTCCGCGGCACCGCTGCAGGCGTGACCATGACGGTCATCCCGATCATGATCTTCTTCGTCCTGCTCCAAAAGCAGTTCATTCGTGGCCTGACCGGCGCGGTCAAAGGATAAAGTTAAGCAATTGCCTTCGGTGTCTTAACGCCCATAACAAACCTTCTTAGCAACTCCTACAGCACTCCAATCCCATCCGATAATGATGGATAGTGTAATTGGGGCAGTAGCTCTTGCTGCATGCGCTTGGTGTCCGCTATATAAGAAGCCATGTCGATTTCGAAGAAATCACGCGTCAAAGAATTCCTGTCCGGTTAGCAATCGCCACAGCCTGGGCGCGATTATCCGCGCCGAGTTTGTTGAAGATCGAGGTGATATGGAAACGCACCGTGCGCTCCGTGATGAATAAGCGCCCGGCAATCTCCTGGTTTGTGAGCCCCTCCGCTACCAGGCTGATCACCTGGCGTTGCCTCTCGGTCAGCGGTTCGGGCGCCCATGCTCCCCCTGCCAACTGCCTGTCCCCTGATTCCGGCCGGTAGGGTGTCTCCAGGAGTTCGATTGCCGTTTGGATCACCTTCTCGACGGGGAAGGACTGGCCTGCTTGCCAGGCGCGTAAAAACGATCCTTCTCCCATCCGGTTTCGCAGGGTCTGCGTAACTTGTAGATAAGCCGATTCGTCGCCCGGCGACCGGGGCAGGCTGAGTATCTCGCGCCAGTGATTCACTGCTCCCAAAACCTGGGCAAGTTTTTCTAGAAGCGGACTCCCAGCGACGTTCCGTTCGCCCATAAGTCCTGCTGCCAGTTGTGCTGCGTCGTCCAAGCAAATAGCAATTACGTGTTGCTCGTTCAGTTGGCCAGCCGCCGCCTCTAGCGCCTCCTGCATGCCTTGGTTGGCTGCTTGAAGATCGCCTCCCCTGTGTTTTAGAAGGGCCAGTCTGGTTCTTGCGAAAACGGAGCCGCTCCTCTCCTCGGCAAACTGGAAGATTTCGAGCGATTGGGTATAGGTTTTTTGCGCACCATCATCCAAACCAGCGTCATACAGGAGGCTGCCCAGGCTGAGATATGCGTATGCCAGGCGCCAAGGATTGGCGTCCGGTTGGCAGGCCTCGATCTTTTCCGCTAACCAGGCTGCCTCTTCCGTCTTTCCATTCACCCACAGAATCCAGCCCAGCGAGCTTAATATCCCTGCGATCGCGGCTTCATCTTCTCGCTCCTGGGCAATCTGCAGCGCCTCCATGAGCAGCGCCTTGCCTGGCTCATAGTCCCCCTGCCAGCCTCGCAGAGTCCCTGCGCCTTCCAGAATTTTTAGGTGGGTTTCATCTCGCGTTTCAGCATCGCTCTCCAGGAATCTCTCCAGCCAGCCTACCCCTTCCCGGACGTGACCGTACAGCCACCAAAAGGGAGTCCACAGGGCGGCAGCCATCCGTTTACCGGTGGCGTGCTCCCCGGTATCCAGCGACCATTGCAAGGCGGCGCGCAGGTTGTCGTGCTCGCTTTCCAAAAGATCTAGCCAGGCATTGCGATCGCCTTTCTCCCTCTCGGCGAAATTTCGTTCGGCAAGTTCCAGGTAATACCCGGCATGTCGCCGGCGAGCGGCATCCAATCCCCCACTGGCTTGTAGCCGGTCGAGTAAGTACTCGCGGATGGATTCAAACATCTTGAAGCGCGTCTCTGCCTCTGGAGCCCGGACGGTTGTGACCAGGTTCTTTTCCGCCAGGCCGATCAAGCTTTGCAGCCCGTCCAGACCTAACGCCCGGCTTTCACCGACGATTTCTGCCGCTTTGAGGGAGAAACTCCCGCTGAAAACGCTCAGCCGCCGTAGATACTGGCCTTGGGCAGGGGGCAGTGACTCGTAGCTCCAATCGATGGCTGCTTGCAATGAGCGGTGCCTCTCCGGCAAGTCCGCTGCGCCCATGCCCAACAGGCGGAAGCGGTCGTTCATATTGGCCAAGATCTCCGCCGGGGAAAGCACGCCGGCGTGCGCCGCAGCCAGCTCGATGGCCAGCGGCAGCCCATCCAGCCGGGTACACAGGCCGGCGATGAGCGGGGCGTTCTCCGCTGAAAGGGCGAAATCCGCATTGACAGCCGTCGCTCGCTGGACAAATAGGGCGATGGAAGGGACCGCTGCTAGAAGCGGCAAATCTGGAGGCTGGTTGCGGGTTGGCAGCGCAAGCGGCGGGACCAACAGCATATGCTCCCAGAGCAGCCGCAGTCGCTCCCGGCTGGTGGCCAGGATCTTCAGCCCGGACGTGCGTTCCAAGAGCTTGCCAACCCAGGCGGCTGCCGGGAGCACCCTTTCAAAATTATCCAGGAACAGCAGCGCTTGGCGCCCTCGCAGGTAAGCAACCAGGCTGTCGAGCGCTGTTTCGGCGCGCATCTCCGGAATGCCAAATGTGCTGGCGATCTGGGACGCCACCAACGCTGGGTCTCGCAGCGGCGCCAGGTCAGTCAACCAGACTCCCTGCGGAAAAGCTCCCAATACGCTTTCGGCGAGCGCCATGCCCAGGCGGGTTTTCCCAACCCCCGGCGGTCCGGTGAGGCTGAGCAGGCGCACGTCACTTGAGAGTAATTGCTCCCGGGCGGCTTCAAGCTCATGATCGCGCCCGAGCAGTGCGTTCGGCTGTTCGGGCAGATTATGTGGAGATTGCGTATCCATTGGCTTGATTCTACTCTAAGACCCTGTCTGAAACGACAGGTATGTTTTCCCCACCTGCATGGAAAAACTGGAGCATACTCCGGTGTGGAAAATGGATAAATTCTATATAAATATACCAGAATGGTAGATTTAGAAAAGGAGAACATACTATGACCATCGAACAAAACAAAGCCCTCGTACGCCGTTTTTGGAAAGCCTACGAAGCCAACGATCAGGCCACTTTGGATGAGGTCTTGGCGCCCGACTTCGTGGCTCGATCGCCTAGCGCGCCCGATCCGCAAAACCGCGCCATGCATCTACAAGGCATTCGTGCCTTCAACGCGGCTTTCAGTGACCGGCACTTCACGATCGAAGCGCTGATCGCCGAGGGGGATCAGGTCGCCACCCGCACCACCCTGCGAGGCGTCCACACAGGCGATTTTCAAGGCTTTCCCCCGGCCGGCAAGCAGTTGCTGGCTACCGGGCTGACCATCGAGCGCATCCAGGACGGCCAAATTGTGGAGCGCTGGTTCAGCTTTGATGTTCCGCGCGCAATGCGGGAGCTTGGCCTGGTTGCGCCAACACAAGCCCACCCGTGAAAGCTTTGCCCACTCGGGCAGATCGCTAATTCCAAAGCTTAACGAGTGGGGAAGAGGGTGAAGCTTCTCGGTCGACCGATTGGAGCGTTCATCTAGAGCGGCCTGCATGGGGGCCTCATTAACACCTGTGAGGCCCCCAAAATAATTAAGTAATCTGTAATATAGGAGGCTAACGAATTGAGCACAAAAAATATCCACAGCGAAATGATACTCGACCTTCCCGAACTGCATCGCCAACTGGCGGCGCTGGCCAACCCGCATCTCCACCACGACTTACGCGCCATGCCGGAGGTCGAGCGGCGTACAGCCATGACGGACATCATGGAGCAGATTGAGGAAATGCTGGCTTTCGAGCGTATGCCCTGGCAGGCGGCGCTCGAGAAGGCAGGCAAAGCAGTAGATTATGAGTACTGAAGACCTGACAGGTTTGAAGGAAACCTGTCAGGTCTGTTGCGCGGAATCCCTGGCTGCCACCACCTCGGCCATAATGGACAGAGCGATTTCTTCAGGCGTTCGGGCCTGGATGTCCAGGCCAATCGGTCCGTGCAGGCGGTCGAGCTGCGTTTCACTCAAGCCGGCCTCCAACAAACGCTGTCTGCGCCTGGCTTGCGTTTTCTGGCTGCCCAGGGCGCCCACGTAAAATGCGGGACTGGACAGCGCCACCATCAAGGCCGGATCGTCCAGCTTGGGATCGTGCGTCAGAGTCGCCACCGCGCTGGAGCGATTTAACCCGATCTCGGACAGCGCCTGGTCAGGCCAGTCCTGGACCAACTGGTCGACGTTCGGAAAGCGAGATGCGTTCCCGAAGCTCCGGCGGGGGTCAATCACGATCGTGCGGAACCCCAGCACCCTGGCGATCTCCACCAGGGCAATCGAAATGTGAGCGCCGCCCACGATCACCAGCACCGGGGAGGGCAGGATCACGTCAAAGAAAATATCGAGCGCTTTTTCCTCTTGCGCCGGATGGAAGCTCCGCCGCACGGACTTTCCCGATGCCAGGACCTCTCGGGCTGCTTCCAGAGCGGCTTCATCCAGCCCATCGCCGAGACTCCCAAAGGCTTTACCGTCCTCCAAGAGCACGCTCGTGCGTCCGAGTTGTTCGCTTTGCCCCTGAATGATGGTTGCAGCAGCAACGGTTCTCTCCTGCTGGATGGCGCTGGAAAGCGGTTCATACCAGGCCGGGTCCAGCAGGTTTACGAACACGTCGATCGTACCGCCGCATGCCAGCCCGACTTCCCAGGCAGTCTCGTCTGAGACGCCGAAGTGCAGCAATTGCGGAACGCCGCTGTCCATCACTTCCAGGCTCGCCTCCACCACGGCGCCTTCCACGCAGCCGCCGCTGACCGAACCGCTGATCTCGCCCTTGGCGGAGACCGCCATCTTGGCGCCCACGCCGCGCGGCGCAGAGCCCCAGGTTTGGATCACGGTTCCGATGGCAACCGCTTGGCCTGTCTTGATCCATCGTTCGGTATCGCTAAGGATTTCTTTCATCTTTTTCCACTCAATGCCGAAAGGCGCCCGGCCAGCTCTTCCAGGCTGGCAAGGTTGTGGACCGGTAGAAAATCGTCCGTGTACGGGAGCGCTGTTCGCATGCCGCGCGTCAAGGGTTCGTAGGCCGGCGATCCGAGCAGCGGATTGAGCCAGATCAGCCGGGAGCAACTGCGCTTCAGGCGCGCCATTTCCCGCTCCAACACTTGCACATCCCCTCGGTCCCAGCCGTCGCTGATGATCAGTACCACTGCCCCGTGCCCTAACACCCGGCGACCCCAATTGAAATTGAAGTCCTTTAGCGATTCACCGGTGCGGGTGCCTCCCGCCCAATCCTGCACCGCTTGGGAGACCTGCTCCAGCGCCTGGTCGATATCCCGCTTGCGCAACTGCCGGGTAATGCGGGTCAGGCGGGTGCTGAAGACGAAAGCCTCCACGGGTTGCCGCAGGGCTTGAGCCACCCCGTATATAAAGTGCAGCAGCAGCCGGGTATAGCGCTCCATCGAGCCGCTAATGTCAGCGATGATGACCAGCGGGCGCGGTTTGACCTTCAACTCACGCCTGGCCCACACCAGCACCTCGCCGCCGTAGCTGTAACTTTTGCGCAGCGTGCGGCGCAGGTCCAGGCTTTGCCCGTTGCCGGGACGCTTGCGCCGGGTGCGCCGTTCGCCCAGCCGTAAAGTGAGCTGGCGCATCACGTTTTTAACCGCTTCGATCTCCTCGGTGGACAGATCGGCAAAGTCCTTGTGCCATAACACCTCCCGATCGCTGTAGGTTTTGGTGATCTCGATGAGGACCCTCTGCTCGGAATCGCTGGCTCCGTTTTCGGCCTCCTTTTGAGGCGTTTCTTCAGCATTTTGTAAAGGGGGAGGGATGAATTGGGGGGCGTTTGGCTTTTGTTGGATCAGGGAGGCTAGATCAAGCTGCGACCATTGCTCTGCCGGTTTGCGCCAAAACAATTCGAAGGCCTGATCAAACAAGGGGATGTCCTCTCGTTTGTGCACCAGCAGGCTGCGTGCGGTGTGGTAAAAGTCCTCTTTGCGGCCGATTTCGATCAGGTCGAGCGCCTGGACCAGGTCGATCATCCGGCCGGGATTTACATCCAAACCCAGCCGGCGCAGCAGACGGCCAAATACCAGCAGATTGTGCAGAAACTGCCCCGAACCACTTTTCCCCTGGGGCGCGTCATTCATCACGCTTCTTCACCTCTTATTAGCCTAAATTCCTGTTCGCACTTGAACGCGCTCCAGAATTGCCTTGACTTGATCGTTGTTGACCTTTTCGATATCGTCCTGGTATTTCAGGATCACACCCAGGGTTTCCTCTACGATGCCTGGATTGAGCGCTTTCTGATCCAGCGTGACCAGTGCGCTGGTCCAATCCAGGGTTTCCGCCACTCCGGGTATTTTATACAGGTCCACCTCGCGCAACTCCTGGATGAAGGCCGTGATCTGGCGGGCTAATGTTTGTGGCGCTTCCGGAACCTTGGCCTGCACAATCTCGAACTCTTTTTCGAACGAAGGATAATTGATCCAGAAGTACAGGCAGCGCCGCTTGAGGGCGTCGTGCACCTCGCGTGTGCGGTTGGAGGTGATTACCACAAAAGGCGGCCGGTTGGTCTTGATCGTTCCGATCTCAGGGATGGTGATTTGGAAATCCGAGAGCACCTCCAGCAAAAATGCTTCGAATTCCTCATCGCTGCGGTCGATCTCATCCACCAGCAGGACCACCTGGCTTTCCTGGGATTTCTCGATCGCCTGCAGCAAAGGCCGCCGCAGCAAGAATTCGCGGCTGAACAACTCCGCCTCCGAGATATGATCGCCGCGCGCCTCCACCAGGCGGATGTTCATCATCTGGCGAGTGTAGTTCCATTCGTAAACGGCATGGTGCACGTCCAAACCTTCGTAGCACTGCAGGCGAATGAGCTCGGTTTCGAAGATATCCGCCATCATCTTGGCTACTTCGGTTTTCCCTACCCCGGCTTCACCTTCCAAGAATAACGGGCGCCCGAGCTTGTAAGCCAGGTAGATGGAGGTTGCCAGGCCGCGCTCGGCGACGTACAGGCGCTCGCGCAGGGAGATTATCAGGTCATCAATGGATTTAATTGGCAAGTTACACCCTCTTGGTCTCTCTTGAACTCTCGTACCAATGCGTTAATTTGGTAGGCTTTCCATGTGAAGGTCCGTATGGATGTCAATACAACCGCCAATCGACCGCGCCACCGGGCAATAATCGGCGTGAAACCCGTACACTCTTTGTGCGGTATCACGCTGGTCATCCGCGATCTTGAGATAGTAGGTGACGAAAATTCGTTTGATGATCAGAACGTTGCCCTCTAATTCCACCTCGCCTTTCACGTCCGAAGTCAGGAAGCCTTCGCCAGCCGGAATGTCGCGCGCTTCCAGCGCGCCCCCGAAGGTTCCAGTCAGTCAACCTCCTGCAGCCGCAATCACGTAGTCCAGGGTAGTCGGTCTGGGTTCGGAAACGTCCGGGGAAACCTTATAGTGCTCGGCTACCTCCGAATGTACGCCAAAGTGGATAGGTTCCTCGGTCGCCGGCAGGTAGGCCCGGCGGTGCGGCCCTTTGATCCGTTCAATGCGTACGTGCGAGGTGTATTCCACTTGATCGCTCATAGTCTTAATTTCGCCCTCTTTCTATTTTAATGGCAGCATGACCTCGTCAGCAAAACACCACAGCCATTCTTCATTCTCTTCCATCGGTTTTACAATGGGGTGATGGGTGGCCTGGTAATGCTTAGCGGCGTGCTTATTCTTGGAGTCATTACAGCAGCCGACATGGCCGCAGGTCATACACAACCGTAAATGTACCCACGTGTCTCCCATCGCCAGGCATTCTTGGCAGCCTTGCGAACCTGGAACCACGTCCTGGATTTGATCGCGGTGAGTGCACGCTTCTGCGTTTCGACCTTGACTCCAGATTTGTTTACGCAGCGCTTCACCCGTCGGTAGTTTACGTCCGGACTTATTATCCAAAAAGCTGCCTCGGTTAAAAGGCTGGGGGTCTTAAAAACCCCCCAGCCAGTTTACAGTTTACCTATAGCGGATTTTTGGGGCGTCTCAGCCGGCTTTGGTCCGTTCCATGGCAGCCGTCAAGGCTCTCTTCACGAACACCGCCGCCATGGCTTTGCGGTATTCGGCCCCGGCGTGAATATCCTCTAGGATATCGTCGCCCAGGTCGTTTTGGACAGCCTGGGCGGCCTCAGCAATGAGGTCTGGATTCAAAGTCTCGCCAACCAAAGCGGCTTCGACCGACACCGCTCGCGTTGCCGTTGGGGTCAGGCCGCCTACTGCCACGCCGGCTGCAGTGCACTTGCCGTTCTCTATCGTGACCGTGGCGGCCACTCCGACCATCGCGTAGCGGGAAGCCGGGTTGGCCAGTTTGGCGTAAGCGGAACCGCTTCCCTTGGCAGGAGCGGGCACTTCGATGGCCGTGACGATCTCGCCTTCATTTAGTGCCGTCTCTAAAATACCGGTGAAGAAATCCGAGGCGGCCAAAGTCCGCTCCCCTGCGGCGCTGGTGGTGTGAATGGACGCGCCCAGGGCGGTTAGCACCGTAGGCAGATCGGAGCCCGGGTCGGCGTGAGCGATGTTCCCACCGATGGTGCCACGATTGCGCACCTGCGGGTCGCCGATCTTTCCGGCGGCTTCGGATAGTGCCTGTGGCGTGGAGTCCGAAGCAGCAATCATGGCATGTGTGGTCAAGGCCCCAATACGAACGGAGCCATTTCGGGTGGAAATCCCTTTTAGATCGGAGATGCGCCCAATATCGATCAGCACCCCGGGATCAGCCAGGCGAATGTTCATGGCCGGGATCAGGCTGTGTCCACCCGCCAGCACTTTAGCTCCGCTGTGCTCTCCCAGCAGTGAAAGGGCTTCGGAGATTGAACTTGCCTGGTAGTATTCGAATTCTGGTGGATACATCAGTTTGCTCCTCCGTTATCACTCGATTGAATGGTCTGCCAGAGCTTCTCCGCGCTCAGCGGCATGTCGATGTGCCGGATCCCCAGCGGAGCCAGGGCGTCCATGATCGCGTTGGCAATCGTCACCGTCGCGGCAATCGTCCCCATCTCGCCGGCGCCTTTCACACCGAGTGGGTTGTGGGGTGAGGGGGTCTCGATGCGACCTGTCTCTAAATTCGGGAATTGATCGGCGCGTGGCAGCGCGTAATCCATCATCGTGCCGCTCAGCAATTGGCCGTATTCGTCATACTTACCGTGCTCCCACAATGCCTGTCCTACCCCTTGAACGACCCCACCCACGATCTGGCCGTTGACGATCATGGGATTGATCACTTTACCGACATCGTCCACGGCGATATAACGCTCGATGGTCACTTCGCCGGTATCCCGGTCAATCTCGACCTGGGCGATGTGCGCGCTGTTGGGGAAGGTGAAATTCGACGGATCGTAAAAGGTGGTTGACTCCAGGCCGGGTTCCATCCCTTCGGGCAGATCGGCTGCGTAGTAGGTGGCAAAGGCTACCTCGGCGAAGGTTTTGGCTTTATCCGGAGAGCCCTTGACGTGAATGGTCCCATTTTCCCGGTCGTAGACCATGTCTTCGACCGCGGCTTCCAATTGATGGGCCGCGATGCGGGTCACTTTCTCGCGGATTTTTTCAGCGCTCTTGACCAGGGCGCTTGCTCCGATGGCCGCGCTGCGGCTGCCGTAGGTGCCGGTTCCAAAGGGGATGCGGTCTGTATCGCCGTGTACGATCTGGACCGCTTCCATGGGCAATCCCAACTCATCAGCCACAACCTGGGCAAAGGTGGTCTCGTGCCCCTGGCCGTGGGAATGCGAACCGGTGAAGACACTCACGTTGCCGGTTGGGTGCACGCGCACGCTACCGGTTTCATACAAGCCAATTGCGGAACCCAAAGTGGTCACGATTGGAGAGGGCCCTGGGGCGCTGGCCTCGATACAACCACTGACTCCGATGCCAACCAGGCGTCCTTCCTTGCGGGCTTCAGCTTGGTCTTTGCGCATGTCCTGGTAGCCGGCCATTTCCTCGGCCTTATCGAGCAGACCTTTGTAGTTTCCGCTGTCGTACACCATTGCCACCGGAGTCTGGTAGGGGAATTCATCCGCCGGAATGAGGTTCTTCCGCCGGAATTCCACCACGTCCATGCCAAGTTCCCTGGCAGCCAGATCCACCAGGCGTTCGAGCAGATAGGCGGCTTCAGGACGTCCTGCACCTCGATAGGCATCTACCGGTACCGTGTTGGTGATGATCCCCCAGGTCTCCCCCCAGATAGCCGGGATTTTATACAAGCCGGAGAACAGGGTGATATATAAGGCGGTAGGGATCAGGGGAGCAAATGTGGAAAGATAAGCGCCCATATTGGCGTATGTGTAAACTTGCAGGCCGGTGATGGCGCCGTCATCCTTCAAGGCCATTTTGCAGTTTGTGACGTGGTCACGCCCGTGGGCGTCGGTCATAAAGGATTCGCTTCTCCTGGCCACCCATTTAACCGGGCGGTTGACGGCGCGCGCCACCCAGGGAACAATTACCTCTTCAGGATAATGGAAGATTTTGCTGCCAAACCCGCCGCCCACGTCCGGGGAGATAACCCGCAGCTTGTTCTCCGGGATACCCAGGGTAAAGCCGCTCAGCAGCAGGCGGATGATATGCGGGTTTTGGCTGGAGGTCCAAACGGTCATATGCTCGTCAAACTTATTCCATTGAGCGGTCACCGCCCGGGGTTCCATGGCGTTTGGAATCAAGCGCTGGTTGATCAGGTCAAGCTCGACGACCTGATCTGCTTCGGCAAAGGCTTTTTCAGTCTGCTCTTTGTTGCCCAGAACCCAGTGATAGCTGGTGTTGTCGGCGATCTCCTCATGTATCAGGGGCGCACCTGCCTGCGCGGCCGCCTTGGCATCCACCACCGCCGGCAGGGGCTCGTAATCCACTTCGATCAGGTCGAGCGCATCATGGGCTGTGTAAGCGCTCTCCGCAACCACGACGGCTACACCGTCTCCGACGTGGTTAACTTTGTCGATCGCCAGGGGATGGTGCGTGGGCACCTTGGTATCGGACGGAACGTAACCACATGGGATGGCGCCGCACGGGCTGGAGAACTTAGTGCCTTTTATCAAATCCTCACCTGTGAATACCGCCACGACACCCTCCATGTTGCGGGCAGCCTCCACATCGATGCCCTTAATCTTGGCGTGGGCATAGGGGCTGCGCTTGATCGCCGCATAGACCATACCCGGGAGTTGTAGATTGGCTACGTATTTACCTTGACCTTGGATGAAACGCGGGTCTTCAACTCTTCTAACGCTTTCACCTACGTATCCCATGGCTAATCTCCTGCTCCTGCTGCCGCACGCACGGATTTGACGATGTTTTCGTAACCCGTACACCGGCAATAATTGCCTTCCAGTCCGTGTCGAATCTCTGCCTCGCTAGGATTTGGATTGGACTCGACCAGCTTGACGGCAGCCATAATCATGCCCGGCGTACAGTATCCGCATTGCAACCCGTGATGATCCCAGAAAGCTTGCTGCATGGGGTGCAGCTTACCGTCTTGGGCCAGGCCTTCGATGGTCGTTACGTTGCTTTCATCCGCTTGTACAGCCAGTACAGTGCACGATTTTACGCTCATGCCATCCAAATGCACGGTACAGGCGCCGCACTGGCTGGTATCACAGCCGATGTTGGTGCCGGTCAACCCGAGCACATCTCGCAGGAAGTGCACGAGCAGTAGGCGCGGTTCGACGTCTTGCCTATGTTGAACGCCATTAACAGTAATCGAAACGGGAATATTCATGGAGCTGCCTCCTTTCGGAAATTTCGTATGCCAGGGTTATTTTAGGCATACTAACGGAATAAAAATGTCAGTGACAATTTCAGCAGTGTGTAAATTCTCGTCTAAACAAT
>Ga0207752_1001193_pt1 | contig 12077 bp, 9 predicted proteins | sample Pon2CUnioCityCA_6_FD_187272 | JGI IMG/M metagenome (GOLD analysis project Ga0207752, IMG submission 187272) | Marine sediment microbial community from Union City, CA, USA - Pond 2C Sediment 2 (SPAdes) | ecosystem: Environmental > Aquatic > Marine > Intertidal zone > Salt pond sediment ... | reverse complement strand
CTGTTATTCCCTTGCGTTTTACATCCGGCCAGGATATTTTTCTCTTCAGAACAACGTTCGTTAATATGACAACTTTTCCAAGCGCATCGAGACCCTCCACATCCCCTGTGGGATCCGCTTCAGCATATCCGAGCTCCTGAGCTTTTTTTAATGCTTTTTCATAAGGTATCTCTTCCTCCATTCGAGTGAGGATGTAGTTGGTGGTGCCGTTAAGGATGCCCTTGAATCCGGTGATATGGTTTCCCGAAAGTGTGAATGCAGCGAGATTCAGTGCCGGGGTACCGGCCAGAACCGTGCCTTCAAATCCATAATAGACGTTATTCTTCCTTGCTGTCTCAATGAGCTCCGCAGCCTGCTTGACAGCCGGGCCTTTGTTGGTCGATAGTACATGTTTTCCAGCGTTCAATGCGGTTTTGATATGAGTGAGTGCCGGCTCCCCTGTCTTTACATCCGTATAAGTCACCTCTATGATGGTATCTGTATTTGTCTCGGTAATGGTCTTAAGACTGTTCATTCCCTTTATACCTTCTGGATAGTCATCAAGCGATTTCTTGTTTTTTACAAGAGAGAGGACTTCTCTCATGTTCAAGCCCTTTTCGTCATAAATGGACCCTTTTTTGATGTCTGAGACAGCCACCACATTGATAGATATGCCGTATTGTTCCTTGAGCCAGTCTCCCTTTTCTAGAATGATCTCCGTAAAACCCTGGGCCACGGTTCCGTATCCGATAAAAGCGATATTCACATTCATGAGATTTGTTCCTCCTTATTATAAGACCTGTTAGGAATCATCACCATAATACCTTTTTTTGTGCTGCTGCGCGAACCGCTGTAGTTCAGCAGCTCTTTGTGGATATTGTTCGATCACATTTGAGAAGACAGGCGCGTGAGGCAGAACACACAGCCCATCATACACGCAAAAAACAAACCTGGTCAAATGGAAAAAATTTGTTTATTATATTGGTTGACAAGTTTTTTAATTCAAACCTTGGTTCAGGCCGGAAATTTCTCTAGAGAAACAAAAAAACTTAAAATGAAAAGAATCTTTATATCCCTGATGATTTTTCTTGCTGTGTTCCTATCAATGAATGCGGCGGCAAGCAGAGAAAGAGAGAGCAAGCAGACCATTCTGCGGATCGGAACACCGCAGGAAGTAAAGTCTCCGAATGTTTTTGGTGATTATAACCTGAGTATCTTTATCAAAATCTCAAATCCTCCCCTCATGAAGATAGATTCCCAGGGTCATATCACAGGACTGACTGCCAGTAAGGTCCAGATGTCTCAAGATTTTACCGAATGGATATTTACCATACGCGATGATTTCTGGTGGAGCGATGGAACAAAGTTCAGTGCAGAGGATGTTCTCTTTTCAATCGTGTACACAGGAAAACACTATCCCTATGCAGCATGGATTAAGAACACGCTGGAGTCTGCAGCTCTGGTTGATGAAAACACAGTAAGGATAAAATTCAGCAGGCCTTACACCAGACTCGATCTTGAATTCACCTCATATAACATCTTCCCAAAGCACATTTATGAGGATATTCCTGATCCCATGAATCATCTGAATTCAGGGGAAAATATCGGGTTTGGCCCCTTTTTCATCCAAAATATAGATCTGAATGCCGGCGTAATATGTTTCTCCAGGAATCCATACTGGCAGGGTCGTCAGTCTCATATCAACGGATTCGAAATACATATTTATAAAAATACGGACATTCTGTCTCTGGCTTTAGAAAAAGGTGATGTGGATACTTACTATAAATATGCCTCATCCTATCCTTATGCCAATATAGAACGGCTGAAAAAAACCAACAAGTTTGATTTTTCCACCAAACTCAACATAGGACTTGTCTTTATGGCCTTTAATCTCAAGCAGGGAGCTACAGCAGACCTTGATTTTCGCAAAGCCCTTTCTTATGCCGTTGACTATGATGAAATACTCCTGTTGGATGCCCTGGGCTTTGGTAAAAACCCTGACCGGGGTTTTGTTCCTCCAAGCATGGCAGGTTATACAGAGAGCGAAGATTTGGAGTATGACCCTGATAGAGCCCGCCGGATCCTCTCAGATGCAGGATATGCGGATCGGGACGCAGATGGATTTCTCGAGGACCGGAAAGGTCAGGAGATTTCCCTGTCCCTTTTGGTCCGAGATGATTGGGCAAGAATTGGAGAGCTTCTGGAAAATTACTTTGCACAGATAGGGATCAAGACAGCTGTCCGTTTTCTCGATTTAAACAGCTGGGTGGCTGCCAAAGACCATTATGATTATGATGTTCTCGTTGCGAGGAGTACGCCATGGGGAATGTTCATGCATGCAAATTGGGGTACAGGCTACTTTGATTCGCGCAGAACCGGGCAGGGTGTTCTTCACAATGTGGATGATCCTTCTTTCCTCAAACTCTGTGATGAAATCCTTGCCAGCGGTGACCCTCAAAAACTCAAGGATCTTGCCAGATCAGTGCAGAGGTATTATGCGGAGAAAATACCTGCCGTAGCCCTTTACTGGAACGAAATAGTGACCCCTTTAAAAAAAGAATTCTCGGGATGGAAGCACAGTCCTCTCTATGGTATATACAACATTGATTCTTTTATATCCGTACGAAAAACGGAATAGAAAGACTAAATCAAGATGCCTGTTTTCTACAAAAAAGCCTTAAGATATGCGCTGACCTTAATCACGATCATATCTCTTAATTTTTTCATTCCCCGGCTTATGCCCGGAGATCCGGTTATCAATCTGGCGGGCGAAGAAATTTCATTCAATGAAGATCAGATTGAAATCATCCGAAAAGAAATGGGGCTTACCAAACCCCTGGGACTTCAATACCTTAACTACTGGAAGGATATTCTTCAGCTGAAACTGGGATATTCCTATCATTTTCATCAGGAAGTAAGCCGGTTGCTTTTCGGAAGGATGCAGTGGACCCTTCTCCTTGTCGGCCTTTCCGTTGTTTTCGGTGCTTTTATCGGGGCTTTTTTTGGCTCGCGGGCCGGATGGAGATCTGGAAGATTCGGCAGCCGGCTGAGCACCTCACTCTTTCTTTTTTTCTATTCTGTTCCTCCTTTCTTTATGGCCATCCTTTTTCTCTATTTTTTTGCCTTTAAGCTGGGGATTTTTCCCCTTAAAGGCTATTACAGGACCGGAACGCTTCCGGATATAATCTGGCATCTTGTCCTTCCTGTCCTAGTCCTGACTCTTTTCACAAGTGCGCGGAATTTTGTCATCATGCGGGGGTCTGTTCTTCAGGAAAAAAACCGGCTTTATCCTCTTTTTGCTAGGGCCAAAGGGCTCTCTGACAAACAGGTGTTAAACCGGCATGTGTTCTGGAATGCTTCTCTCCCCTTGATAACTCTTATTGCCCTTGATTTCGGTTTTATATTCAGTGGAGCGCTGTTTATTGAGATAGTGTTCTCCATGAACGGTATGGGGACTCTTATTTATGATTCAATAAAAGCTTTGGATTATCCTGTATTGCAGGGGGCTTTTTTAGTGATAGCCCTCATGGTCGTCTCAGCTAATATCCTTGCGGATATTACCTATTCACTTGTCGATCCCCGTGTGAGGCATCAAAGATGAAACAGAAAGCGCCCTCTAGATTTAAAGGCCTAATGAAGTTTGATCAAGAAGCAGGCCGGTTCCCTGCTAGCAGAGCTGGTATGATTGTTTTTATGATTTTTCTTTTTATAGCGCTGTTCGCAGGGATTCTGGCTCCCTATGGTCCCAATGAGCGTTTTGCCCCTTTTGAAAGCCCCTCCCATTCCCATTTTCTGGGAACAAATGACATGGGCCATGATATATTGACAGAACTCATCTACGGCTCCAGGGTTTCCCTTCTGGTAGGGATCCTTACAGCCTGCCTTGCGACTGGACTGGGGCTCGTTATCGGACTGGTCTCCGGATATTTTAGAGGGATCACGGATGAAGTGCTGATGGCTGTAACAGATATTTTTCTTATGATCCCCCGGATACCCCTTGTGATCATTTGTGCTGTATTTTTACGGTCGAGCTACTGGCTCATCATACTTGTACTGGGACTCCTCTGGTGGACCACAACCGTTCGGATCGTCCGTTCAAAAGTCCTGCAGATAAGGGAAATGGGATTTATCGTAAGTGCGGAGACTCTGGGCTTTTCAAAATTTCATATTCTTTTCTCTGAAATTCTTCCTAATACTGTTTTCGTGATCATACCTAAGTTCATGCTTACAGTGGCCTCGGCAATGATTGCGGAAGCCTCCCTATCCTTCCTCGGGCTGGGTGATCCTTCCAGCAAAAGCTGGGGTATGATGATCCGGTATGCCTTTGAACGGGGAGGGTTTATTCGTGATATGTGGTGGTGGTATATTCCCCCGGGCTTGTGTATTACGGTCTGTGTGCTTTCCATTGTTCTCATGAGTTTCTCTTTGGAAAACAGTGTGGACCGTTTCACGGATATTTTCAGAGGTTTGATACCCTCATTTACCAGGATGAGGAGGGATTAGAAGATGTCCTGCCTCCACATAAAAAACCTCTCAGTGCAATTCAAGACAGGGAGGGATACTGTCTTTGCAGTGGACCGGGTCAGCTTGGATCACACAGGCGGAGAAACCCTCGCTCTAATGGGAGAAACAGGCTGCGGCAAATCGGTCATTGCTAACTCCATAGTACGCCTCTTACCGGAAAATACATCAATAAAGGGTGAGATTTTTTTTAAAGGGAGGGACCTTCTTAAAGCCAGTGAGAGAGAACTCAATCAAATCCGCGGTCAGGAGATCGCCATTGTTTTACAAAATCCGGGTCTTGCTCTGAATCCGATCAAAAAATTAGGGAAGCAGATAGCCGAGCCTTTGGTCATCCATAAAAAAATGCCGTGGAAGCAGGCTGTTTCACAGGCAGAACAGATGATGAACCAGTTGAGGTTTACCGGATTGAAAGAAAAAATAAAGGCTTATCCTTTTCAATTTTCCGGAGGCATGAACCAACGCGTCATCATCGCAAGTTCTATGGTCTTGGATCCCAGGGTTATCATTGCAGACGAACCAACAAAAGGGCTTGATATGGAGGCGAGGAAAGAAGTGATGCGGGAACTAGCTGATATTAAAAAAAGAAAAGGCTCCTCTCTCTTGCTTATCACCCATGACTTTGACCTTTCACGCGAAATAGCTGACCGGATTGCTATTATGTACGCAGGGGAGATTATGGAGATCGCCCAAAACAAAAAATATTTTAAGGAACCGCTTCACCCTTATGCCAGAGCTCTCATGCAGAGTCTGCCTGAGAACGGTTTCAAGCCGATACCCGGTCCTCCGGTTGCCATGACAGATCCTCCAAGAGGATGTAAATTTCACCCCCGCTGTCCTTTTAGGATAAAGAAGTGTGCCGGTGAAAGGCCTCCTGAAATAACAATTAATGGAAGGCAGGTGCGATGCTTCCTTTATGCCTGATGGAAATTCAGGATGTTTCCAAAACGTTCAGGTACGGCCTGATAAAGAGAAAAGGCAGATCTGTTTTTAACAACATATCCTTATCCATACCCAGCGGAGGCACAGTAGGAATTACAGGGAAGTCCGGAATAGGAAAAACAAGTCTTGGGAAAATCGCAGCAGGAATAATCCCCCCCAGTAAAGGGCATGTTCTCTATAAGGGAAAGGATATTTTTAAAATGCAGAAAGCAGAATGGAACACATTCCGCACCAAAGTGCAGATGATGTTTCAAGACCCGGAAGGTGCCCTGAATCCCATGAAAACCATAGGCAGACAGTTCAATGCAGTCTGCAGGCTCATGGGAGAAAAGGATAATAACAAGGCCTGTAAACGGATACAGGAAGTAATGGACCAGACGGGTCTTTCCGATGAAATACTCGACCGTTTTCCCAATGAGCTTTCAGGGGGACAGAACCAAAGGGTGGCACTGGGAAGAGTGCTCCTTTTGGAGCCGGAAATAATTATCCTGGATGAACCGACATCTGCCCTGGACATATCAGTCCAGGCTCAAATTCTCCAGCTTTTGAAAACAATACAACAGGAAAACCGGATCAGCTATCTTTATATTTCCCACAACAAAAAGCTTATCGAATTTATGTCAGACACTATTTTCTCTATGGATAAAGATGAACAAGATTCTTATTAAATCTGTTGACGGAAACTGTTTTATTCATTACAATTTTTTCTTTTAATGAAAGCAATCAAGAGACGCATACGATCCGTACAGGCCGGCCCAATGCCTTCTCTGGCAAGTACACTCAAGAACACCACTGTTTTTCTGTTACTTTCCTGCTTATTGCTTGATCCGGTTGCCGGTACTTTTACATGGCTTCATTACAAGAAAATGTTCGTTAAAAAGGAAGTACAACAGCAGATCGACGATGGGATTGACAAGAGCAAGCTGGTATTGCTTAAATTTACAGCAGAGGAGACGCGGACAGAATTGCGGTGGGAGCACTCCAGGGAATTCGAATACAATAACAAAATGTATGATATTGTGGAAATAAAGACCGTGGGTGATATGTTTTACTACCATTGCTGGTATGACCACGAAGAAACCATGTTGAACAGGCAGATAGGAGAGCTTGCCGGCCAGGTATTAGGGAATGACCCTTCGGTTATCACAGAACCGGTCCTTCCGCATTCCTCCTTAAGATCTTTGTACTGGCTGTTCTCTTGTGATCAGGATATGCCTAGCCCTGAATTATTAAATAAGCAGTTAAGCTTATTTTCATATTTATTCTCTCAAATTATTTTAAATCCTCCCACGCCCCCGCCTCAATCAAGCCTTACGTATAACTCAATTGTTATGTAAACCGGGCACCTGAAGTCATGCAGGGATCCCATTTTATTGCCTTAGTTTCAGTTGATTCTCAAATAACCAGGATTGAAAAGGAGTGTACGAATAAAATGAAAAAAATATGGTTTATACTTTTGTTGTTGGGGCTCTCATATGGAGCCTACGCCCAGACAATAACGATAAAAGATCAAAAAACCCTGGAACCGATTGAATTGGTTTCACTCTCATGTGAAAGCCCTAAAACAATCATTCATACAAATGAAGAGGGTCAGGCCGATATCTCGGTTTTAAGAGATGCGGAGAAAATAACCATCCATAGAATCGGTTATAAAACAGTAGAGAAAAGCTTTGCCGAGCTTGAAGCATTATCCTTTGAACTGTACCTGAAGTCAACGCCGTTTGATTTGCATGAGATCGTGGTCTCAGCAACACGCTGGCGTCAGACTTCCAGCGATGTCCCCTCAACCATCACTTCCATTACAGCCACCGAAGTGGAACTGCAGAATCCCCAAACAGCTGCAGATTTATTAAGTATTTCGGGGAAGGTGTTTATCCAGAAAAGCCAGCAGGGCGGCGGCAGTCCCATGATAAGGGGATTTGCCACGAACCGGCTGCTTTACAGCGTAGATGGTGTGCGGATGAACACGGCCATATTTCGCGGAGGAAATATTCAGAATGTCATATCTCTGGATCCATATGCAACAAACAACACCGAAGTGTTTTTTGGCCCCGGATCAGTGATATACGGAAGCGATGCTATCGGCGGAGTAATGAATTTTCAAACACTCACGCCTCACTTTTCCCTTGCCGATGACAAACCATTGATAACCGGTAAAGCAGAAGCCCGTCATTCATCAGCAAATAAAGAGATGACAGGTCATTTTGATGTAAATGTAGGATGGAAAAAATGGGCGTTTGTCACAAGTATCAGTTCGTTTGATTATGACCACCTCCGTCAGGGCAGTAATGGTCCGGATGATTACTTGAAACCCTATTATGTTCAGCGTCAGGATGAAGTGGATAGAATCATAACTCAGGACGATACGCTTCTCCAGGTCCCTTCGGCCTACTCTCAGAAAAACATGATGCAAAAGGTCCGTTTCATGCCCAGTGAAAAATGGGAATTCCAGTATGGATTTCATTATTCCGAGACGTCCTCCTACGGCCGTTATGACCGGCACAACCGTACCAGGAATGACCTGCCCCGTTATGCGGAATGGAACTACGGTCCGCAAAAGTGGATGATGAACAACCTGAGTGTTACGCACAGCAGCGTAAATGCGGTGTACGATCAGATGACCGTCCGGCTGGCCCAGCAGTCATTTGAAGAAAGCCGGATTGACCGATCCTTGAACCAAACTGAGAGAACCAACAGAATCGAGCAAGTGGAAGCTTTATCTGCAAATTTTGATTTTTTAAAATCAATAGGTTCCAGGAATACGCTCTATTATGGAGCGGAATATGTTTTTGACGATGTGACTTCAACGGGCATTGACGAAGATATTTTAACAGGCACAAGCATTCCCGGCCCCTCACGCTACCCCCAGGCTACATGGCAGTCCATAGCTGCGTACCTCAATGATCAGTATGAACTCTCAGACTCTTTTTTGCTCCAAGCCGGATTGCGGTACAACCAGTATATTCTGGATGCTGAATTTGACACGGCTTTTTACCCTTTTCCTTTTACAGAGGCCCATATAAACAATGGTGCGCTGACCGGAACCATCGGGGGGATATACCACCCGTCTGATTCCTGGATCATCAGTGCAAACCTATCCACGGCATTCCGTTCTCCGAATGTAGATGATATGGGAAAAGTATTTGATTCTGAGCCGGGTGCTGTGGTGGTGCCCAATCCTGACCTGGAAGCCGAATACGCTTATAATGCTGATTTGCATGTCACCAAAGTGTTTGGGAATGTAACAAGAGTGGATGTGACCGGTTACTACACCTCACTACAAAACGCCATGGTAAGGCGGGATTACACGCTCAGCGGCCAGGAGTACATCATGTATGATGGTGTCCTCAGCCGTATTCAGGCCATTCAAAACGCGGCTGTATCAAATGTCTACGGAATCCAGGCAAGCATTGAGGTGAAACTTCCCGGTGGTTTCAGTCTGTCTTCCGATCTCAACTATCAGAAGGGCGAGGAAGAGCTGGATGACGGCAGTGTCAGTCCTTCCCGGCACGCAGCCCCTTGGTTCGGAGCCTCCCGTTTGGTCTATGATTACCAAAATCTCGAACTGATATTTTATGCTGTTTATCAAGGAGAACGAAAGCATGAAGATCTGCCGGAGGAAGAGAAAGGCAAGACAGAAATATACGCATTTGATGAAAACGGCAACACTTATGCGCCTGGTTGGGCCACATTGAATTTAAAGGCTCTGTATCATATCAATGACTTCCTGAGCATAAGTGCGGGTATTGAAAACATCACTGATAAGCGGTACCGCCCTTATAGTTCGGGAATATCCGGCGCGGGACGAAATTTTGTTCTCTCACTCAGAACTGATTTTTAATTTTTATTATTGAAAGCCTGCTGTTTGCCTCTTGTGAATGGCAGGCTTTTCATTATTTCATATATTTTTCGAACCATTTGACCATGCGTTCCAATACATCGATCCGGTGATTTTCTTCTCTGATCCCGTGCCCTTCCCGGGGATAAACAACAAAATCCGTTTCAACACCATATCGCTTCAACCCTCTATGGAACTGATAGCACTGAGCGATCGGGTCTGTGGAATCGTTTTCTCCGCACAGGATCAATGTGGGGGTTGTGACATTTTTAATATATGTCATTGGAGACCGTTCAATAAAAAGGTCAAGGTTTTCATAGGGAGTTCCCAAAAACCATGTATCATAAGCATTGATTGAGTTCGATTCAGCTCCATACTCAAGAGCGAGGTCAGTCATTGGCGCACCGGATACGGATGCCCTGAACCGGTCAGTCTGTGTTACGGCCCAGGCAGCCATGTAACCTCCATAAGACCATCCGCCTATTCCCAGGCGCTCTGGGTCAGCTATCCCCTGCTTGATCAAATAATCGACGCCGGCCATGACATCCTTAAAATCAGCGCCGCCCCAATCTCTCCGGTTCATGACCATAAATGTGTACCCATATCCTACGGATCCTCTTATATTCGGGCAGAACACAGCAAAGCCCTGGTCTGCCAAAAGCTGTGCCCATGCATTGAACCGGTCTGACCAGGCACCGGTAGGCCCTCCGTGGATCAAGGCCACCAAAGGCACTCTTGTTCCCTCCCTGTATGTTGTGGGTTTTAAAAGAGCAGCCTCGATTTCAACATCGTCAAAGCTTTTGTATGAGAAAACCTCAGGCTGGATAAGGTCAACATTATCCCATTTTTCATTAAAGTGTGATGCTTTTTCAACCAGTCCTTTTTCTGAAAAAATCCAGAGTTCGGGGCATTTAGCAGCTGTTTCACCAACAAAGACAAGAATGTCCTTAAAAGCGGCAAAAGAGCTGGGCTGTACATCGAATCTTCTCTGTTTTTCAATCTTTCCATCCTGAGAAAGAGAGTACAGCGTTCTTGTGAAACCGGTTGCGGCCAGAGCTAGAATGCGGCCGTTTTTCTGCCAAATATAAGAATTAATTGGCCTGTCAATGGTGGAAGCCGTTATATTCCTGGCTTTCTCACCGGATAATGACAGGAGAAAAAGGTCATGAGCCGTGGGACCGTCATTTCGTGAACCGGTGAAGGATAGTATTGTTCCCTTTGGTGAGACCTTTAGATCGCCAAAAGGACCTTCGGGTCGGATTATTTTTTTCATTTCGCCGCTTTGTACGTCGACCGAATAAATCATATCCGTAAACAGTTCCGGCTGAGGATGGTCCGTAGCTGAGATGATCATCTGTTTTCCATCAGGCATCCATAAAAAGCTTGAAATACGCCACTTCTCATCAGTGAGTTTCCTGATTTCACGGGTTTCACGGTCCATAATGCTGATATAAGGATTCTTTCTATCCCGGTCTATGACACGGGCATCATTTTTTTCCTTTTTCTTTTTTTCCTCTTCCGGAGTATCGGGCTGTGTGGATAGGAGCGCAATGTTCCCTCCGTCTGGAGACCATTCGAACGAACGGACTCCTGTTTCGCACTCGGTCAAGGGAAAGGCTTCGCCTCCATCAGCGGGAATCAGGTAAACCTGCGTTTTCTCTAGACGCGAGGATAGAAACGCCAATGTTTTCCCGTCAGGAGACCATCGGGGATGGCTGTCCGACATTTCAGAAGTCGTGAAAGGACGGAGCTCTTTTGTCGCTGTGTTTAAAGTCCATATATTTCTCTTATATTTATCTCCTTCAACAGGATGGGATAGCACAAAGGCAATATGCTTTCCATCCGGAGAAATCTGGAGATCTGACAAACCATACCTTTGGAGCGTCAGCTCAGGCGTCAGGGGTTTCTTTTGATAAGAATAAGAAGATTCGCTAGGGATTTTGGACCAGCTTAAGTGAGGGGACCATAAAAGCAAAAGCAAGGCTAATAAAGCAGGATAATGCCGGAATAAAACGAATAAATTCCTTTTTTGAGTCTTGTTAGTCATTGTTCGCTCCTCTCATTTGTAACAGCATGAGCATCATACACATTAAAAAGAAATCCAGTCAAATGAAAAAAACACAAGATAGAATGAAGCGGCTGATTAAAGAACGGAACTGGGTCCAAAGAAAAGAATGATTTTAAGATCAGGTATAGATAACTTTTAATTCGCTGATTCTCCGGTTGCATACCGATCCCATGCCAATTTTGATATTCCTGTCCTGAAGAAATTTCTTTTCCTCTCTCTCCTGCTGGCCGCTCTGTATGTTGCCGACGGCACAAAAATAAGGATAGAGCAGGAAAGTCAAAAGGATTATAAGAACGGTGTGAAATATGTTTTGCCTCATGATCTACCTACCTTATAATCATATGATGTGAAAAATCTGATATGATTCTATTCAAATCAGTTCAGAAAATCGACCTGACTTATAAGGTCGAACACTTTTAAGGGAAAAACGCCCATCCCCTCTCCTTCCGGAGTGGTGCGTCCGCCGTGTCCGTAATTTTCCATGGTAAACCCGTAATCCTCCGGCCCGAACCAGGGATAGACTTTCTCCCACATTTCTTTTACCACTTTGTTTTCAGGACAGTAAATCATAATAAATCCTGATTTAAGCGCTGAGACCCCTCTTTGGAACAGGTCTGGATCACCTGTTTCCTTATAATAGCCGAGGAAGAGCTCGGCAAACAGTGTTTCACGGGAATCATTCCACTCCCCGTCAGCGTTCATCACACCGAATCCTCCAAGCGCAGGGAC
>Ga0207752_1001192_pt1 | contig 12081 bp, 7 predicted proteins | sample Pon2CUnioCityCA_6_FD_187272 | JGI IMG/M metagenome (GOLD analysis project Ga0207752, IMG submission 187272) | Marine sediment microbial community from Union City, CA, USA - Pond 2C Sediment 2 (SPAdes) | ecosystem: Environmental > Aquatic > Marine > Intertidal zone > Salt pond sediment ... | reverse complement strand
GAATATCGCCGCGAGGTGGCGGCCGTACTGGCTGGGCGCTGTTTACAATCGCTGCGACCTGCTTCAGAACCGGCCGGCCAGTGAAAAAACCTATTTCAAATTTTCCATTTATTTGTTGAGTTGATTGAGGACACGATGACAATCCCGCATGGTTTTGAGTTGATCAAAGAAGAAGAAATCGAGGAATTAAACACTCGTGGGCGTCTGTTCCGGCACGTCAAGACCGGCGCCGAGTTATTGTCTCTCGAGAATGACGACGAGAATAAGGTTTTCGGAATCACCTTTCGCACGCCCCCCGCAGACTCGACCGGGCTGCCACATATCATGGAACATTCCGTACTGGACGGTTCGCAGAAATATCCGGTTAAAGAGCCTTTTGTGGAGCTGATCAAAGGCTCGTTGAAGACCTTCCTGAATGCCTTCACCTATCCGGACAAGACCTGCTACCCGGTCGCCAGCCAGAACGTACAGGATTTTTACAACCTGATCGACGTGTACGTGGACGCTGTATTCCACCCGTTGATCTCTCCCTTCACGCTGCAGCAGGAGGGCTGGCATTATGAATTAGAGGATGTCACAGCGCCGTTGGACTACAAGGGCGTGGTTTTCAATGAGATGAAGGGCGCCTATTCTTCCCCGGATAATGTTCTGGCTCGTTTTACCCAGCAGTCCCTCTTCCCGGATACGCCCTACGGCGTGGATGCGGGCGGCGATCCGCAGGTGATCCCCGACCTGACCTACGAACGCTTCAAGCGTTTTCACGACACCTACTACCATCCTTCCAACGCGCGCATCTATTTCTACGGCGACGACGACCCGCAAGAACGGCTGCGCTTGATGGACGGCTATTTGCAGGACTTCGAGTCCCTGGAAGTCGATTCGAGCATCCATCTGCAGCCGCGTTTCGCAGAGCCCAAGTGGGTGGAGATGCCCTACGACGCCGGCGAGGCTTCCGAGGAGAAGAAAGGTTTTCTGACAGTCAACTGGCTGCTTCCGGAAACCTTGGACGCCGAACGAACCTTGTCGCTGCACATTTTGTCCCATATCTTGATTGGGACGCCGGCTTCCCCGCTGCGCAAAGCCTTGATTGACTCGGGCCTGGGCGAGGATCTGGCCGGCCAGGGGCTGGAAGGGGAGTTGCGCCAGATGTTTTTCTCCACCGGCTTGAAAGGCATTGCCGTAGAGGACGCCAAGCGGGTTCAAGCGCTGATCCTGGAAACGCTAGAGGACCTGACAGAGAACGGTTTCGATCCTGAGATGATCGAGGCTTCCATCAATACCACCGAGTTCCGTTTGCGTGAGAACAACACCGGCTCTTTCCCGCGCGGCCTGCTGCTCATGCTGCGCGCTCTGACGACCTGGCTGTACGAGGGCGACCCCTTTGCCCCGCTGGCGTTCGAAGAGCCGCTGTCGAATATCAAGCAGCGTGTACATGCAGAAGAGCACTATTTTGAAACCCTGGTGCAGAAGTATTTACTGGAGAACCAGCACCGTACTACCCTGTTGCTCAAACCGGATCCCGGCTTGCGTGAACAGCAGGACGCCGCCGAGCGCGCCCGCCTGCAAAAGGTGCGCCAGAGCCTCTCCCAGCAGCAGCTCGAAAAGATCGTTGAAAATACGCGCGAACTCCAACGGCGGCAGCAGGCGCCGGATGATCCGCAGGCGCTGGAGGCCATTCCCAGTCTGGAACTGGAAGATCTGGAGCGTGAAAACAAAATCATCCCGCTGGAGATTTCCCAACAAGGTGGAACTCGCATTCTATACCACGACCTGTTTACCAACGGAATCGTTTACCTGGACGTAGGCTTCAACCTGCACAGCTTGCCGGATGGTTATCTGCCTTACGTGCCCTTGTTCGGCAAGGCCTTGATCGGTTTGGGCACCGAAACACAGGATTATGTCAAGCTCTCCCAACGCATCGGCCGTTCGACCGGCGGTATCTATCCGGCCAGTTTCACTTCCGTGATCCAAGACAGCCGGGGAACAGCAGCCTGGCTTTTCCTGCGCGCCAAAGCAGTCACGGAGAAAAGCGATGAAATGTTGGCCATTCTCAAAGACGTGCTGCTGACGGCCAACCTGGACAACCGCCAACGCTTCCGCCAGATCGTATTGGAGCAAAAGGCTGGTCTGGAATCCATGCTGGTGCCCGCCGGGCACCGCATGGTGAACACCCGCCTGCGGGCGCTGTTCAACGCAGCCGATTGGGCCGACGAGCAAATGAGTGGCGTCGAGTACTTGTATTTCCTGCGCCAGTTGGCCGAGCAGGTGGAGCGGGATTGGCCGGCGGTATTGAATAAACTTGAAGCCATCCGCAAGGTGCTGCTCGACCGCCAGAATATGCTCTGCAACCTCACCCTGGATGAAGAAAATTGGCAAGCTTTCCAGCCGCAGTTGAACGCTTTCCTGGAGGCGCTGCCCTCCGGGCCGGGTGAGAGCGTGCTCTGGAACCCGCAGTATGGGCCCGATTTTCAGGGATTGACTATCCCGGCCCAGGTGAACTACGTCGGCAAAGGCGCCAACCTGTACGAGTTAGGATATGAGCCCAAGGGCTCCATCGCGGTGATCTTGAACTACTTGCGCATGGCCTACCTGTGGGAGCGTGTGCGCGTGCAAGGTGGGGCTTACGGCGGTTTCTGCGCCTTCGATCACCGCTCGGGTGTGTTTACCTTCCTGTCCTATCGCGACCCAAACTTGCTGGGCACGCTCGATAACTACGACCAGGCCAGCCAGTTCTTGCGCCAGCTCGATATCAACCGCGAGGAGTTGACCAAATCGATCATTGGAGCTATTGGCGATATGGATGCCTACCAGCTTCCGGATGCCAAAGGTTACACCTCCATGCTGCGTTACCTGGCCGGCGACAGCGACCAGGCTCGCCAACGACGGCGGGAGGAAATTCTAGCTGCCAGCCAGGAGGATTTCCACCAGTTTGCCGGCGTCCTGGAGCGTCTGAACGAGGCCGGTAAGGTGGTGGTGATGGGATCGCAACAAGCCATCCAGGAAGCCAACCAGGCGCGCGATGGCTGGTTGAAAGTCCAAAAAGTCCTCTAAGCGCTTCCAGGGGAGCTTAAATCCAGGCTTCCCTTTCGTACGCTTTTTAGACCGGATCGACCGGTCTCGACCGATACGGAGTATTTACATGAAGTTGAATTTGAACGTTAATGGCAGTCCGGTAGAGATGCAGGCGCCTGCCGGGATCAGTTTGTTAACTGCCCTGCGATCCGCCGGGTATTTCGGGGTAAAACACGGCTGCGAAACCGGGGAGTGCGGCGCCTGCACGGTCTTACTGGACGGCAAGCCAGTTAATTCGTGCGTGTATTTGGCTGCCCAGGCGCAAGGCCAGCGCATCGAAACCATCGAGGCGGTCGGGCAGCACCCCGAACAGGGCTGGAAGACCACTCCCGGTCTGCACCCCATCCAGCAAGCCTTTGTCGAGACGGGAGCCATCCAGTGCGGGTACTGCACACCGGCCATGGTGCTGGCAGCCAAGGAGCTGCTGGATAAGAATCCCGACCCCAGTGAAGGGCAAGTGCGCCAGGCGCTGTCTGGCGTGCTGTGCCGCTGCACCGGTTACCTGAAGCCCGTGCAGGCTGTCCTGCGCGCGGCGGCTGTGATGCGCGGCGAAGAGGTCGCGCCCATCGATGGCGAAGGCGCCCCGCAGAAAGCGATCCCGGCCCCGGCCGATTGGCTGCCTGAGGAGGGCGGTTGGCCGGATGCAGGTCCCGTTCCTGGAGAGGCCGAGCCGCTTGCTCCCCAAACCGGAGAGGGAAAACCGGTGGTGGCGCTGCCGCGCGTCATGCCGCACATGCAGGTGGCCTCCGAGACGGAGACCTGGAGCCGGGTCGGCAAGCCGGAGCCGAAAGTGGACGCTGTCAAATTGGTGCAGGGCAAGCCAGCCTTCACGGCCGATTTCGAGCGGCGCGATATGCTGGTCGCCAAAGTGCTGCACAGCCCGGTGGCGCACGCCCGCATCAAGCGCATCGACGCCAGCCGGGCGCGCCAGCTTCCCGGTGTGGCGGCCGTGCTGACCTGGGAGGATATCCCGCGCGTGGTGTATTCCACCGCCGGCCAATCCGACCCCATTCCGGGGCCATTGGATACCTTCTCTCTAGATCATAAGGTGCGCTTCGTCGGCGACCGGGTGGCTTTTGTGGCCGCGGAGAGCGCCGAAATCGCTGAAAAGGCGCTCGAGTTGATCGAGGTCGAGTATGAAGAGTTGCCGGCCATTTTGGACCCGCAGCAGGCCATGCAGGAAGACGCCGTTCGCATCCACGACGAAGCTGAATACGTCAATTTTGCCGACTCGGATCCGGCGCGCAACCTGGCGGCTGCCATCCGTATCGACATTGGCGATGTCGAGCAGGGCTTCGAGCAGGCCGATTTCGTGTTCGAAGAGGACTATGAGGTTCCCAAGGTGCAGCAGGCGCACATCGAGCCGCACGTGACCATCACCTATTGGGACGCCGACGACCGCCTGGTGATTCGCACCAGCACGCAGGTGCCCTTCCACGTGCGCCGCATGATCGCGCCGGTGCTTGGGTTACCGGTCAAGCGCATCCGGGTGATCAAGCCGCGCATCGGCGGCGGTTTTGGCGGCAAGCAGGAAATGCTCATCGAGGACGTGGCCGCCCACCTGACGATTGCCACCGGCAGACCGGTGCTCTACGAATATACGCGTGAAGAGGAATTCATCGCTGCCCGCTCGCGCCACCCCATGCGCATCCGCATGAAAACGGGCCTCAAAAAGGACGGCACCCTCACCGCCAACGCCATGTACGCGCTGACCGACACCGGCGCCTACGGCTGCCATGCGCTGACCGTCACCGGCAATACCGGGCATAAAGCTATGGCGCTGTACGTCGGAGACGGCCCCTACCGCCAATCTCCCAATATCCGCTTCTACGCCGACATCGTCTACACCAACCACCCGCCGGCAGGGGCTTACCGCGGCTACGGCGTCCCCCAGGGCTTTTGGCCGCTGGAGCGCCATATGGAGAAGATCGCCCGCGAGCTTGAGCTTGACCCGCTGGAGTTCCGCCTGAAGAACGCCCTGCGCGAAGGCGAGTTGCACCCCTTCAGCACGGCCTGGTCGGAAGGTCGTGAACCGCGGCCCGAAACCATCCAGACCAACGGTTTGGAAGAATGCGTACGCCAGGGCAAGGCGGTCATCGGCTGGGACCAGAAATACGGCAATCCTGATTGGCGCCAGGTGCCTGGCAAACCATACTTGCGGCGCGGCATCGGCGTCGCCATGGTCATGCAGGGCACCGCCATCCCGTATTTGGATATGGGCGGCGCCAGCATTAAAATGAACGACGATGGCTCGTTCAACCTGTTGATCGGCGCCACCGACCTGGGCACCGGCTCCGACACCGTGCTGGCGCAAATGGCGGCGGAGGTGCTGGGTGTGCCGCTGGAGGACGTGATCGTGTATTCATCGGATACCGATTTCACGCCTTTCGACAAAGGCGCCTACGCCTCCAGCACCACCTATATCTCCGGCGCAGCCGTCACGCAGGCGGCTTTGAAGGTCGCCGAACGCATCCGCATCCGGGCGGCGCACATGCTGGACCAGCGCACTCGCCAGCAGGAGAACAGCGACCTGCGCGTGCCGCCGGAAATTTCTCCCGATAATATCCGGCTCGAGAACCGCCAGGCGATCGCGCCGGATGGCAACGCTGTGTCGCTGGCCGAAGTAGCCCACAACGCCTTGCACCATGAAGACCAGGAGCAGATCATGGCAGTGGGTTCGTTCATGTCGCCGGTTTCGCCGCCGCCCTTCGCAGCGCAGTTTGCCGAGGTGACCGTGGACGTGGAGACCGGGCAAGTGGTTGTGGACCGCCTGGTCATGGCGGTCGATTCGGGCGTGATCGTCAATCCGATCACCGCTTCCGGCCAGATCGAAGGCGGCATGACCCAGGCCCTGGGCTACGCGGTCAGCGAAGAGATGCGTTATGATGAAGCCGGCCGGGCACGCGAGCGTGATTTGCGCGATTATCATATTTTCCAGGCGCATGAAATGCCACAACTGGATACGATCTTTGTGGAAACTTTCGAACCCTCGCATCCCTTCGGCGTCAAAGCGGTGGCTGAAATCCCCATGGATGGCGTGGCGCCGGCGGTCGGTAACGCCGTGTTGGACGCCTGCGGCGTGCACATCGACGACAACCCGGTCACGCCGGAGAAGGTCTGGCGGGCGTTGCAAAGCCCAACACACTGATCGTGCAAACCGGGTAGCAGCAAAATATTAGAAAGCGAGTAGAAGTGGTAGACCTACAATTAAACGTGGTCGCATTTTTTCCGGCACGAATTGCCCGAATTGACACAAAAAATTCGAGATATTCGTGTCATTCGTGGCTAAAAAGACCCTGTATGAACGCCTCCACGTTTTACTGCAGCGCTACCGTACAAGTAGAAGTGTACCGGTATGGATGAAATAACTCGTTGGCTTGAAGCCAATCTAGGTCTCGGTCCGCAAGTCCAGTCCAGGATTCTGGAGTCGCTGGTCGTGGTGCTGGTCCTGTGGGTTCTGCGCCAGATCGTGCTGCGCACAGTCGTGTACCGCATAAGCGATGACCGGCGGCGTTACCAGTGGCAGAAGACGACCGGATACGTCTTCTTCACGCTAGTGGTGCTGCTGGTTTGGCCGATCTGGTTCCGTGGATTTCAATCCCTGGCTACCTATCTGGGTTTGCTGTCCGCCGGTTTGGCGATCGCCCTCAAGGACCCCATCACCGATCTGATCGGCTGGGGGTTCATCCTGTGGCGCAGGTCCTTCGAGGTGGGCGACCGCATCCAAATCGGCGAGTACGCCGGCGATGTCATCGACCAGCGCATCTTCCAGTTTTCGCTCATGGAGGTCGGCAATTGGGTCGACGCCGAGCAATCCACCGGGCGCGTGCTGCACGTGCCCAACGGCATGATCTTCACCACCGTGCTGGCGAACTACACCAAGGGTTCGCGCTATATTTGGAACGAGATTCCAGTGCTGGTCACGTTTGAGAGCGATTGGGAGAAAGCTAAACAGATCTTGACGGAGATCGCCAAGCGCCATTCAGAGCAGTTGAGCGAAGGCGCTGAGGAAAGCTTTAAGCAAGCCTCCAAGCAGTATTTGATCAACTACGGTACTTTGACGTCTATCGTTTACACCAGCGTCAAGGACAGCGGAGTGATGCTGACCCTGCGCTATCTATGCGAGCCGCGCAAGCGCCGCGACAGCACCGAACAGGTGTGGGAAAGCATCCTGCGGGCCTTTGCATCCCACCCGGATATCGATTTTGCTTACCCCACCCGGCGTCTTTACAATAATCGGGTGGAAGGCAAGCAGGCCAGCGCTTCGCAATCTCAGGTCAAGGAGTTTTCGGATTCATGAGTCGTATTTACGTTATCGGCCACGTCAACCCGGATACGGATGCCATCGCTTCGGCGATGGGGTATGCCTGGCTGCTGCGCGAACGAGATGGCAGCGATGCCATCGCCGGACGCGCCGGTGCGCTCAATATGCAGACTTCCTGGGTGCTGAAGCGCCTGGGTTTGGAAGCGCCGACTTTGTTGAACGATGCCTCACCGCGCTTTGAAGCGGTGACGCGCCGGCTGGACACAACCACCCCCGACCGGCCGCTGCGCGAGGCCTGGGCGATCGCCAACCGCACCTGGGGTGTAGCTCCGGTGGTCAACAGGGATGGCACGCCCTATGGCCTGGTCAACGGCACCAGCCTGTTCGCTTTCATCAGCCAACAGGTCGGGCCGAACCCATCCCGGCACGAGATGCGCATCTCCGATATCCTGGATTTACCCTGCCGGGAGGCCAGCGATGTGGACGTGCCCTGCTTTACAGAGAGCACTCGCATCCGCGATATGATCAACCGGGTCCTGCGTGAGGAAGGGGATGATTTCTGGGTGGTGGATGAGGCTGGCATGTATGTTGGGGTCTGCCGCCAGCGGGACGTGCTCAACCCGCCGCGCTTGCAGGTGATCCTGGTCGACCACAACGAGTCGCGCCAGGCCTTAGGCGCTTTGGAGGAAGCCGAGCTGCTGGAGATCCTGGACCACCACCGCCTGGGTAATCCTTCCACGCACACCCCGATTCGCTTCTCGGTCGACGTGGTTGGCAGCACCAGCACGCTGATCTCGGAAAGGATCGAGGATGTCGGCATGAGCGCCCCGCCCGATCTGGCCGGTATGATGCTGGCAGGCTTGCTCTCCGACACGCTCATCCTGACTTCGCCCACCACCACGCCGCGCGATCAGCGTGCCGCAGAGCGGCTGGGCCGCTGGGCATTTGTGCCTAACGGCCCGCTGGCAGGTGAGAATGTAGAATCCTTCGGAAAACAGGTACTTGAGGCCGGTGCAGGGCTCACTACTCGCGATCCGGATGAGATCGTCCGGCAGGACATGAAGCTCTACGAAGCCGGTGGGTTTCACTTTGCCATCGCCCAGGTGGAGGTGACCGACTTGTTGCAGCTCCAGGAACATCGCCAGGAGCTTTACCAGGCATTAACTTCATTACAGGAGCGTCGCGGCCTGGATTTTGCCATGCTGATGGTCACAGACGTGGTGCGCGGCTCCAGCCGCCTGTTATTGGTGAACGAGCCGCCTGCCTTGGCCGATTTGCCTTACCCGCGCCAACCGGACGGCATTCGCCTGGCGGAAGGTGTGGTTTCGAGAAAGAAGCAGTTATTACCTGTTGTTTTGGGATTGTTAGAGGATTAAGCTATGAGTGTTTATCGCGCCGTCGCCGAATTAGAAGAGAAAAACGAACCCGGCGCCTTATGTATTGTCGTGCGCAGCCAGGGGTCCACACCGCGCAACGCGTCTTCGAAAATGTTGGTCTACTCGGATGGCAGCTTTGTCGGCACCGTAGGGGGTGGAGAGATGGAAAGTCGTGTGCTGCAGGAAGCGCTGCAAACCATCCAGGATGGCCAGCCGCGCATGTTGGCATACAGCATGACCGATCCTTCCCGGGGAGACCCGGGTGTATGCGGCGGCCAGTTGGAGGTATTCGTGGAGCCCATAAAACCCAAACCCGTTCTGTTGGTGATCGGCGCTGGCCACGTCGGCCAGGCGGTGGCCCATTTAGCCGATTGGCTCGGATTCCACGTGGCGGTCAACGACGACCGGCCTGAGTTCTGCAACCCGGAGGTTATTCCGCAGGCCAGTGAATTTTATCCACTTCCTATGTCCCAGGTGTCTGAGAAGATGAAGATAACTCCCTGGACCTATATCGTCCTGACCACGCGCGGCGTCAATATCGACGTGGAAGGTATGCCCGCCTTGCTGGACACTCCCGCGGCTTATCTGGGCGTGATCGGCTCGAAGCGGCGCTGGACCACCACGCATGAGAAATTGCTAGAAATGGGCGTATCCGAAGAAAAGTTGGCTGCCGTGCATTCACCGATCGGATTGGAACTGCAGGCCGAGACCCCGGAAGAGATCGCGGTCAGTATCATGGCTGAGATTATTATGCTGAGGAACGGCGGGGACGGCCGCCAGATGACCGCACCCTGAGGGTGGGTATGACTCATTTGGACAAACTAACAGTTTGTCCTACATCATGCGCCCTCCTACGGTGTCACCAGCCTGGCAATCTCTCCTAACAAGGATGTTTTGGCATCCGGCGGCGGGGATGATAAAATTCGATTCTGGCGCATTTCCGATATGTCATTTACTGCCGGTGGAAAGTCGTTGTTTACTGTTAGTTACGACGGGACGATACGGCCATGGGGCTTGCCTTAGAGCGCCACGTGGGTCGATCAGTCCGTTAGACTTAAGAAGATGGAGATTTCAATGTGGCAAGAGACCATTAGTGCAACAAGTATCGCCGAAGTCGTGGATGTGCTAGCCGAAAAGGGGCCGCGCGCCCGCATCATCGCCGGGGGAACAGATTTGATTCTCGAGATTGAACGCGGTGTGCGCCAGGGTATCGAGACGTTGGTGGACGTCACCCGCGTTCCCAACCTGGATCAGATCGTGTTGGACGAGGACGACGTCATCCACCTGGGATCTCTGGTGACGCACAACCAATGCGTGGATTCGAAGTTGATCGTCGAACACGCTTTCCCTCTGGCGCGCGCTGCCTGGGAAGTAGGTGCGCCTCAGATTCGCAACCGTGGCACGGTGGCCGGAAATTTGATCACCGCTTCACCGGCCAATGACACCATCACGCCCTTGATGGCCATGGGCGCCCGAGTGACATTAGCTTCGAAACGCGGAGAACGTGTTGTCAGCTTAGAGGATTTCTACCAGGGTGTGCGCCAGACGGTCATGCAGCCCGACGAGATGCTGGTGGACATCGCTTTTCCGGCATTGTCGGAGAAACAGCGCGGCACTTTTGTGAAAGTAGGCTTGAGGCGGGCGCAGGCGATTTCTCTGGTGGACGCCGCCTTTGTATTGACCATGGATGGCGACACGGTCGAAGAGGCGGTTATCACGCTGGGCGCCGTGGCGCCGACCATTATCCACGCCAGGCAGGCCGAAACCTATCTGGCCGGTAAAGTGCTGGACGCCACGACTATCGCCCAGGCGGCGGATTTGGCTGTTCGAGCTGCCCGGCCGATCAGTGACGTGCGCGGCTCGGCTAGCTACCGCACCGAGATGGTGCGGGTGAGCGTTAAACGCGGCTTGCAAACCTTGCTGCGGCGCATGGAAATGGAAATGTTCCCGACCAAACCGGTGATGTTGGGCGGACAACAGCGCAATAATGGAAACCTGCCGCGCATCTCGGGTTCCGTGCATCACAGCCCGGATTCCGCAATCCGCACGCGTATCAATGGCCAAGAGTACGTCTTCAAAGGCGGCCAACACAAGACCTTGCTGCGGCTGCTGCGCGAGGATGCCGGACTGACCGGTACCAAGGAAGGTTGTGCGGAGGGAGAGTGCGGGGCCTGTACCGTGTTCCTGGATGGGATGGCAGTCATGAGTTGTCTGGTGCCGGCTGCCCGCGCTCACGAAGCCGAGATCGTCACGGTCGAGGGTCTCGCAAAAGCCGGAAAATTACATCCGGTGCAGCAGGCGTTCGTCGAGGATGGCGCCGTCCAGTGTGGGTACTGTACGCCCGGCTTCTTGATGTCAGCCGCCAAGTTGATTGAAGAACGGCCCAATCCGACTCACGACGAGATCCAGCAAGCGATCACAGGCAACCTGTGCCGCTGCACAGGTTATTACAAGATTGTCCAGGCGATTGAGCATGCTGCTCAAATGGAGGCCCACGATGGCTAAATACCGCCAATACGAACGGCCGGAGATCGAAAAGAAAGACCCCCTCGAAGTGCATCCGATATGGCGTGGCATTGGTTGTATCTTTATGATTATCATGCCCGTCGTCGCCTATGCCGGCGCCTTGCTGCTGTTAGAGGCCAACGGCCGTCAGAATTGGGTCCGGGTGCCTGCCGAACTTTCCCAAAGCGTGACCCTGCCTGTGCTGGGCGTGATGCCCCATTTGTATGCCACGCTGGTCACAACTGTCATCTTGTTATTATTGGGGTTCGGTCTGCTGACGATCGTCTTTGCGATCTTCTACAGCTCATTCGGTCCGTCCCGTTACGGGCCTTTCGACGCGCCACCGCCCAGACGGCGCTAATTCAACCCAGGGGGAGAGGCTAATATGGAGAGAACTGTTCCAAGCACCGAGTCCGAGGAGGTCGAGCTTTACCTGCGGACTTATTATTCGTTACTGCGCACTACCGCCGAGGTACAGATCCGTACGCTGGAGGAAGTCCACACCGGGATGCGTTCTTTGCTGCATCCTGGCGCGCGTGACCCCAATCCGGATATGGCGGCCTTTATTTACAGCATGCTGCGCTTGCCATCCTGTCTGGTCGACGTGAAACTGGTCGTCCTCGGGCAGAGCGCCAAAGTGTTTGCCCGGGCCGGTTTTGGCGACGTGCATGCCTGGGAGGAAGTTTCTGCCGCTGCCCGTCGCCGGCGTTGTTTTTACGACGGCGGCGATACGTTGGCTTGTTTTATCGCCAGCCGCTCCGACATTGACGACATGATCCCGCTGCTGACCGCCTACCAAATCGAGTGGAATAAGATAAACCGTAAACTGCAGCGTTTGCCGGATGGTTTATCGGCCGAGGAGAT
>Ga0207752_1001191_pt1 | contig 12084 bp, 9 predicted proteins | sample Pon2CUnioCityCA_6_FD_187272 | JGI IMG/M metagenome (GOLD analysis project Ga0207752, IMG submission 187272) | Marine sediment microbial community from Union City, CA, USA - Pond 2C Sediment 2 (SPAdes) | ecosystem: Environmental > Aquatic > Marine > Intertidal zone > Salt pond sediment ... | reverse complement strand
GAGTGACCATCAGGCTGGAACGCATCGGTATGTGCCAGCAGGAGGGCCCAGAGGCTGCGCATGCCCAGGCAGTTGGCCAAAACGAACGCATCGTCACATGGCAGAAGGCGGGCACCGAGGACATCACGTCTATGAGCGGCTCACAGGAGCGGACAGCTGCAGAGCATATAATAAGGAAGGAAACGCCGGAGGCCATGCTTCGCACAGTCAGTGTTCTTCCAGCGGACAGCCGGTATATCTCCAGTCTCAACCCGGGGATTGCAGGACATAGCGGTCGACAGGCCATTCGCCCATCTTCGTACAGAACGCAGCGGCGGTCCCTTCGCTTTTGTTTGGGCGAACCGCCCGCAGGCCAAACCGAAGGTCAGTACCCCATCCACGAGTGTCTTGTCCGGCATGCCGACCCTGCACGGTGAACAGTATCAAACGGAGGATCTGCGTGGCCAACAGCGCATGGCCGGCGGGGTCGAATACGTCGGAATCGGCGTCCCGGCAGGCGAGAGCATAGGGTCAAGAGCACCGTGGGACTGGTCATCAAAGGAATCTGAAGTGTGGAAATAATCAATATTCGTATATAGTCGATTTTTGCCACACAATTGCAAGTGCCTATCAGAAAAGACCTTAGGAGCGTTTTGGGGCCATTTGGGGGCATGATTTAATCCACACTTCAGACCCCCACCAGGCCGAATAAAACCACAACTCAGGGCATTTAATCCACACTTCACGCCGATTTAATCCACACTTCGGCCTATTTAGTCTACACTTCAGAACCCCCGAAACGAGCCCTCTCAACAGTCTCCGAACCAGCGACTGGAGCCCTGATGGCAAGGTCGCCGCGCGCCGCTGTGAATCCAGAACCTCGGGGTCAGAAGGTCCGCCAGTGGGAGTGATTTTCCGATGGAACCGGCGGAGAAGGAAGAATGATTGTATACCATATATATCTATTATTTTCTATATGGAAAGGTAGGAAAGAGAAGGTAGGAAAGGACCGAAGGCCGGCCCGCCGAAAGCAGCACAACTCGCCAGTGACGGCACACAGAGGAGACAATTCCACTCCGCCGGCAGGGAATCTCCATCGGAAATCTACTCTCTCTGACCGGCCCTCACGAACCGATAGCTTTTTATACTTCCTGTTCCATTGGAACTTCTGGAGGTGAGATTCCGATGGAACCGACCACGGTCCGCAACAAGATCATCGGACAGATTCAGCATATGCTCGACCATGCCATCATCAGGAACCGGCGTTTCCTCGATGACGAGCAGCTCATCAAGGCCGAACAGCTGGCCGTCCTGGAGGAGATCTTCAATGCCAATGTCCGCGACGTGGAGATCCGCGAGCTGAGCTCTCACTTTGCGCCCGTCCTCCGCCACGACCACCCCGTCCACCTGGCCATCTGGGGCAAGACCGGGACCGGCAAGACCCTGACGGTCAGCTACTTCCTGAACCTGTTGGCACAGATGTGCGCCGAGAAGAACGTCGCCCTGAGGTACAAGCATCTCGACCTGTCGACACCGATGCCATGCTTTCGGGCCCTCAATGACCTGGCCTGCCTGCTCAACGCCAGCAAGCGGTACAAGAAGGGGATCTCCCTGGAGGAGCTGATGCTGCGAATCGAATCCGCCCTGGCGCACTACACCGGCTATCTCGTGCTCTTTGTCGATGAGGTCGACAACCTGCGGCGGGACAAGGACACCTTCATGACGTTTCTGGTCCGCCGCCTACCCCAGCGAATCCCCGCCAAACTCATTCTCGTCTTCGTATCCAACCGTCTCGACTGGCCGGACAATCTCGATCCCCGGGTCCGGTCTTTCCTGAAGCTCAACGAGGTTGTCTTCAAACCCTACGATGCGGTGGACCTGCAGCGCATCTTGAACATCCGCGTGGAGAAGGCACTTCACCAGGAGGCGGTGGAGGCTGGTGTAATCGAGAAGGTCGCTGCTCTGGCCAGCCGCGACCATGGCGACGCCCGCCAAGCCGTGGCCCTGCTGGCCAAGAGCGCCTACCTTGCCGAAAAGGCCGGGAGCAGGATCTCGCTGGAGATCGTGGACCATGCCTGTTCTGAGATCGAGCAGGACAAGTACGTGACCATGATTCGCACCGCTCCGCGCCAGCTCCAAGCAGCGATGGCGGCGGTGATCCAGTGTGTTTCGAATCGTAGTAGGGAGAAAGGAGAAACCGGTGAAGTCTACCATCTCTACAGCACGTGTTGCCATCAGGCGGGACTGCGGCCCCTGACACGGCGGGCCTTTGGGGACATGCTCAACGAGCTGGACATGTACTCTTTGCTGCAGAGCCACGTGGTGTCCCGGGGCCGCTACGGTCGCACCCGGGAGATCTCGGTGGATCTACCAGACGAGTTGACAGGCCGAATCTACGAGGAGATCAAGCGGAGCTTGGAGATGTAGCTACGGCAAGGGCGCCTGGCAGCTCCATCGTCCGAAGATCGAGTGAGGAGGAGCGTCCAGCCGTCCGCCCCGGACCCAGATCGGTGCCGAGATCCCCTCCTTGAACATGCGGGCCTGTTCAGTGAGCCAGATGAAGTCGGACGGTGGCATTTCCTGGACCAGCGTGCTGAGAGTGCTCAGCCGCGCCACGGTATCGGTGACAAACAACAGGCGAAAGCCGTTCAGCTGGCAGTTCCACAACGATTCGTACTTCTTGTAGGCCAGCGTGTCAAAACACATCCCGTAGTTCAGGATCTTCTGCCGTATGTCTTTGGGCGTTCGCTTCGGGCTGCCAAGAGTCTCGGTGCCTCGATCCACTTCCAGAAAGAACAGGACCGTCTTGTCCTGTGTCGCGTCGGAAATCGAGAAGACTGCATCCGGCGTGAAGCTGATGCTCTTCTGCGGTCCTGTTGCATCCGGCATTGGATTGGCGGCAATGGCAATACTCGAGTACTCGGCCGGCAGAAACGGGGAGTTATGGGCAAGGAACCGGATCTTCAGTTGGGGCAGAACCGTCCCGACATGATGGAGATGCGCTCGGACCCAATTCAACAGGAGGTGATGAGCCTGCGGCGGAACACGTTCGCCCAGGATCTCTTCGGCCCGTACCTGTGGGTCAATCAGTCCTCGCTCCTGGAGAACCTGCACCGCACCTATGGCCGGCGAGACCACCCGTTCGGGCCGACCCCGGCGCTGGCCCCGTCCCCGCGTAGCATCCGCCAAGTACCCTTGATCCACCAGTTGACCGATTCTTCGATTCAGGCTCTTACCGTTCCCGGATAGAAGAGCGGCCAATTGTGGCGTGGTCACAACGCGGCATTCGATCACCATACGAAGTACCTCGCAGTCATTCCCCGTCAGCCTGAACACCATCGCAAGCACCTCCTGCATAACCATGTGCGACCGATATGAGCCGCAGCTTCTGCTCCGATATAGCGGCTGAAGCAACCCCACGATTTCAGACAGAACACACAGATCTGAAAGAGTCACGCGCGTCGATCCGGGTGTGCTTACAACGTTACCCGGCGTGAAACGAAAGACCGAAAAGCACCGCTTTGCATAACAGAAACATGTTGGTGAATGCACCCGCGGCCGCTCGCACCGATGTTGGACGACACCGGCTAACGAGCCGGGGCCATTCGTGAGTGGGTCGCCCAGATGCCAGCCGAGGCCAAGAAGTCAGTCTTCGTGGATTTGACTACGCGGCACAGTGCGAGCGGAGCTGCATGGACGGAGTGTCATTCACAGAAGATGAAATGCCGTGGAGTGCCATGGGGAATCATGAAACACATGAAGCTGTCGTGCAATGGCCTGATGAGCGTGTGAGGCGCCACGATGTGATGGTGCCGGCAGTCTTGCCTGATGGCAACGGAGGCATCAGACCGTGTCCGGAGTTGCTGACCGAGGAAGAACTCATACTGTTCCTTCGCATCCCGGAGGTCAGTAAGGCGAAGGATCACCACCATGTGATCGAGAACCTCAAGAGAATGCACGACTTGCCGTGTCTCCACATATGCAGGAAACCGCTCTATCCAACCGAGGCTGTTCGAAGATGGGTGCTGGAGAAGACCGGTAAGGAGCGACGATGATTTTGGAGTTTACATCGCGCAGGGGCCGCGCTATGATTGTGGCCGGACCGGTCTTACCAGCCAAGGTCAAGAGAAAGGAGGCAGATTCATGGACAAAGAGCTGGTAAGGCTGAGAGAACGGCCGTCGCGCGACGGCAAGCGGTTTGTCTATATGCTGGATTATGTTGATCAGGGTGGTCGGCGCCGAAGGGTTTCTCTGGGGCACGGGGACCGGCGAAAAGCCGAAAAGGAACGGTCCCAGAGGGAACGTGAACTGCGGATGGGATACATTGAGCCGCAAGACATGGTGCTAAGTGCGTTTCTAAAGGACTGTCTGCAACGGACACGCGGCCAGGTTCGAGAGAGCACCCTCGTGCAACATGACATTGCCATGAGGCACTTCATGGAAGTCGTTGGAGACATTGAGTTGCGGAAGGTGAAGCACGAGCACGGTGAACGATTTGCCCAAGCCCGACTCGACAAGGGCAACAGTCCTGGTACGGTCAACAAGAAACTGCGAAGTCTCAGGCGTATGTTTCAGCTAGCCACGGACCGAGGGCAGATCGAGAAGAACCCCTTGACGCGGCTTCGCCCGTTCAAGAATCCTAAGCGGAAGATCCATGTCTTCGATGAAGAGGAATGCGGCAGAGTCCTTCGGGCTGCGCGCCTGATGTGTCAGAAAGCCGACTTTGACTGGGAATTGCTGATCCTGGCGGCGTTATGTACCGCGATGAGACGAGGCGAACTGCTGAACACCACATGGCGGGACGTCGATTTTGGGAAGCAGACAGTTGAAGTAGCTCCCAAGGGGGACACCGAGCACACCTGGAAGTGGTTTGTCAAAGACACAGACAGGCGGACGTTGCCGCTGACTGATGTACTTGTCAAACGGCTCATCAAGCGGCATTCGGAGCAGCCGGAAGGATACCCTTATGTTTTTGTACCCACATGGCGGTACGATCGCATTGGGGAGATCCGTCGGCAGGGCAAGTGGACCGAAGAGCATGGCAAGTGTCCGGTCAACAACTTCGCAAGGCAGTGGGAGCAGATCCTCTCTTGGGCGAGCATTGACCACGGAGAATTCCACGACCTTCGGCGTACCTGCCTGACAACCTGGCTCCTGCATGGTCTCTCGGAATACGAAGTTATGTGCTTGGCAGGGCATGCAGACTTCCAGACCACCCACCGTTTCTACCTGGCCGTCCGGGAGGACCATCTGAAGCGGGCAAGGGCCGTAACGGCCGAGGTCTTGGCGCCGCATTTTGGCACACATTTGGCACGCGCCCATAATTCCAGCGAATCAGGGTTGACAGCCCGTACGGGAAGACGTTATGATTGCAGCACTTAGGAATGCTGGCGGTGTAGCTCAGTTGGTTAGAGCATGGGATTCATAAGCCCAGGGTCGTCGGTTCGAGTCCGACCGCCGCTACTGATGCGTATCGCGCAGGGCGCGATGCGGCATAAGGCCCCCATCGTCTAGTGGCCTAGGATATCAGGTTCTCATCCTGGAGACAGGGGTTCGACTCCCCTTGGGGGTATGGGCTGCGATTCTGTGTCTTCGCACGGAGTCGCAGCCCCTTGTATTATGCCACAAAACGCGGTTTCGTCGTCCTCTCCCTTTTGGTGTTGCGACGTTCTGTAAGGTTCTGCGTGGCAGGCCCAAGATCCGGGCCACGGCCCCTACGCCGTATTCTTCGATGAGATTGAAGGCGCAATCCTTCTGCCGCTGACAACACCGTCCGCCCTCGCCCATTGCCTCAAATTCCCAGCGCATCTCATCGTACACTTCCTGCCGCCAACGAATTATCGACTCTCGTGTACTCATAGCCATCGGCCCTGTCCTCGCGTCGCATCTTGTCTCGGCCCTGGTGTCACAGCCCCAGTTCATTATACCTGGCAACCGCACATGCGCGCCAATATGACCATGATCATGCTCGGATTCGCAGAGGCTTCTCAGCCCAAACTGGCCGGTCTGATAATGAGGTAGGATTCAACGGAGACATTAGGCCAAAGCTGGCGAGGCTGCGGTTTCATAGTCAATCCGTGTGTCAGCGGTTCCGGGCAGACACGGGACGGCGTGAACCGGAGTACCGATGCCTTCTTCCTTGGCCATGCCCACTTTCGTTTGAGAGATGGGCCCTCTTGGCCGCAGGGAACAGGCGGACTGCGAGTGGACAGGAGTGGCAAAGTACGGTATATTGGTATAGTCCATGGGCCGTGGTATTGACACAGCCGGACGTTTCCGGATCGGCTCTGCTTGGAAGCAGTATCGTTGGGGGCTGTAGGAGAGGTGCTTCATGTGTAAGGCAGCACACTATAGTGCGATTGGTGTTCTACTTGTGTGGACGCATATAGCGGTGGGGGCGATCATTTACGTTCCCGGTGACTACCCGCTCATCCAGGATGCTATTGATGCGGCAAATCCAGGCGATGAGATTGAAGTTGCGCCGGGAACCTACTACGAGGCAGTCAACTTCAACGGTAGGGCGGTCCGCCTCTACAGCAGCGCCGGTGCCTCCGTCACAACCATCAATGGAGGCGGGGCGTACCACGTGGTGCAATGTGTGAGCGGCGAAGATGCCGAGACTGTGCTTGAAGGCTTTACTATCACTGGTGGCCGGGCCAACGGCAGTGGGGCAGACGGCAAGGGTGGCGGGATGTACAATGGCTCTGGCAGCAATCCTAGGGTGATCGACTGCACCTTTACTGGCAACTCCGCAGGTTATGGAGGCGGGATGAACAACTGGGAAAGTAGCCCACGAGTGACCAACTGTACTTTCAGCAGCAACTTAGCAAGCGGCAGCGGCGGGGGGATGTACAACTGGCACTCCAACCCAATTGTCGCAGATTGCACGTTTAGCTCTAACTCCGGGCAGTACGGCGCCGGGATGCTCAACTACTATAGCAACCCAGCCGTGACCAACTGCACCTTCACTGGCAACTCCGCAACAAGCGGTGGTGGCGGGGTATACAACTGGAATGGCACTCCCACGGTGACCAACTGTATCTTCACTGGCAACTCCGCAATATGGCGCGGCGGCGCGATGTACAACGCTCTCTCCAGTCCAACCGTGAACAACTGCATCTTCACAGGCAACTCTGCTGTTTACGGCGGCGGGATGAACAGCTCCGGCGGTAGCCCGACGGTCACTGGCTGCACGTTAACCGGAAACTCCGCTGGCTACGGCGGCGGGATATACAGTTGGGAAAGTGGCCCACAAGTGACCAACTGCATTCTCTGGTCCAATGGCACCGACGAGATCTCAGGGCCTGCTTCCGTAAGCTATAGCGACGTACAGCATGGCTGGCCTGGCGAGGGTAATATCGATGCTGATCCCCTCTTCATCGGTGGGCGGGACCTGCATTTGCAGCCGGGCTCACCCTGCATCGACGCTGGTAATAGCACGGCTGTTACAGAACCCCACGACCTCGATGGCAACGCACGTGTCCAAGGGGCAGCGGTGGATATGGGGGCCTATGAGGTTGCACCTGCCAATACTCCGCCGGAGATACTGGCCATCAGCGTCCCGCCTGACTCGGTGCAGATCAATACGATGGTTAATGTCGGGGCGTCATTCTCGGATATCGATGCTAGCGACACGCATATCGCCGAGTGGGAGTGGGGCGACAGCACATCTTCGACCGGGCTGGTTGATCAGGCCAGTGACACCGTTAGCGGCAGCCACACGTATACGAGCGCTGGGGTATACGCGATCATCCTCACCGTCACCGATGCCTCCGACGCCTCTGATGAGGATGTATACGAGTTCGTGGTGGTCTACGATCCGACAGGCGGATTCGTCAGTGGCGCCGGCTCGATCGACTCGCCCGTCGGAGCTTACGTGCCCGATCCAACTCTGACGGGCAAAGCTAATTTCGGCTTTGTTTCCAGATACCTTAAGGGTTCTGCCGTGCCGACAGGCCATACCCAGTTTCGGTTCAACGCCGGCCATCTGAACTTTCACAGCAGCCGCTATGACTGGTTGGTCGTCACCGGGTCGGACTACGCCAGATTCAAGGGCTCTGGGACCATCAATGGCTCCGGGGGCTTCAAGTTCATGCTCTGGGCCGGCGACGGCAATCCTGACACCTTCCGCATCCGCATCTGGGAAGAGGACGAAGCCACTGGCGTTGAGACAGACATCTATGACAACGGCTTCGATCAAGCTATAGGCGCCGGCTCCATCATGATCCACACCAAGTAGACCGAGCCGCCTTTGACAACTGATTCTCACGGGGCTGCGGGCAGGAAAACTCGCAGCCCCTCTGAGTTCATACTCTGATCGGCGACTGGCCGACACTGACGGCGAAGACGCCGGAGGGCCGGCTGCTGGGTTTCGCCATGCTGCGGCCGCACAGTCCGTTTCCGACCTTCGCCCATGTGGCTGAGATCACGTACTTCGTCGCCCCCGATTGCACTGGTAAAGGAATCGGCTCGCGCATGCTGGCCGAGCTGGAGACCCGCGCCCGGGAAATTGGCATCCGTATCTTCCTGGCCGCCATCTCCGCGCTGAATGAAGGCAGCCTCGCGTTCCATCGCAAGCACGGCTTCGTCGAAGTGGGCCGCCTGCGCGAGATCTGCATCAAGCGGGGCACGCCCTTCGACGTCGTCTGGATGCAGAAGATGCTGTAGCGCCGCTCAGCGTTTGACGCGTGCGTTGCCTTCCCAGACGCTCCAGATCTGGTCCTCGTCGGCCGCTTGGGCGTAGTCGGTCAGCAGCGTGGTGACCAGGGCGCCGGTGGCCCAGCCGAACTGGACCCACTTCTCGGGCTCCCAGCCGCGCAAGACGGCGTAGAGCATGCCGCCGACGAAGCCGTCGCCGCCACCGATGCGGTCGAGCACGCCGATCTCGCGGGGCTCGATCACGTGCCAGTTGCCGCTCTCGGCCATCACGGCGCCCCAGCGGTGGCAGTTGGCGTGGACAACCTCGCGCAACGTCGTCGCAAAGACCGAGGCGTTGGGGTAGGCCTTGCCGGCCCGCTCGATCATCACCTTAAAGCTCTCGATCTTTTTGGCCAGACCCGTACCGCCGGCCTCGGGGCCCGCAATCCCCAGCGCGAGCTGGAAGTCCTCCTCGTTGCCGACGAGGATGTCGGCGATGCCGGCGATCTCGTGGAAGATCGCGCGAAGGTCCTTCTCGCGGCCTTTCCAGAACGACGCGCGGTAGTTCAGGTCGAAGGAGATTCTCGTGCCGTGCTTCTTCGCGGCCCGGGCGATCTCCAGGCAGAAGGCGCCCGTCTCAGGCGACAGCGCCCCGATCAGGCCCGAAAGATGCACAATCTGCACGCCCTCGCGGCCGAAGATCCGTTCGAGGTCAAAATCCTTGACGCTCAACGTCCGGCCGACCTCGCCCGCACGGTCGTTGCAGACCCGCGGGCCGCGAGAGCCCGCGCCGCAGTCGGCTAAGTTGAATTGATGCCGGTACCCCCACGGGCCGCCCTGATCGACCTGCGGACCCTCGACGTCGATGTGCCGGCTCGCCAGATCGTCCCTGATGAAGCGGGCGACCGGGCTGCCCTTAACGAAGGTCGTCAGCACCTTGACCGGCAGGCCGAGGTACGACGAGACGCTGGCGACGTTCGTCTCGGCGCTGGTCGCCTGCAGGGTGAACCGCCGGCTGCAATGGAACGGCTGGCCGTTATCGGGGGTCAAACGCCCGCCCATGCTGGTCGGCACGAGCAGAGCGTAGCGGCAATCCTTCTTGAGTTCGATGCTCACAAGGCTCTCCTTTTGATCGTGTCAATATCCAACGCCACATCATCCGGCCGCGAGCAACCGGCTGTCGGCCGATCCCCGCGCACCGCGACCATCCATACCAAATCTCGCCAGGAATCGCAATCCGGTAATCCCGCAAAGCTGTGATGTGGCGAGGCAAACACCGAGCGTCTCGCCATCTGCAGTATTTGCCCGAAGCCCCCGCCGGGCTTGAGCGGGAGCACCCAGCAATCCTTGGATCCCTGCATTCACTGCGGCCAGTTCTCCAACTGCATGCCGGCTGTCCTCATCCCGCGTATCGGCCTTTCTCCTGAACCACGAATCGGGCGAATGCCACGAATCAAAGGAACGAGCGTATATTTGCCGATCCGCAGGATTCGTGGTCCTCGCACAGGCATCACCTCCACGACGCTATGGAGTCTCCTCGGACGGATAGCCGAGCCGGCCCCAGGTGGCCCTCTGCAGCCTCTGCAGATCGTACAGCCCGTCCTCGGTTCGTGGCTCATAGTGTTCGGTCAGCGCTTCGTTGTAGAAGCGACCATAGGGGACCAACTCGCGAGGCATCGCCACGGTCTCGCGCCCCTTCCATTTCCAGTATTCCGCATGGCCGTCCGCCATCGAAACCGTTGTACCGCTGGCGTGGAGTAACGCGGGGGGGCTGTGTCGATACCACTGCGGTTGCAGGTAGTAAACCCAGAAATCCTCCCCACTTGGTGTACAGCCCTGATCCAGGAAGACGGCCCGCTGGCCCGCACCCGGACTTACGATATCTGTCAGGCGCAGCAGCCTCAGCGCGGTCTTGCCAATCCGTATGCCCGGCGTGTCCCACGGGTAACCTGTGCCACGCACGTACGTCCCTTCCACTTTGCGGTTGTTGACGCTGGCGACGGTCGCGTACGTGGCGGCGTGCTCGCGCCCCCCTCTCGGGCAACGGTAAACGTCAATGTCCTGTACATAGCGCCACAGGGCGCCCTTGTCGGGATTCTCCGTCACCACAGAACGGCTTTCAGGAAATAGGAAAGCTGAGCCCAGCCAGGTGTCTACGACTGTCACAGATCCCGAGATCCCCCGTGTAAAGGCCGTCCCATAGACGATCTTGCCGTCGTGGTCGTCGGCATATAGGATCCATGCCTGAGTCAGTTGGCGGAGATTGCCCAGGCAGACCGCACGCTGGGCCCGTTCGCGTGCCGCGCGGATCACTGGAACAAGGATCGCGATCAGAACCGCGATGCAGGCGATCACGACCAGCAACTCGATGAGCGTAAAGCCCTTGGAATTGATGATTGATGATGGATGATTGGCCGGTGCAGAATGCCCGACTCGGGCAAAGCCGCGTTGTATGCTCCCGCCATTTCCCTTCCGGCGACCCATGGGCGCCTCTCCCGTTATCCAAAGGCTCACTTCTGCCGGTCAGGACTCTGCTCGCCGAAGGTGTGAATCGCAAATCGGCGTCGCAGGGTCCGCTGTATTACTCTCGTTCTATTCTGGTCTTTGCCCCGGATTTGTCAAGCAGAAAACGCCTATGCCCGCCAGAAGGGTGCGACTACGTCTTGGGGCAGAACAGGTTTTCTCTGACACGCCGAACGCCCCTCTTGTCACCCCGAGCGCAGTCGAGAGGTCCGGCCGCGAAGGCCAAGCACGGCCCGTCCGCAGGCGGATGTCTCGATTCCGCTTCGCTCCACTCGACATGACAAGAGAAGGAAGAGACCTGGCTCCATTTGACCAATAACAAAAGGTCCGCCACGAGATTCGGGCACATACCACCAGAATGGCTATGGATCTTCAGACTTCTGGCGCTGTGGTTTCCGCCGTAGCGGAACTGCGATCCGGCCTGCTGCGGCGAACAAGGCTTGACAAATTAGGCGAATTGCGGGAACGTTTCGTTCGATCTGTGCCGGAGTCGAGCATGCAGTTCCGACAATCGTAAGTGTGCACAGGCGTTTGGACTTTCGGCAATGATGGAACGGACACAACAAGAAATCGACGAGCGTTACATGCGGCAGGCGATCGACGCGGCGTGCGTGGCCGAGGAGAACGGCGACGTGCCGATCGGGGCCGTCATCGTTCATCAGGATCGCGTCATCGGCCGGGGCTGGAACCAGCGCGAGCAGCTCCAGGACCCGACCGCGCACGCCGAGATTATCGCCCTGACCCAGGCGGCCGCCGCCCTGGAAATCTGGCGGCTCCACGGCGCGACGATCTACGTCACGCTCGAGCCGTGCCCGATGTGCGCCGGCGCGCTGGTCCTGGCCCGGCTCGACCGGCTCGTCTTCGGCTGTTCCGATCCGAAGGCCGGCGCCTGCGGCTCGCTCTACGACATCGTCCGCGACGACCGCCTCAACCACCGCCTCGAAG